>WNGR01003368.1_pt1 | contig 17451 bp, 13 predicted proteins | sample 5407581 | NCBI WGS metagenome assembly WNGR01 (sample SAMN13153383, study PRJNA577476) | soil metagenome | isolation source: 80 cm soil or saprolite under Garry oak tree replicate 2 | place: USA:California | collected 2016-06-15 | reverse complement strand
AAAGTGGCGGGGTCTCGGAAAGTGGCGGGGTCTCGGAAAGGAGCACGCTGGTGGAATCCGACGACGGCCGGTGGATACGAGCCGAGGCGATACAGCTGGAGGGGGACGAGGGCCTGAGCGAGGAGGCTGGATCCGGCGAGGACGACGTCTGGCCCGCCCCGGTCGCGGGCCCTTCGGCCGGGAAGCGCTGGGGCCACGGGGGCGTCCCAGGATTCTCGGCCTGGGCGGTCGCGGCGGTCGCCGTCGTGGCCGCGGCCGCGGGGGTCGCGGTCGGGCTCTTCCTGATTAGCTGAGCTGTTCGGGTTGGTCAGCTGGCTGGCACGGTACGGATGTCCAGCGCCGGGCGGCCCGACGCGGAGGTAGCAGGTTCCGCAGGTCGCCTTCTGCCACCGAACGGACGCCGGACGCGACCTCCGGCATCCACGCCGTATGAACCAGAGCCGAAGCGAGGGAAGGCGGCCGGGGACGGGAAGGCGTGTTACCGGGGTGCAACCGGGGACGGGGCAGCATGGGAGGGGTGGCGTCTGGGCGGGCACGCCGGCTTGGCTGGCACGCTGGGATGGGGGTCCGGGGGCGCTGCCGGTGGCGGGGCTGCGGGCGCTAGGGATCGGAGGTGCGGGCGTGCGGGTACTGGTGATCGAGGACGACGGTGAGCTGGCCGAGGCGATCGGGGCCGGGCTGCGGCAGGAGCGGATGGCCGTGGACGTCACATTCGACGGGACGGACGGGCTGGAGCGGGCGCTGGTGACCGACTATGACGTGATCGTGCTCGACCGGGACCTGCCCGGGCGGCACGGCGACGAGGTGTGTGCCGAACTCGTCCGGGCAGGCTGCCGCAGCCGGGTGCTGATGCTGACCGCCGCCGCGACCATCGAGGACCGGGTGGACGGGCTCGGCCTCGGCGCCGACGACTACCTGCCCAAGCCGTTCGCGTTCGCCGAGCTCGTAGCCAGATTGCGGGCGCTGCTGCGCCGCGCCCAGCCGCCGCACGCGCCGGTGCTCGAACGCGGCGACCTGCGGCTCGACCCGGCCCGGCGCAGCGCCAGCCGAGCCGGGCTACCACTGGACCTGGGGCCGAAGGAGTTCGGCGTACTGGAGCTGCTGCTCGCCGCGCAGGGGCGGGTGGTCTCGGCCGAGGAACTCCTGGAGAGGGTGTGGGACGAGATGGCGGACCCGTTCACGAGCGCGGTCAAGGTGACGGTCAGCCGGCTGCGCCGCAAGCTCGGGGACCCGCCGGTCATCGAGACGCTGGCCCAGGCCGGCTACCGGATCGCGGGAGACCGAGCATGACCGCCGCGCCGCCCCAGCCCCAGCCGTTGCCTCCGCCCCCGCCACCGCCGCCGTCCCGGTTCCGGTTCCGGGCGCCCAGGACGGTGCGGCTCCGGCTCACGCTGCTCTACGTCGGGTTGTTCCTGGCCTCGGCCGCGTGCCTGCTGGTCATCACGTACTTCCTGGTCGCCCGGCAGCTGCCGGGGACGGTCACGCTGCGGACCAGCGGAGGCGGCACCGCGGGGACCAGCAGCCAGGTGGTGACCGGGGGAACCAGCGCCGGGGCTGGTACCGGCACTGGCGCCTGCGCGCCGCCGGCCGACGGCACGCTGCCGACCGTCGCGCAGATGAACGACTGCGTCCAGCAGGCCGCGGCGGGGCTGCGCAATGACACCCTGGATCAGCTGCTCATCGAGTCCGGTATCGCGCTCGGCATCATGGCGGTGGCCTCGGTGGGCCTGGGCTGGCTGATGGCCGGCCGGGTGCTCAGCCCGCTGCGCACGATCACCGCCGCCGCCCGCCGCATCTCCGCGCGCAGCCTGCACCAGCGGATCGCGATGAGCGGGCCCGACGACGAGCTCAAGGAGCTCGGCGACACCTTCGACCAGCTGCTCGGCCGGCTGGACGCCTCGTTCCGGGCGCAGCGCCAGTTCGTGGCCAACGCATCGCACGAGTTGCGTACCCCGCTCGCCCGGCAGCGCACCCTGCTCGAGGTGGCGCTGCGCGACAAGCAGGCCACGAACGCCTCGCTCCGCACCGCCTGCGAACGGGCGCTGGCAGCGGGCGAGCAGCAGGAACGGCTCATCGCCGCGCTGCTCACGCTGGCCCGCGGGGAACGTGGCCTGGACGCGTTCGAGCCGTTCGACCTGGGCGCGGTCGCGACCGGGGCGCTGGCCGCGGTGCGCGACGAGGCGGGGGCCCGCGGGGTGACCGTCACCGCTGACCTCGGTGCCGCCCCGGCGCTGGGTGACTCCCGGCTGGCCGAACAGCTGGTGGCGAACCTGGCCGACAACGCGATCAGGTACAACATGGCTGGCGGCCAGGTCGAGATCGGCACGGGCGACCGGGACAGCCAGGCGTTCCTGACGGTGAGCAACACCGGCCCGGTCATCCCGCCGGACCAGCTCGGCCGGCTGTTTCAGCCGTTCCAGCGGCTGGACCCGGGGCGGTCTGGGAGTGGCCCGGAGCGCGGCGGGCTCGGGCTTGGGCTGGCCATCGTCAGCGCGATCGCGGCCGCGCACGGCGCCGAACTGCGCGCGGTGACCAGAGCTGCGGGCGGGCTAGCGGTCGAGGTGGTGTTCCCGGCGACGCCGGCCGGGGCCGGCCGCCGGGCGGAGGATCTGGCCGGGGCGGCGGCGTCAGCCTAAGGGCGACGGACACTGGGGCAGCACGGCCGGGCGCTCACCGGCTCGGTGTGCCCGGGAACGCTGGTCGTTCGGCGGCCGGGAGCGTGAGCCGGCCGAGCTGTTCGCGCCCGAGACTCGCGAGGCGTACGTGATCTAGGTGAGGACGCCGGCCTCGTGCAGCCGGACGGCGTTCCGCTCGTCCAGGATGGCGTAGGCGCGCACCTCGTCGTCGCAGGGCTCGACGGCGTCCGCGGCCAGCGCGGCCGGGTCGACCTCGGCGCGGTAGACGAACGTGGCGTTCCCCTCGAGGACCGGGTGCCACCGGTCCCCGTGGACCGTGAGTGACACGGTGGCCATGCCGCCGGCGTTCCGCACGGTGACCCGGCACTCGGGGTCGACCCGGGTGACGCGGGAGTAGACGGCGCGGGAAGCGGCCATGCCGGAGCCGCACGAGGCGGTGAGGCCGGCCCCGCGCTCGAACGTCCGCACGAAGATCTCGGCGGGCTCCAGCGGGAGCAGCACCGACAGATTGGCCCCGGCCGGGAACACGTCCGGCCGGGACACCACCCGCTCCCCCATCGCGACCAGGTCGGACTCGACATACTTGTCCACGAGGGCGACCAGATGGGGATTCGGGATCGTGACCGCGGTGAACTCCAGCGCCGGGTCGAGTTCGGGCAGCCTGGCCTGCGTCAGCGGGTTCCGGCCGGCCACCACGGGGGACGGCGGGGTGAAGTCGACCGCCGGGTGCTCGAGGCTGATCTGGCGGACGCCCTCACCGGTGGTGGCGCCGCGGCGGACGGTGTACTCGGCCTGGCCGCTGCGGATGACCGCGGCGTCCGTGCCGCGCCGGTCCAGCACCACCCGGCCCAGGCAGCGCATGCCGTTCCCGCAGAACTCGGCGGACGAGCCGTCCGGGTTGAAGAACCAGGCCTGCGGTACCTCCGGGCGTGCGTCGTAGAAGTAGATCCCGTCCCCGCCGAACGGCCCGGCCCGGTCGCACAGGCGCCGGACGAAGGCCCGCAGACCAGCGTCGGAGGCGAAGTCGCGCGGCGTCATCGCGGCCACGAAGATGTCGTTCTTCGAGCCGTGCGCGTTCAGGATCTCGGCCACGTAAAAGAGCCTATCCCCCCAGCGTGTGCACTGCGTCAGGCGCTGAAGGCGTCCTGCCATCCCGAGGCGGTGAATAGCGCGGGGCCGGCCGGGCCGAACGCCGGATAGGTGGAAAAGCGCATTCCCTCGGCGTAGTTCCGCAGCGCCACCCGGGACCGGTCGAGCATATTGGTGGGCAGGTTCCCGACACCGAACCAGTGCGCATCCGGCGAGGTGTAGTCGCCCTGCCAGCCGGACACGGTGAGGAAGAAGGCGATCCGCCCGCTGCCGGAGACGTCGTGCATGACGTGCGCGAGCGCTACGTTCTCGGCGCGGATGGCGATGCCGGCCTCGGCCGAGGCGACCCGGATCGCGGTCTCGACGATCGTCTCCCGGTCGGCCAGCTGGCCCGTCGGGGGTTCGTACGCACCGTCCCCGTAGCCTGTGTTGGCCCGCTCCCGCAACAGGATGCGTCCGTTCCTCATCAGCAAGAGGATGACGTCCACGACGACCGTGCGGCGATGCTGAACCTCTGCAGCCATCGCGGTGTCGCCGGCTCTGCTCATAGTGACCGCCTCGCCGCGCGCCCCAAAACCCCAACCCCTACCTGGGCCCCTGCCCGGCGTCTATCGGTTCTGTACGCACTGCCCAGGAACAAGCACGGTACCTCCGCGGGTCTGTGGATCGCCATGTGCACAAGGCCGGCCAACCTGTGGACGAGGCGGGGAAAACGATCTACGAGCTGTGGATACGATCACGGACTCGCCTTAGCAGGGCGGCAACCGGGCTGTGGAGAACCGGGCGGCCATGTGGACGGGGAACGCTGAGAATAGCCGAAAAACCGCCGACGGTAGCTTTCCCGGCCGTTACTCACCGTAACCACAGAAGGGGGACAAACGGTCTCAGGGGCCTCAGGAAAGGGAGCGAGCCTCCCAGCGGGCGACCGCCTCGACGGCCAGGCCGCGGTGCCGCGTCATCACCTCGATGATCCCGTCCAGGTCACGCAGCTCGAACAGGTCCATCATCCGCTCGTGGTCATGGCGCGCCTCGTCGATGTCGACAAGGCCGGTAACAGTGTAAGGAGCGGCGACATCCCACAGATAGGCGAGGAAGCGAAGCAGCCGGTCACTGCCAGCCCGGCGGAAGGCGATGAAATGGAACTGGCGATTAAGGGTAAGGTATTCACGCCGCTGCCCGGGCCCGGTCAGCTTCCGCATCTGGCCGCACAGCCTGCGCATTTCCTCGATATCGTCACTGTTGAGCCTGGGGATGGCCATGGTGAATGCCTCCCGCTCGAGTATCTCGCGCCAGTGGTAAATATCGGCCAGGTCATCCGACGACAGGACCCGGACGAAGAAGCCGACCCGCGGCTTGTGCTCGAGATATCCGGACGCGGCCAGCGAGGTGAGCGCCTCGCGCACCGGGATATGCGATACGCCCAGATCAGCCGCGACCGCGCTGGGTGATAGCTTGGCTCCGGGCTTTAGCTCTCCCGAAACAACCGCCTGTTTGATTCGCTTCTCGATGTATGACAACAGGGCCTCAGGCTGATCCTGACGGCGCTCGCGAGAGAACGGCACGGGCACCTGCACCTCCCCCTAGGACCGTGAATATATTATAGCCAGCAGACCTCGCCACATTGGAATGCCGCCGGCTGCTGGGAGTGTATGCGCAGTGCTGCCGGGCGGCAGCATGACCACGTAAAACGCGGCCGGAATTTAAGGTAATTGACCCGTTCAATGTGACGCGGGTATTGGCGAGCAACGCCGCATGCAGCCGGGATTGGCTATTGGGAGATCCGGCGGCGCAACGACCAGAGCTGAGCCCCCCGCTCCACCTCGAGGGCGGCCGCCCACGGCAGCCGCGGCGGGCCCAGCTCGGTACGCAGGCTGGCCGTGGCCTTCCTGGCCAGCTCCGGGTCGCGGGCGGCCCGGCGGGCGAGCTCGGCGGCTCGCTCCTCGACCTGCTCCGACGGCAGGGCCTCCCAGGCCAGGCCGAGCTGCGCGGCCCGCAGCCCGGATATCTCCTCGCCGAAGATTCCGGCGGCGGCCGCGGCCTCGGCGCCCGCCCGCCCGGCCAGCAGCCCGAAGTGCCCGCCGCCCGGGTGCAGCCCGATTCGCAGGAAGCCGCTGATCAGCCGGGCGTCCTCGGCGACGATGCGCAGGTCGGTGGCGAGCATCAGGTTGATCCCGGCTCCGACCGCGGCGCCGCGGACCGCGGCTACGGTCGGCATCTCCAGCTGGCCGACCCGGGTGAAGGCACGGTAGATGCCGCCGAGGGCCGCATACCGGCTCTCTTCGGCCGGGTCGCGGCCGACCTCGTCCAGATGGCCGCGCTCGGCCCCGGAGCAGAAGGTGCCGCCGGCCCCCTTGATGACGGCGGCGCCGACCCGCCGATCGCGGTCGGCCTCGTCGCACGCCGCGACGAACTGGCCGGCCAGCTCGTTGTTCAGGGCGTTCCTGGTCGCGGGCGCGTTCAGGGTAATGAACGCGACGCCGTCGGCGATGTCCAGGTCAATCATGGGCTGGCTCCTCGGCTGGGTAGCGGTGGGCGGCCTGACTCAGGCGTTCGGCGAGCACGGCGCAGCGGTCGCGGAGCTCGGCGGGCTCCAGCGGGGTGAACGGGATACCCAGCCGGGCCAGGTGCAGCGCGATCATGTCCAGGGAGTCAGAGCCCGAGGTGAACAGGCACTGCCGCTCGCCGATCGTCTCGACCACCGCGACCGTGGACGGCACCATGGCCGCGACCACCCCGGCCGGCGCGTCCAGCAGCACCCGGGCGTGCCAGCGGTACGGCCCGGAGGACAGGCCCTCGCTGACGAACCTGGCCGCGTCGGGCGGGCTGGCCGGGTGCGACCGGGCGCCAGTAGGCCGAACGTCCTCCATCCGGTCCAGCCGGAAGCTGCGCCATTCCCCCTTGTCCAGGTCGTTTGCCACCAGGTACCAGCGCCGGCCGGTGTAGACCAGGCGGTACGGCTCGACGTGACGGCGGCTGTCCTGCCCGGATCCGTTCCGATAGCCGAAGCGCAGCCGCTCGGAGTGCTGGCAGGCCAGGGCGATGAGCGCGAGGTCGTTCGGCTCGATCGAGGGCTCGGCCGGGACCAGGGGCACGGTCGCGACGGTGAGAGCCTCCACCCGGCGGCGCAGCCGGGACGGCAGGATCTGGTCGATGGCGGCCGCCGCGCGGGCGACCGCCTCCTGGCTGCCGCGCAGCGCCGGGTCGGCCGCCGCCGCCCGCAGGCCGAGCGCGACCGCGACGGCCGAATCCTCGTCCAGCAGTAGCGGTGGCAGCCGGGTGCCGCCCGGGCCGAGCGCGTAGCCGCCGCGGCGGCCGGGCATCGCGTGCACCGGGTAGCCCAGCTCGCGGAGACGGTCGATGTCACGCCGGACGGTGCGCGTGGTGACGCCCAGCCGGGCCGCCAGCTCGTCGCCGCGCCAGCTCGGCCTGGCCGTCAGCAACGGCAGCAGACGGAGCAGCCGCCCGGCGGTGTCGGTCACCCGCCCATCATGCCCTGCCTTTGCGGACCGGACCTGTCCTAGATGTTTTCTAGGGTGGGCCCATGACAGATGTTGACTGGACGTTCCAGCTGGCAGAGCAGCTGGACTGGCATTGGCGCGAGCAGCTGCGGCCGCGGCTGAACGGGCTGACGGACGAGGAATACCGCTGGGAGCCCGTGCCCGGCGCGTGGAACGTGCGGCCGCGCGGGACGGGCACGGCGCCGGTCGCGGTGGGGGCGGGAGAGTTCGCCATCGACTACGCCATGCCGGAGCCCGACCCAACGCCGGTCACCACGATCGCCTGGCGGCTCGGGCACATCGTCGTGGGGGTCCTCGGCATGCGGGTGGCCTCGCACTTCGGCGGTCCGCCTTTCGACTACGCCACGCACCGCTATCCCGGCGACGCCGCGACCGCGCTGGCTCAGCTCGACGCGACCTACGCTGGGTGGATCGGCGGCGTGCGCGGCCTCGGCCCGGACGACATGGCCCGGGCGGTCGGCCCGGCCGAGGGCCCGTGGGCCGAGCATTCCATGGCCGAGCTGGTGCTGCACATCAACCGCGAGGTGCTGCACCACGGCGCCGAGATCGCGCTGCTGCGTGACCTGTACCGATGGCACTTCGACGGCAAGGGAGCCTGACCGTGTACGTCAAGATCCAGGTGGTCATTGACGCCGCCGAGCCGGCCAAGCTCGCCGACTTCTGGGCCTTCGCGCTGGACTACGTGCTCGAGCCGCCGCCGTATGGTTTCGAGACCTGGGAGGATTTCGGCCGGTCCATCGGCATGCCGGAGGAGGAGTTCGGCGACCAGGCGGCCATTATCGACCCGGCCGACGAGGGGCCCCGGGTGTATTTCCAGCGCGTGCCCGAGCGGAAGACCGTCAAGAACCGGGTTCACCTCGATGTCCGGGTGGCCGGCCGTGAGGTGGAAGGAGAAGAACGCAAGCGACTGGTCAGCGAAAAAGTGGAGCAACTCGTGGAGGCGGGGGCCAGCATCGCCTGGGTGAACGAGGACGTGCGGGGGCACTCGATCGTGCTGCGCGACCCCGAGGGTAACGAGTTCTGCGTAGCCTGACGGCGTTCCGGATCAGAGCCTCCCGGATCGGGGCGTCCCCGGATCGGGCAACGGTCACACCGGCACCATCAGCATCGCGATCCGCGTACGCCGGGCTGAATTGAACGCTATGAAACCCCGGTTCCAGTGCGCCAGAACGCCCTGGTAGTCCGGTTTCATGGCGTTCGGGAGGGGGCTGAACCGGTTGCGGGGGAGGCGGGCATGGCTCGTAATGCGATATATGGCGGGAGGACGCCTATCGGGAGCAGGACTTTGGTATGGATGTGACGCATTGGCCCTAGGGCGGATTTGCGTTACGGATTTGTCCGAGGACCGCAAGGCTGTGCGGATCGCGAAAGGGCTATCTCGGCTTCATAACGAAGGACACCGAGGCCGGGCACGGGCCGGGATGGGGATCGGCCCGGGCCGGTTCGCGGCGGAGCGGGGCAGGTCGGGGCGGGATCCCAGAACCCTGGGCGGCTTCATTGAGCGCCGCATACCGGGCTTTTCGGAATATTTTCCAATATATGGTCTTGCCCGGGGAACACCACTAGCATTCCCTTATACCGGACTGTGGTGCACGTGCAGAACGGTGCCCGTCGCCAGCTCCGGGCACAGCGAGTCTCCCCGGCACCGGCGGACGGATCGCGTTCGTCGAGGGTGGCCATGACTGCGGGCAGTGACGGTCTGCCGGAAGTTCAGATGCGGCCGCGTCAGGAAGCCTTCCTGACCGCCGGGGCAACGCGGGAGAGGCTGTCGACGTGGTTGGGGAGCGGACCGATCCGCACTCGGCGGTCAAGCTGTCCGGATTCATCCCGCCGCTCGCCGAATCCTTCCACCAGCGCCCCGAAACCGGGCTGGACCTGCGGGCGGGCCTGTACCCGGGCGACACCGTGGTGCTGACCCACGGCGAGGAAACCGCCTCAGCGCCCGCGGCCCAGGGGGGCACCGGCAAAACCCAGATCGCGGTGGCGTTCAGCCACGCGCTGTGGGGCGCCCGCGCGGTCGACGCGCTGGTCTGGGTCCCGGCGACCAGCCGGGAGGCGATCGTCGCCGGCTTCGCGCAGGCGGCGAGGACGGTCGGCGCGGCCGATCAGGCGCTGCCCGCCGAGGCCGCCGCGGGCCGCTTCACCGGCTGGCTGGCGCACACCCGGCGCCCGTGGGCGCTGATCCTCGACGACCTGGTCAGCCTGGCTGACCTGGAAGACCTCTGGCCGGCGGGCCCGGCTGGGCAGGTTGTCATCACCACCGCCCTGCCCGGGCCCGTCTTCCCGGCCGGACCGCGGATCGTGCCGGTCGGCGGGTTCAGCCGCCACGAGGTGCTGGCGTACTTGAGCGCCCGGCTCACCGACTTTCCCGACCAGCGGGCCGAGGCCCTCGACCTAGGCGCGGACCTGGACGGGCTGCCGCTCGGGCTGGCCCAGGCCGCCGCGGTGATGACCCTGAACCGGCTGAGCTGCCGAGAGTACCGAGGCCGGCTCGGCGAGCGGCGCGAGCACATGTCCGCGATCCGGGTGGACGGCGTCTCCCCCGCCGTGCTGGCCACCTGGTCGCTGGCGGCGGAGTGCGCGCACGAGCTGCCGCCCGCGGGCGCGGCCTGGCCGGCGCTCGCGCTGGCCGCCATGCTCGACCCGCACGGCATCCCCGGCACGGTGCTGACCAGCCCGGCCGGGTGCAGCTACGTGGCTGGCCGGCCGAGCGCCGCGGACGTGGCGGACCAGACCCTGGTCCGCGCGGCCATGACCAACCTGGCCCGGGCCGGCCTGGTCAGCATCGACCCGGCCAGCGCGGTCCGGACGGTGCGCATGCACCCGAGTGTCCAGGCCGCGGTGCGCGCCTACCTGGCGCCCGCGGACTTCGAGCAGGCCGTGCTGGCCGCGGCGGAGGCCCTGCTGCAGGCCTGGCCGGAGACGGACGGGAGCCAGGACCAGGGCGAGCAGGTCCAGGCCGGGCAGGCCCAGCTCACCCGGGCTCAGCTCGTTCAGGCCCTGCGGGATTGCGCCGCCGCGCTGCAATCGGCTGACAGCGCGGCGCCGCACCCGGCCGCCGGCGGCGCGTTCGGCGGCACGCAGCCTCAGCAGAGCGTGCTGTGGAAGCCGGAAGCCCATCCCGTGCTGTTCCGCAAGGGGCTCAGCCTGGAGGCCGACGGGCTGGCCGAATCCGCCATCACGTACTGGCAGGGAATGCTCATCACCAGCACCAGGCTGCTCGGCAATGGCCACGTCAACGCGGTGACGGCTCGGGACCGGCTGGCCGCCGCCTACGAGTCGGCTGGGCGGTTCGGCGACGCGATCTCGGTCTACTCCACCGCGCTGGCCGATCGCGAGCGCAACCAGGGTCCGGGTCACCCGGACACGCTCACCGCGCTCGGGAACCTCGCTCACGCCTACTCGAGCGGCGGCCGGCCGGCCGAGGCGGTCGCGCTGTACGAGCAGATGGTGGCGACGGCCACCCGGCATCTCGGCGCCGGGCATCCGGTCACCCTGGCCGCGCGGGCTCAGCTGGCGGGCGCGTACCAGGCGGCCGCCCGGGGCAAGGAGGCGCTGACCGCCTGCCTGATGCTCCTAGCCGACGCCGAGCTGCTGCTCGGCGCGCAGCACCAGGACACGCTGGCCGCCCGGGAGAGCCTGGGCGCCACCCTCCTGGCCAACGGGCAGCCCAAGGACGCCATCGAGCAATACAAGCACTTCGCGGCCGACACCGAGGCGGCGGCCGGCCGCGACCATCCCGACGCGCTCGCGGCGCGCGCCAGCCTGGCCTCGGCCTACCAGCGAGCCGGTAAGCCGAAGAACGCGATCGCGCAGTACCAGCGGGTGCTGGCCGACCACGAGCGGATCGCCGGCCCCGACCACCCGGACACGATCACCGCCCGGGCCGACCTGGCCTTCGCGTACCGCAGCGCCGGGCAACTGCGTGAGGCCATCGGTGCCTACGAGCGCACGCTGGCCGACCGGGAGCGGATACAGGGCCGGGACCACGCGGACACGAGGTACGCACGGGCCAGCCTGGCCGCGGCCTACCAGCAGGCCGGGCGGCCCGGCGACGCCATCCACCACTACGAGCAGGCACTGGCCGACAGCGAGCGGATGCTGGGGCCCGGCGACCTGGAGACCCTGACCGCCCGGTCGAGCCTGGCCGCGGTGCACTTCGCCGATGGCCGGCTGGCTGAGGCGATCCCGCTGCTGCAGCGGACGCTGGCCGACAGCGAACGTTACCTCGGGCCGGATCACCCGCTGACCAGGGCCGTGCACGACAACCTGGAAGCGGCCACGAGAAGCTAAAGAAAGCCCGTTTGCCCGGGTCGGGGGGATCGCGGGGGGCGGAGCCCCCGCGTGTGGGGGTTAGCAGGGGGGCGGAGCCCCGCGGATCACGGTAAAACGGGATACGGGAACCCGGATCGAATTAGAATCACAGTACGGCCAGATACAGAGAGTGTACAAATAGCTACGAATTCGTCTTGAATAGTCGCATTAGGTGACTTATAGCGACATATAGCCATCAAGCGCAGAACTGATTATCATGCCATCTACATCCGTCCGCATGGCCGCCGAGGGCCTGTGACCTGGCTTATTGCCCGATTCAACTAAGTCGTGAGTGGGGGGGCGAGGAAGGCTGTCCATCATGGCCACGCAGCAAGCGGGAACCGTATCTAGTTCGGGATCTGGGGTGCTGCTGTCCGGGACCGTGCCGCCGCTCGCCGATGCTTACTACCCGCGCGAGCAGAGCGCCCCCGACCTGGCCAGCAGCATGCGCCCGGGGGAAACCGTGGTGCTGATCCACGGCGAACAGACCGCGCAGGCTCCGGCCGCCCAGGGCGGCACGGGCAAGACCCAGCTGGCGGTGGACTTTACCCACGCCATGTGGAACACCCGGGCGGTGGAGGTCTTGATCTGGGTCAACGCCGCCAGCCGGGAATCGATCATCACCGGCTTCGCCCAGGCGGCGAACACGGTCGACGCCAGCCAGCCGGACGAGGGCGCCGAGACCGCCGCGGCCAGGTTCGTCTCCTGGCTGGCGCACACCAGGCGGCCGTGGGCGCTGGTTATCGACGACCTGGCCGAGCTGAGCGACCTCGAGGAACTGTGGCCGTCCGGCGCGTCGGGCCGGGTCCTGATCACCACCAGGCAGCCGGCCGACGGGTTCGAGGCGGCCATCGCCGAAGGCGGGGCCGCCGAAGGCATGGAGCTGCGGGTCGTCCCGGTGCCCGGGCTGAACCGGCGCGAGGCCCTGGACTACGTCACCTCCCGGCTCACCGACTACCCCGACCAGCGGATCGAGGCGCTGGACCTGGGCGAGGACCTCGACGGGCTGCCGATCGCGCTGGCCCAGGCCACGGCGGCGATGAACGCCCGCAGGCAAGGCTGCCGGGAGTACCGCGCGCTGCTGGCCGAGCGGATCGGTCATATGCCCGCCGTACCGGGCGTCTCGGCCGCCGTGCTGGCCACCTGGTCCATCGCCGCAGAGTGCGCACACGAGCTGCCGCCGGCCGGACTGGCCTGGCCGACCCTGGTGATGGCCGCGATGCTCGATTACCACGGTGTCCCGGGCGCCGTGCTGACCAGCCCGGCCGCGTGCGGCTACATCGCCGGCCGGCCAAGCACCGCCAACGCGGCCGACCAGAACATGGTCCGCGCGGCTATCAACAGCCTGGCCCAGGCCGGCCTGGTCACCATCGACCCGGTCAGCCCGGTGCGCACCGTGCAGATGCACGCCAGCGTGCAGGCCGCGGTGCGGGCCTACCTGCCCGCCGCCGATCTGGAGCAGGTGGTGCTGGCCGCCGCGGACGCGCTGCTCCAGACCTGGCCGGACGGTGACGGCGCGGGCCACAGGGCCGCCGGGGATGGGCAGGGCCAGCCGGCGCAGGCGCCCTTCCAGCAAGCACAGCTCGAGCAGGCCCTGCGCGACTGCACCGCGACGCTGCGGACCTCCGACGGAGGCCTGCTCTGGAAGCCGGAGGCGCACCCGCTGCTGTTCCGCGCCGGGCTGTCGCTGGAGCACAGCAGGCTGTCCGAGGCGGCCATCACGTACTGGAAGTCCATGGTGGCCACCAGCACCCGGCTGCTCGGCCCGGCCCACGCGAACGCCGTGGTGGCCCGGGACCGGCTGGCCGCGGCCTACGAGGCGGCCGGGAGGTCCGCCGACGCCATCGCGGTGTTCCAGACCGCGCTAAGCGAACGGGAACAGCATCAGGGCGCCGAGCACCCCGAGACCATCGCGGCCCGCGCCCACCTGGCCCACGCCTTTCAGTCGGCCGGGCGGCCCGCCGACGCGATCGGCCTGTACGAGCGCACGGTGGCCGATTCCGCGCGGCTGCTCGGCGCGGCCCATCCGGTCACCCTGGACGCCCGGGCCAGCCTGGCCGAGACGTACCAGGCGTCGGGAGACCCGCGGGAGGCGATCGCGGCCTACGAGGCGCTGCTCGCCGACGCCGAGCATCACCTCGGCGTCGGGCACCCCACCACGCTGGGCGCGCGGGCCAGCCTCGGCGCCGCCTACGCGGCCGGCGGGCGGGCCAAGGACGCGATCGGGCAGTACCAGCGGGCCCTGTCCGACCAGGAGCGGATGCACGGCCCGGACCACCCGGACACCATCGCGGCCCGGGCCAGCCTGGCCTCGGCGTACCGCTCGGCCGGAAAGCAGAAGGACGCGATCGGGCAGTACGAGCGGGTGCTGGCCGACCGCGAGCGGATCTCGGGCGCGGACCACCCGGACACCATCGCGGCCCGGGCCAACCTGGCCTACGCCGTCCGCAGCGCGGGACGGCTGCGCGAGGCCGTGCCGCTCTACGAGCGCACCCTCGCCGACCGGATGCGGGTCCAGGGGGCGGACCACCGGGACACCCTCACCGCGCGCTCCAACCTGGCCGCCTGCTACCAGCAGGCCCGCCGGCTCACCGACGCCATCCCGCAGTACGAGAAGGCACTGGCCGACAGCGAGCGGATGCTCGGGCCCGGCGACACGGAGACGCTGACCACCCGCTGCAACCTGGCCACCGCTTACTACACGGCCGGACGGCTCACCGAGGTGGTCGCGGTCTTGCAGCGGGCCCTCACCGACTGCGAGCGTTACCTAGGACCGGACCATCAGATGACCCAGACCGTGCGCGAGAACCTCGACGCCGCCACTCAGGCCTAAGGGGGGCAGGCCGGCCTAAACGTGTAAGCAGGGGGTAAGAGCACTCCAGACCCGCGGGAGGCACCATGGCAGCTCATCCCTACGACTTCGTCATCGTTGGCGGCGGATCCGCGGGCAGTGCCCTGGCGAACCGGCTATCCGCCGACCCGGGTGCCCGGGTCCTCGTGCTGGAAGCCGGCCGCCCGGACTATATCTGGGACCCGTTCATCCACATGCCCGCCGCGCTCACCATCCCGATCGGCAACCGCTTCTACGACTGGAAGTACGAGAGCGAGCCGGAGCCGCACATGAACGGGCGGCGCATCTACCACGCCCGCGGCAAGGTCCTCGGCGGGTCGAGCAGCATCAACGGGATGATCTTCCAGCGCGGCAACCCGCTGGACTACGAGCGCTGGGCGGCCGACGACGGCATGGCCGACTGGGACTACGCGCACTGCCTGCCCTACTTCAAGCGGATGGAGAACTGCCTGGCCGCGGACGAGAAGGACCCGTTCCGCGGGCACACCGGGCCGCTGGTGCTCGAGCGAGGCCCGGCCACCAACCCGCTGTTCGGCGCCTTCTTCTCCGCCGTGCAGCAGGCCGACTACCAGCTCACCGACGACGTGAACGGCTACCGGCAGGAGGGCTTCGCCCCGTTCGACCGGAACGTCCACCGCGGCCGCCGGCTGTCCGCCTCGCGGGCTTACCTGTATCCGGTGATGAGCCGGCCCAACCTCACCGTGGCCACCCGGGCCTTCGTCACCAGGATCGTCTTTGACGGCAGCCGCGCGGTCGGCGTCGAGTTCCGGCACGAGGGCAAGAACAAGCGGGTCAAGTCCGGCGAGCTCATCTTGTGCGGCGGGGCGATCAACTCCCCGCAGCTGCTCCAGTTGTCCGGCGTCGGCGCCGCCGCGGACCTCTCCGCGCTCGGCATCGACGTGGTCGCCGACCTGCCCGGCGTGGGCGAGAACCTGCAGGATCACCTGGAGGTGTATGTCCAGTACGCCTCGAAGTTGCCGGTTTCCGTAGCACCCGCGCTGAAGTGGCGCAACCGCCCCATGGTCGGCGCGAAGTGGCTGTTCGGGCGGACCGGGCCCGGGGCGACCAACCACTTCGAGGGCGGCGGATTCGCCCGCAGCAACGACGACGTGATCTACCCGAACCTGATGTTCCACTTCCTGCCCATCGCGATCCGTTACGACGGCTCGCAGCCCCCGGCCGGGCACGGGTACCAGGTGCACATCGGCCCGATGTACTCCGACTCCCGCGGCACCTGCAAGATCGTCTCCACCGATCCGGCCGTGCACCCGGCGCTGCGGTTCAACTACCTGTCCACGCCGACCGACCAGCGGGAATGGGTGGAGGCGATCCAGATCGCCAGGAAGATCCTGACCCAGCCGGCCTTCGACGACTTCAACGCGGGCGAGCTGTCCCCCGGGCCCTCGGTGCAGACCGACGAGGAGATCCTGGCCTGGGTGGCCAGGGACGCCGAGACCGCGCTGCACCCGTCCTGCACGGCCAGGATGGGCACCGGGCCGATGGCGGTGACCGACCCGGCGAGCCTGCGGGTGCACGGACTGCAGGGTCTGCGGGTCGTCGACGCCTCGGTAATGCCCTACGTCACCAACGGCAACATTTACGCGCCGGTGATGATGGCCGCCGAAAAAGCGGCCGACCTGATTCTGGGCAATACGCCGCTGCCGCCCGAGCCGGTGGAGTTCTTCCGCCGGGACCGCAATCCGGTGCGGACCAGCGAGAACCAGGCCCGTTCGGATGATTAAATGACCGACCCCACAACGTGGGATATTCCTGAGAAAACTAGACAGACCGGCTATCCGTCACCATGATCGAACTGGCACGGGATAGGACGAGGAGCGACCTGGCATGACCACACCGAACGGGCCTGGCGGCTTCGGGGACAGCGCCGCGGGCGACCCGCTGCCCGAGGCGACCACGCTGGTGCGGGGCGCGGCGGAGGCGGGCCGTCAGCTCAAGATCCTCGGCGGTCTCGGGGTCCGGGTGCTGTGCCCCGACTTCCCGCCCCGGCTGCGCGCCGGGCAGGACATCGACCTGGCCTGCCTGGGCAAGAACCGGCGCAAGGTCGCCGACTACCTGGAGAGCGCGGGCTGCGAGCCGGACAAGCGGTTCAACAACCTGAACGGGGACCGGCAGATGTACTTCACCGCCCCGTCCGGGCGGCCGGTCGACGTCATGGTGGACCGGCTGTCGATGTGCCACACGCTGGAGTTCAAATCCTCGTTCGGCTCTGCCTCGATGACCCTCGACCCAGCCGACCTGCTGCTGTCCAAGCTGCAGATCGTCGAGCTGAACGCCAAGGACGCGCACGACATCTTCCACCTGCTGTCCGGCCTGCGGGTGGGCCGGGACTCCGCCCGCCCGTCCATCGACCCGGACCGGTTCGGGTCGGTCCTCGCCGCCGACTGGGGCTGGTGGCGCACGGTGACGGGCAACCTGGCCAAGCTGCCCGACCTGCTCTCCTCCCAGCCCGGCCTGGCCCCGCCCTACCCGAGGTTCGACGCCCTGACCCAGGCCAAGCAGTTGCAGGAGGTCGCGGAGACGGTACCGAAGGGCCTGAAATGGAAGACCAGGGCCAGGGTCGGCGAGAGGGTGCGCTGGTACGAACTACCCGAAGAAGTCGATCACTGATTTGTTTGCCGAGCGATAGGGAAGGCGCGCCGCGATGAAAGTCTTCTTCGCCACGGACATCCATGGCTCCGAGATCTGCTGGCGGAAATTCCTCAACGCCGCCGCCTTCTACAAGGCCGACATGGTGATCCTCGGCGGGGACGTGACCGGCAAGGTCCTGGTGCCCATCCTGGCCATGCCCGGCTACTGGGAAGTGACGTTCGGCGGGCAGCGGATGCGGCTGGAGACCAAGACCGAGCTCGACGAGATCCAGCGCAAGATCCGCGACCGGGGCTCCTACCCCTCGGTGATGGCCCCCGAGGAACTCGACGCGCTGAACGAGCAGGACGGCTCGGTCGACCGCCGGTTCACCCTGGAGATGACCAAGGGCCTGGACCGGTGGCTTGACATGGCCGACGGCAAGCTGCGCGGCGGC
>WNGR01003366.1_pt1 | contig 17456 bp, 15 predicted proteins | sample 5407581 | NCBI WGS metagenome assembly WNGR01 (sample SAMN13153383, study PRJNA577476) | soil metagenome | isolation source: 80 cm soil or saprolite under Garry oak tree replicate 2 | place: USA:California | collected 2016-06-15 | reverse complement strand
GCACCTTCAGGAGCTTCCACGGTCCGGAGACAGCCATGTCGAGCGCAAGACTGCCGGTGTTGGAGAAATTCATCAACGAATTGCGGACGATCTGGGCCGCCGAATCCGACACCCGGCGGCGCATGGAAAGGGCGAAGCCGCTGCTCGAAGAGTTCGTGAAAGACCTAGGACTCAGGGCGCATTCGGCGCGCTGGCCCTCGACCGAAGGTCGCAAGAACCTGCTCCTCTACGTTGATCCGGACCACGATTTCGTCGTCAATGCCGTCGTGCGCATGCCGGGGCGGACGGGCAGCGTGCATGACCATGCCGACGCCTGGGTTCTCTACGGTGTCCTCGACGGATCGGAGAGCCTCGAACGCTATGACCGGATCGACGACGGCAGCCGTCCTGGCCATGCCGAGGTGCGGCTCTCCTCGGTCACCACCGGCACCCAGGGCAAGGTCGATCTGGTGCCTCCGCACGCCATCCACGCGGAGCAGGGCGGCCCGACCCGCTCGGTGGCGATCATCCTCCGCAGCCAGCGGCTCGGCGAGGGGACGGTGCTCCAGCGCAACTACGACCCCAAGGCCAAGACCGTGATCGAGCGATATGGCCCGACCCAAATTCCCTACGAACTGGTCGGGTGACGACCATTCGACCACCGAGGGAACAACGATGGCGCGACCGGGCCGAGCGCGGGCATCGCGCCTTTGTCTGCTGACGCGCTGACGACGCGGCGGCGATAATCCTGGCTAGAGCCTGACCTGCCCGCCCCGGATGCGCTCAAAGAGCACCTTGTCGAGAGGCACGAACGCCTGCCGCTCCGGGTCATGGAAATAGATCGGATCCTTGGTGGCGGTCGGATCGTAGCCGCTGTCCACGAGGTCATGCTTCTTGTGCTTGAATGTCGCGGTGATCTCGATCTCGTTGCGAATGCGCAAGAACAGGGGACGGGCGTAGCCGGGGAGGCGGTTGACGAGGTGCTCCCGAAACGCAACCAGATCGAGCGTCGTATCACTGACGATCGCCGCCATCCCCGCCCTGCCCTCGTTTCCGGGAATCGTGACGCCGTAGACGCTCGCTTCCACGATTCCCGCAAACGCCGTGATCGCCTCGGACACCTCGGAGGTCGACACATTCTCGCCCTTCCAGCGGAAGGTATCGCCGACGCGGTCGACGAAATAGAAATAGCCGGTTTCGTCCTTCCGCATCAGGTCACCGGTGCGAAACCAGGCATCCCCCCGCTCGAACACATCGCGGAGAATTTTCTTCTCGGCGTCCCCCGTGCTGGTATAGCCCTCGAATCGGCTGCCCAGGTTCGAAGACCCATCGAGTATCCTGCCGACCGCTTCTCCAACCTCGTTGGGCCGGCAGCGAATACAAAATCCCTGTTCATTGCGAATGAGCTCGCCAGTCTCGACGTCATATTTCACCAGCGCCGTCGGCGAGCGGTGGGCGAGAAACGACGGGATTCGGCCGATGGCGCCGGGCTTGCCCTCGAAGTTGAACATGGTGACGTTTCCCTCGGTCGCCGCATAAAACTCCAGGATCCGAGGGATTTGAAACCGATTCTTGAAATCGTTCCATACATCCGGCCGCAGACCGTTGCCGCAACACAGCCGGATCCGGTGCTCGCGTTCGCGCGGATGGGACGGAGCGTGCACGAGGTAGCGGCAAAGCTCGCCGATATATTGGAACAGCGTGCAATCCCAGCGCACGACATCGTCCCAGAATTGGCCCGACGAGAATTTTTCCCGGATCACGACCGAGCCGCCATTGACCAGGACCGCCCCCGTCGCCACCACTCCGCCGACGCTGTGATACATCGGCAGACAATTGTACATCCGATCGCTCGCGCGGCTGTCCATCATGCCGGCAAACCAGAGGCTCCAGATCAGCAGCCGGTAGTGGTTGACATAGGCGGCCTTGGGCAAACCCGTCGTCCCCGAAGTGTAGATCAAGAGCGCGCGATCTTCGGTGGTCAGTGACCGGCGCTCGGCATTCGTGAGCCTTGCACCGCAGCACCCGTCGATTTCGCGTTCGATGTTCGGAAAACATCCGCCGCCCTCCCCATGCGACCAGACCTTCGCATCCGTCACCAGGTGCGGACGCGCGGGGGCAAACGCGTCGATGAGCTCTTCCGCGACGATAATGTGTTTCGGCTCGACGATGTCGATGCAATGCGCGAGCGAGCGACCCCGGAGATTCGTGTTGAGCAGCGAAACGACCCCGCCGACGTGGGTTATGCCAAGCCAGACCGCCAAGTATTCGGGCCGGTTCGGCATCAACAGGCAGACGACATCGCCCTTGGCGATACCCTGCCCCAGCGCCCAGCGCGCATAGCGGTTCGATCGGTCCGCGAGCGCGCGAAAGGTCAGGCATTCGCGGTTCGACAGCAGCGCCGGGGCCTCGCCGAACTTTTCAGCGAGATCATCGAAGATGACCGGCAAGATGCGGGTGGGCCTATCCGCGATCGAGGCGGTCATTTCGAGCGCACGCAGCCACCCTTTGGCAGTCGAAAGGCTGCGCCCCGCCGTCTGCGCGCTCGCGTCAAGGCTGTCCACGCTCATCGCCAGGCCTCTGCCAAACCTGCCGCCCCGTGACAACCACGAAGTGTCATTCATCATGAACGCGATCGTCACCTGGAAGCGGCTTTTCACATTTCCAAACTTCCCGCCAGATACTCGACCGCAAAGCCGACAAACCGCCTTAACGATTAAGGTTATCGCCTTTCATTTTCGAGCATTGCGTTGAATGCCTTTCCCTCGGCGCATAAGACACGACAGGCTGAGATCGGATCAACCGTTCAGGGTAAACAGATGCGAAGCGAGACGATCGCAATTCACAGCGGCTACGACATCGATCCGACAACGAAGGCGGTGGCAGTCCCGATTTATCAGACTGTCGCCTATGCCTTCGACAGCGCGGAGCATGGGGCGGCTCTGTTCAATCTCGAAGTCGAGGGATTTCGATACACCAGAATAAGCAATCCGACCAATGAGGTTCTGGAACGGCGCGTTGCCGCACTCGAGGGCGGCGTCGGGGCGCTGAGCGTGAGTTCCGGCCAGGCTGCGTTGAATTATGCCGTGCTCAATATTACCGAGTTGGGCAGCAACATCGTCTCGGTTCCGCAGCTCTACGGCACTACCCACACCCTGTTCGCCCACGTTCTGCCAAGCCAAGGGATCAATGTTCGATTTGCGGAATCTGATCAGCCTGATGCGATCGAGAAGTTGATCGACGAAAAAACGAAAGCAGTCTTTTGCGAAAGCGTGGGCAATCCAGCCGGGAATATTTGCGACATCGATGAGTTGGCGAGCGTCGCACACAAGCACGGCGTTCCCCTCATCGTCGACAACACCGTTGCGACGCCGATCTTGCTGAAACCGATCGACTACGGTGCAGACGTCGTCGTGCATTCGCTGACGAAATTCATGGGCGGGCACGGCACGACGCTCGGCGGAATCATTGTCGACAGCGGGCGATTCCCTTGGAAAGCGCATGCGCAACGCTTTCCCATGCTGACTCGGCCGGACGCCTCCTATCACGGCCTGGTCTACACGGAGCATTTTGGCGAAAGCGCATATATCGCGCGTTGCCGCAGCTTTCACCAGAGGACCACCGGATCCGTTCTGTCCCCGTTGAGTGCCTTCCTGCTGCTTCAGGGGATCGAGACAGTAGCGCTGCGAGTCGAGCGCCACGTCCAAAATGCCAAAGCGGTCGCCGAATTTCTGCGCAACGATCCAAGGGTCGAATGGGTCAACTACGTCGGATTTTCCGACAGCCCCTACCACGCTCTTGCGCAAAAATACCTGGGCGGTCGCGCGTGCTCCCTGATGACATTCGGCGTCCAGGGAGGTTTCGAAGCCGGCAAGAAGTTCTATGACGCGCTCCAGCTGATCAGGCGGCTGGTCAATATGGGTGATGCGAAATCTCTGGCCTGCCACCCGGCATCGACTACGCATCGGCAGATGTCGGCCGAGGAACAACAGAAAGCCGGTGTGAGACCCGAAATGATCCGACTCAGCATCGGCATCGAGCACGTCGACGACATCGTCGGCGATCTCGATCAGGCGCTCGATGCGGCATGTTCGGATCGTCAAAAGATGTTGGCCGCAGAATAGACTTTCGTCGAGTTCGTTGGGGGAATTCCGATGCCCGTTCTGGTGGATGGAGGTTCGTCTGGACGCAGTTTCCATCCAGCAACGGAGCGCCTCTTCGGGAAGGAGCAGCCGGAATTTCGCGAATGGAGCGTCGACAGCATCGACGTGGGACTCATCAACAACATGCCCGATGCGGCGCTGGAATCGACCGAGCGGCAATTCGTCGAATTGCTCCGCGCCGCCGCCGAACATGTCTTCGTTCGTCTCAAGCTGTATTCATTGCCGGACGTGCCTCGCACCGAACTCGGGCGGGCGCATTTGAGCCGCGGCTATTCCGACATTGACGATCTGTGGACCAGCCGCCTCGATGGCCTGATTGTGACTGGAACGGAGCCGCGTGCCCTCTCTTTGACGGACGAACCGTATTGGGGCACTCTCACCAAAGTTATCGATTGGGCCGAAGACAACACTCGATCGACAGTCTGGTCCTGCCTGGCGGCGCATGCCGCCGTTCTCCATATCGATGGCATCTGCCGCACTACGCTTGACGAGAAGCGCTTCGGAGTTTTTGAGTGTGCAAGAATGTCGGATCACCCGTTGATGGCGGGTGTTCCATTTCAATTGCGGATTCCACATTCGCGCTGCAACGAGTTGCATGAGGATCGCCTTACCTCGTGTCATTATGAGATCCTCACGAAGTCGGACGAAGCCGGGGTCGACATGTTCGTGAAGAAGAGAAAAAGCCTGTTCGTATTCTTTCAAGGCCATCCGGAATATGACCAGCGGGCCCTGTTGCGCGAATACCGCAGAGACATCGGGCGCTTCCTGGGCCGGCAACGAGAGACTTATCCGGCAATGCCTCAAGGATATTTCGATGACGTCGCGGCGGGCGCACTGGCGCGATTTCGGGAGCGGGCCCTTTCGGAGCGGCGCGAGGAACTGCTCGGCAGCTTTCCCACCGCCGTCGTGGACGATAGACTAAGGCCCCTGTGCAGCTCGGCGGCTCGACGCATCTATGGAAATTGGCTGTCATACCTGTCCGCACAAAAGGCTCAAAGATTCAGATCGAAATCCCATGCCGCCGAGCTGCGATTGCGCCGTGCCAACCAGTCGCATTCCGTCCAGGGTGTCGGCTGAAGGAGGGGATGAAATTCGCTGGACGTGTCGGAGTCAACCGCCCCGATACGGACCCGGAGCGCCGGAGAAATTGCACCGAGGGAAGGTGAAAAATGCGGCTGATCGCAAAGAAGGATAAAGACGACGTTTTGCTGCCCCGGCGGCCGGCGGTCATCGGCGCGACCTTCAAGCCGGCTGTAGTTTCGAGGACCTGGACGTTCCTCGACGGCGATTGGCATGACGGCAACGTTCCGATCATGGGCGCGCGCACCCACGCCGCCTGGCTCGGCTCGATGGTGTTCGACGGTGCGCGCGCATTCGAGGGGGTAACCCCAGATCTCGACCTCCATTGTGCGCGCGTGAACACCTCGGCCGCAAATTTCCTGTTGAAGCCGACCGTTTCGGTCGACGTCTGGATCGGGCTCGTGGCCGATGGCATGAGGCGCTTCGATCAACGTGCCGAACTGTATATTCGGCCCATGTACTGGGCGGAAACCGGTGCCCCTGGCGGTGTTCGCCACGATCCGGAATCGACCCGCTGGTGTCTCTGCATCTATGAGGCGCCGATCCCGAAACCGAGCGGCAGCGCGATCACGCTCTCGCCATTCCGGCGGCCGACATCCGAGTGCGCACCGGTCGATGCCAAGGCCGGATGTCTCTATCCCAACAATGCACGCGCGCTGATCGAGGCACAGCGCCGTGGATTCGACAATTGCCTCATGCGCGACATGCTTGGCAACATCGCGGAGCTCGGGACCGCCAACGTCTTCATGGCAAAGGACGGAGTGGTTTACACGCCAGCGCCAAATGGAACCTTCCTCAACGGGATCACGCGCCAGCGCGTGATCAAGCTGTTGCGGGACGATGGCGCAATGGTCATTGAAAAGACCATGAGTTATGCCGATTTTCTGGCTGCTGACGAAATCTTCTCGAGCGGGAACTACTCCAAAGTGTCGCCTGTTACCCGAATCGACGACCGCGAGCTGCAACCGGGCCCGTTCTACCGCAAGGCCCGGGAGCTCTATTGGGCCTTTGCGCACGCCTGAACAAGGCGACCAGCCCGCAGCGGCGGGGACAGCATTCGAATAAAGAGCCCGTGCCGGCTCGGCGGCGGCCGGGCGATCGATATGTCAGCGGCCCTGCGCTGCCAGCGCCTGCGCGCGAATCCTGGAGAGCGTGGTCGCGGGCGTGATGGCCTCAGGATCGATCTTGAGGTGAATGATCGCGGGCTTGCCCGACGTCTCGGCAAGCTTGAACGCCGCCGCAAAGTCCTGAGTCTTCTCGACCATTACCCCAAATCCGCCGAAAGCGCTGGCATAGGCGCTGAAATCGGGATTTTTCAGCTCCGTTGCGGACACGCGGCCGGGATATTCACGTTCCTGGTGCATGCGAATGGTCCCGTAAATCCCATTGTCGCAGACGATCACCACGATGGGCAGATCGTATTGCACCGCGGTTGCAAATTCCTGGCCGTTCATCAGGAAGTCGCCGTCGCCGTTCACCGAAATGACGGTTCGCTCGGGATAAAGGCGTTTCATCGCGACTGCGGAAGGAACTCCATAGCCCATCGAGGCCGATGTCGGGGCAATGTGGGTGGCAAAACGACGGAAGCGATAGAAACGGTGGATCCAAGCCGCATAGTTGCCGGCGCCGTTGCAGACGATGGCATCGCTCGGGAGGTTCTCGCGCAGCCACACCATGACGGCGCCGAGATTCACACCGCCAGGCTGCTCGGTCGGCACCTGCGTCCAGGCAAGGAAATCCGAATGGGCGATCCGCGTTTGCTCGCGCCATTTGATGTGGGTCGGCGGCCGCAGCGTCTGGGCCATGTCGGCGAATGCCGTGGGCGCGGCCTGGATCGCAAGATGGGGCCGGTACACGCGTCCAAGTTCCTCCGCACCCGGATGAACGTGAACGAGCTTTGTTTGCGGCCCCGGAATATCGAACAGCGTATAACCTTGCGATGGGATCTCGCCGAGCCGACCACCAACGACGACGACGAGGTCGGAGGCTTTCACGCGGGCGACGAGCTTCGGATTGGGGCCAATCCCAAGGTCCCCCGCATAGCACGGGTGGAGCGGGTCGAAGAGCGGCAAGCGCCGGTAGCTGGTCGCGACCGGCAGCGCAAAGCTCTCGGCAAATCGAGCCATCGCCGCACAAGCATTCTCCGACCAGCGGCTGCCACCGAGAATGAGGAACGGACGCTCGGCCTGCAATAGCAGCGCTTCGAGCTTCGCCATGTCGGGTTGACCCGGCCAGGTCTCGATCGGCTCGAAGGAAGGCGCGTCGGGAACCGCGATCCTTTCGGTCAGCATGTCCTCCGGGAGGGCGATCACCACCGGGCCAGGCCGGCCGCTGCTCGCCGTGTGGAATGCGCGCGAGACGATTTCAGGCACGCGGGCGGAATCGTCGATCTCGCTCGCCCATTTCGCCAAGGCGCCGAACACGGCACGGCAGTCGAGCTCCTGGAACGCCTCGCGTTCCTTGCTGTCGCGCGCGACCTGGCCCACGAACATGATCATCGGCGTCGAGTCCTGACGCGCGATGTGAATGCCGGCGGAGGCATTGGTCGCACCGGGGCCGCGGGTCACGAAACAGACACCCGGCGAGCCGGTCGCCTTTCCGATCGCCTCCGCCATCATCGCCGCGCCGCCCTCCTGGCGGCACATGGTCACGGTGATGTCGCGGTCATGAAAGGCATCGAGCACCGCGAGATAGCTCTCGCCGGGGACGCAGAAGACGTGGCGCACACCGTTGTTGATCAACTGATCGACCAGCACCTCGGCCGCAGTCCGCATATTGTCTTTCGCGCGCATGTGGACCTCATCCCCGGAGAGATGCTGGGCCGAAAAGCCGCCCGAGCTCATCGCGCCGGAGGCGCCCTCACACGTCCAGCGCCTCGCGGGCGGACGAAGGCCACCGGGCGAAATCCAGACCATGGGTCGAGAACAGCGCCAGGGCGAGCCGGTCGATGCCGAAAGCCACGCAGCCGGTGTGCGCCACCTCATCGGCCTTGTTCCGCAGATCCCAGGTGGTGCCGAAATGATCGCGGTGGTAATTGAAGCTCATGCAAGCGGTCGGCTCTTCGGCGGAGCGCACGGGGATCAGCAATTCGAGTTTCAACGATTGCTCGACCTGGCTGACAGCCATCAACTTGCCGCCCCGCCCGAAGAACGGGTCGCTTGCCTGCGCGATCCTATGGGGCAAGCCCAGCCGATCCGCGATTGCTTTCGCCCGCGGCATCCAGCGTTCCCGGAAGTCTCCGACCTCACCCGGTGTGCCGATGCACACGTATTCGCGCATCCGAAACGACTGCAGTCGATCGAGATGTTGCGACGGCTCGCGACGGAAACAGTCGCAAGCGACGTCGAACAGAAGACCGCCCGCCGGCACGTGGCCTCGGCTCGCCGCGAGCGGATACACCGGGTAGCAGGCCGCCGGACTCAGGACCAAGTCGGCCGGCGCCAGCGCGGGCGCCCAATCTCCTCCGGCGTCGAACTGTTCGACGGCGGCGCGGATCTGGGCCTCATTGCCATGCAAGCAGCTGACGCAACCGAGAAGATGCGGAAAGCTCTTCAAATACCCCGATTTTTCCAACTGACGGCGACTCATGACCGGCGGGAATCTCAAGATTTCGGTGTTCGGTTCGCGATGTCGTGAGATCAGACCCGTCAGGCCTTCAACGACCTGCTCGAACAAGGCCGTCCGCGCATAGACGCCGTCGACACTCATCGGCCGAAACAGGGCACGAGCCATCGTGTCAAGCGGATCACTCTGCTCGATGGGATTCTTGACCGCGATATTCATGTGAATCGGCTCTCCTGGGCCTCGGGTGTCACTTCGGATGGTTCAATTCGCGCCATGCCTCGACGCACGAAGGGTGTTTTCAATCGCCTCAGTCCCTCAGCGAGCTCGGAACTGGGCTCAGCAGTGAAGCCGCTGCGACATTTGCGAGTATTCGGTCGTTGTTGATCATGATGGGTGACGAGAGCACGTCACGAAGGTGGCGCCCGATGCTGAATTCGCTGTCATTGCGGTACCCGGTCAATCCACACGCTTGCAGCGAGCTCATGACGGTCGCGATGGCCAATTCGGAGGCATTGACCTTGAGCAGGTTCATCGCAGTCTGAAAGTCGATCGACTCCAGGGCAGATTCGTCGGAGGAGACGGTCTCGAATCTTTGCAGGGCCGATGCGACAAGCGCCCTGAGCGTCCGCAGCGATGCATTCGCGCGCGTGAGATGCGTTGCCCCGGGAGGGAGCTGGCCGCCCGCACGACGCGCGGCATCGCGGACGAAGAGACGGGCACGCTCCACCGCACCGGCCGCGACTCCGGTCCATGCCCCGCTCCATGTCAGATGCGCGACTGGCATCATGGTTTGGGGATGGATCTTCTCGTACGGGGCCGGCAGAACCTGCTCATTCCCGCCGCTGGCCCTGAGCTTGAACCCGGAGCTGCAGGTGCCGCGCATGCCGAGCGTGTCCCAGCCGACAAGATGTTCGAGGGAATAGTCCTCCTTCAAGAACACGACGAGGACCTGGTCCGACGCCGACGCCTCCGCGGAGCGTCGCGCCGTCGTCACGATGCCGTCAGCCTGTTCGCCATAGGATATGACTGTCGCGCTTCTCTCCAACTCGATGCGAGACTCCCGTTGCTCGACCGGAGCAGCACTTTTTCGAACGTCGCCCCCGCCCTGGCCTTCCGTCGTCGAAGACGCCAGAAGCAACTGTTCGGCGCAAAGGCGGCGCAGCAGACGATCATGCCACCCATTGTTTCGGCCATGACGAAGGATGCACGCGACCTTGGTCTGATGCATCGCGTAGATCATGGCCGTCGAGGCGCATGCTCGACCGAGCATGTAGCAGACATCGACGACGTCGGAGATGCTGGCTCCTTCCCCGCCGAGATCGTGCGGAACCATGATGCCCAACAGCCGCTCCGATCGCGCCGCGGTGATCGCTTCTTCCGGAAATCGCGCGTCGCGATCGACCGCGGCAGCGTTGGCCGCGGCAGCGGCAGCGGCCACTTCCGTTCGGGCTTTGAGATCTGCCCCCGCAAATTTGGATGCGGCTACGGGAGCGACCTCGACCGCAGCGAGGTTCGGCTCTTTTGTGGCCCGGAGATTTTGGATCGTGGTGCTTAGGACATTCATGAGCAAGCCCGCCGTTTCTCGATTGCCTGTGACGAAATCAGCCCTGTGACGCCGGAACTCCCATTTCGTGTTCTAAATAGCGTTAGCCGATTAATCCCATTGCGTCTGCATGGTCGAGGGATGGCCTGGAAACTTTTGCTCAGTAAAGGTTACTCATCGAAAGCTGCCGACCGCGCGATTAAGAAATTTTCTCGCCGCAATTAGCATGCCAAAATGTTCAGCGTCGCCAGCACAGAGGCGGCTGGAAGAAACGGTTAACGCGCCCATCAACCTGGATACGATCGGCACGAATCTTGAAGGGCAGAGGTCGTCCGAACTGTGCCGGACGAAGTCACCGCGGATGCCGCGCCAAACCATCTTGGCCAATTCGAGATCAGGAGAATGTCTTACATGCCCGCTGCTACCGATTTCTCGGCAAAGGACCGACTGGCCGGCATTGTTCTTGAGATTCTCGAGCGACGTTCGGTCAGTCAACCTGTGTTGGCCGATGATGACCTCCTCGAGATCGGCCTGTCGTCGCTGGACATGGTCAATCTTATGCTTTCCGTGGAAGCCGAGTTCGACCTCAAGATACCCGACCTCGCCATGACCCCCCGGAACTTCCGATCTATCGCAGCGATCGACACATTGGTCACCACTTTGCTCCGTGACAGGTGAGGTCCATATCCGAGATCGTTTGTCTGCACTCCTGCGCCCAAGCATCATGCCGCTCGATCCGCATGCGAAAAGGTTCTTGGATATGGCGGCGGCTGCGGGCGTGCCAGAGCCATCCAAGCTCACGCCATCCGAAATGCGCCATGCGTTCCTGAGATTGGCGCGGGCGCTGGACCCCGAGGAAGTGCCGGTCGGCAGGATCGATAACCGCGAGCTGCCCGGGCCAGGGGGCGCTTTGACAATTCGCATATACACCCCGGCGGCGACCGGTGCCGGCCAATTACCTGGGCTGATTTTTTTTCATGGCGGCGGCTGGGTGTTCGGCAGCCTCGACACGCACGATGGGCTTTGCCGCGTGCTCGCCAACGAGGCCGGCTGCCGGGTCATCTCGGTCGCGTATCGGCTCGGCCCCGAGCACAAGTTCCCGGCGGCGGTCGAGGACAGTTACGCCGCCACCCGATGGGTCGCAGAAAATGCCCAGGAACTAGGCATCGACCCGAACCGGATTGCGGTCGCTGGAGATTCTGCCGGCGGCAGCCTTGCCGCAGTGGTCTGCCAGCTGGCGAAACAGGAGGCAGGACCCGATTTGGCGCTCCAGGTCCTCATCTGCCCGGCCATGGATATGAGCGCAGAGACTCAATCGCGCCGCGCTTTCGCCGAAGGCTATTTCCTCGACAAGACCACCTTGCAATGGAGCCTCGATCACTATTGTCGGCCCGGTGTGGATTTGAAAGATCCACGCATATCTCCGCTTCGCGCAGCGGATCTATCAGGTCTCCCCCCAGCGCACATCCACACGGCCGAATTCGATCCGTTTCGCGACGAAGGCAAAGCCTATGCCGATAGGCTGGAACGCGCGGGAGTCAAGGTGCGTTATGCCTGTCACGACGGAATGATTCACCATTTCTATGGAATGGCCGCCATCATCCCCTATGCCCGCACCGCCATGACTTCAGCAGGCGCCGCGATCAAACAGGCGCTTGCGTAACCCGTCCGAGACTCCTCAATTTGACCAAATCGGATTTTCGATACAGGTGCGAATGACATCGACATTGACCATAATTGCGGGGCGAACTTGACCATAATTGTCAGGCGTATATACGCGGCGCCAGTAAAAAAAATCGCAGGCGGCGGACAGATGTCGATAAGCTTAACCATAATGTCGCAGATCGAGCAGGTGGCCGAGGAGCAGCAGGTGAAGCTGCCGCCTCTCTCCGACGATCTGGTTCTTTTGGACTCGGGCCTGGATTCCCTTGGCTTCGCGATCCTCGTCGCCCGGCTCGAGGATACTCTGGGCGTTGATCCCTTCACCGCGTCCGACGACGTCTACTTTCCTGTGACCCTGGGTGATTTTGTAAGGGTCTATGAAAATGCCGCAAAGTCAGTCGAAGTCGCTTCGTGATTCGCTAGCCGCTACGTCCGATTCGTCCGGCGCCATACTTTGGACCGCCGCCGCGAGCGTGTCGGTCAGCGACCTCGTGCGCGGATCGAGTCTCGGCGGCGGTCTCGCGCAGCTGCACGGGCGCTCGGTCCTGATCGCAACTCAAGACCAGCTCACGACCGCATTGGCGCTCATCGAACTCGATGGGGTCGCGCGCCGATTGACCATTTGTCCGCCCCATCTGCCGGCAGCGCAGCTGTCCCATGTGATCGCGACCACGCAGGCGGATGCAGTCGTATTCGATCGCAAGGGTTCCGCGATCGGCGCTTGTGACCTTCCATTGCAGGTCACCTGCAGCCCCACGATCACGCCCGCCGAGGCCCCGCTATCGGGCCGCCTTCGAACGGAATGGATCATGCTCACTTCCGGCACGACCGGTATGCCGAAGATGGTGGTGCATAGCCTGAGCAGTCTGACTGCCGCAATCAAGGGCGGGCCTGATCGAAAAAGTCCCATTGTTTGGGGCACGTTCTACGACATTCGCCGTTATGGCGGACTCCAGATCTTCTTCCGCGCGGTCCTCGGCGGAGCATCATTCGCGCTCGCGGGCGCCGAAGAGCCGATGGCTGGCTATCTCGACCGACTCGGCCACCGGGTGACCCATCTGTCGGGGACCCCGTCACACTGGCGGCGCGCCCTCATGACTCCGGCGGCCCGAGCGATTTCTCCGCACTATGTTCGCTTGTCGGGCGAGATCGCGGACCAGGCGATCCTCGATCATCTCCGCGCCTTCTATCCGCAGGCAGACATCGCTCATGCCTATGCCTCGACCGAAGCGGGCGTTGGGTTTGAAGTCGACGACGGACTCGAGGGATTCCCGGCAGGCCTGATCGGCGCGAAGGGTATCGGCGTGGACATGAAGGTCATGGACGGCTCGCTTCGCATCCGTTCATCGCGAACCGCAGTGCGCTATTTGGGGACCGAAGGCTCGGCACTGTTGGATGCCGAGGGTTTTGTCGATACCGGCGACATCGTGGAGCTGCGCGGAGACCGCTGCTATTTCGCCGGACGGCGAGGTGGAATCATCAATGTCGGCGGGCTGAAGGTCCATCCGGAGGAGGTCGAGGCGGTGATCAACCGCCATCCGGAGGTTCGGATGTCGCTTGTCCGATCGAGAAAGAACCCGATCACCGGCGCGATCGTGGTCGCCGACGTGGTTCTCAGAGTGAAGCTCGATCACGGCGGCGCGATCGATCGCACCATGGGACTCAAGCGCGAAATCCTGCAGGTCTGTCGCGACAGCCTGCCCGAGCACAAGGTGCCCGCCGCGATCCGCTTCGTCTCTTCGTTGGACGTCGGCGCGGCCGGAAAACTGGCGCGTCATTATGCGTAAGGTCGTTATGCGTAAGATCGTCATGCGTAACATCGTTGTCACCGGCGGCAGCCGAGGTCTTGGTCTGGGCATCGCGCGAAAGCTCGCGGCCGCCGGCTACCGCGTCATCGTCGTCGCGCGAAAAATCAGCAATCATCTGGCGTCCGCGATCCGGGAGACCGAACGCTCCCGACAAGGCGCGCTCCATTTCGTGGCGTTCGACCTCAACGACATCAAAGCCATTCCCGACTTGGTCCAGCGCATACGAAAGGACTTCGGACCGATCTATGGGCTCATCAACAATGCAGCCATTGGAACGGATGGTGTTCTTGCCATCATGCACAACTCGCAGATCGAACAGCTCGTGCGCCTCAACACGATATCTCCAATCGTCCTGACGAAATATGCAGTACGGTCGATGCTGTCGGAAGGCGGGGGGCGAATTGTGAATGTCGCTTCGATCATCGGCTTCACGGGATACAGCGGCCTTTCGGTCTATGGCGCCACCAAGGCGTCGATGATCGGATTTACTCGGTCTCTGGCCCGGGAAGTCGGGCGGCTCGGGGTAAACGTGAACGCAATCGCTCCTGGATTCATCGAAACGGAATTGACTCGGGGCCTTGGAGACGAGCAGCGCAAACAGGTGGCTCGGCGCAGCGCGCTTCGCCGGCTCGCCGATGTCGACGATGTGGCCAATACGGTCGAATTCCTGCTCGGGGACGGGGCCAAGAACATCACCGGAACAGTGCTGACCGTCGATGCTGGCAGCACGGCGTGATGGCTCGCCATTAACCGTATTTTTCGGCTCCGCGCCTCGCCGCTCATGCAAGAACCACGCTCGTCCTCTTTGTCGAGAAGCTGGCACGCTTCTCGCAATTACCCCGTCATCCGCTCTCGACTGTTCCATTCTTGCGCGATGCCGCCGCAAAATCCCCGCGATAGCAAGTTCGCGATCGAACCAGGTCATGAATATTCATCAAACCCACGCTCTCGCGTCCCGAACTGATACAAACCAGCTTCTGCGACGACGGACGACCCTCTCGCGAACGGCTTTCTTCGGCGCGATCTTGCTGACTGACATCGCTGTCATCGTAACCATGTCGTGGCTGACGGGTATTTATTATCACTTGCTCGTTTATGGCGAGGCAGGCGACGTCATCTCCTATTTCGAGGTGGGACTGCTCTCCGCCGTCATCTTTGTGATCCCCAATCTTTTTCGCGGGGAATACAAGCTCGCGAATTTCTTCTCTTTCAAGCCGCACTGCCGACGCTCGATCCTGCTCTGGAATGTCACTTTCATTTGCCTGCTGGCCCTGGGTTTCCTGGCGAAAATTTCCGTGGTCTATTCGCGCGGCTGGGTCCTCCTGTTTTACGGCTTAACGATTTGCGTGCTGCTTGCCCTGCGCTACCTGTTTGTCCAAACAACCGTGCACGGCAGCAGAACCGGACTGATCTCCGCGCAGCGGATCTTCCTCGTCGGTACGGGCAAACACATCGAGGAATTCGTGACGCGGTACCAACCGCGGAACTTCGGAGTGAATGTCGTCGGATGTCACTTTCTGACTCCCGTTGAACCGGAGGCGCCGACCCAGGCGCGACGTGAGGCGCTGGCCCGCGATCTCGAAGACGCCATCAACAGCGCTCGCCTTCTCGAGCCGGAAGCGATCTTCCTCGTGATGCCGTGGTCCGCGACGGACACAATCAATCGCTGCGCCGAGACCTTTCTCACGCTTCCGGTGGAGATCCACCTTGGCCCGGAAAGCATCCTTGATCGCTTCGAGCACGTGCAACTTTCCAAGTTCGGACCCGTGGCAAGCCTGCAGCTGACGCGAATGCCGCTGTCCGGCCCCGAACTGCTTGAGAAACGGGCCTTCGATCTGCTTTTCGCAGCCGCAGCACTACTTCTGCTCACACCGCTGCTCATCGTCGCGGCGATCATCATCAAACTCGACAGCTCAGGCCCGGCATTCTTCCTGCAACGCCGCTACGGCTTCAATCAGAAGCCATTCCGAATCATCAAATTCCGGACGATGCGGACGCTCGAAGATGGAGCTGTCATTTGCCAGGCGAAGAAAGATGACCCGCGTGTCACGAGGGTGGGCTACTGGCTGCGCCGCTGGAACGTCGATGAGATTCCCCAGCTTTTCAACGTTATCAAAGGCGACATGTCGCTCGTCGGGCCGCGTCCGCATGCCCTTTCCCACGATCGTGAATTCGAGCAGCGTATCGCGCTTTATGCGCGCAGGCACAACGTGAAGCCGGGCATTACCGGATGGGCGCAGATTCACGGTTTGCGCGGTGAAACCGACACCGACGAAAAGATGCAGAAGCGGGTGGACTACGATCTCTACTATATCGATAACTGGTCGCTCTGGCTCGACCTTCAGATCGTGGTTCGGACCGTGCTTTCCCCCAGCGCCTTCAGAAATGCCTACTGACTGCGTTGAACGGTGAACTCACCTGAGCGGCGAAGTGATGTGACCGCTTGGCGCGATAGAGCCCAGGCGCGGATGGATCAGCCGAGGAGGAACAGGATCGCTCCAACCCCGCCGGCGACCGCCAGCACCGTCGAGGTCCAAATACTGACGACCAGAACCCAGACCGAGTGCGGCTTTCGTGGTTCGCTGCTGGTCGCCGCATTGGGGAGCCAGATTTCGAGCCCCGGCTCCACCATTCTCAGGGCCGCACTCGCACGCTCGATCTCGGCGAAATCGCGCTCGATGCGGTCCGTATCGACCGGGACGAATTCCCGCGCCAGGTTCGCATCGGAACCCGAAATGGTCAGGAAGTTGACAGTCAGAAAGTTATTCGTCGAATTCAGGACCGATGGTCCTTGATGATCCCATCTGATCTCGTGAAAGGCGAGCCCACGCGCTGCCGCGAGCCGGAAGACGACCTCCCAGGCGCTGTTCCAATCAGAACTGTCGCCGGGCGTTGAGCTGAGTACGTTGCCGTTTGACATGGCAATGATCCGTCTCCGATACTGGAATCATTACCCAATCCGGGCTCAGCGTGCGATGTCAATCGATCCGTAACCTTAATGTTGCGCGGGTGATTTCCTTTTGCGATCAAAGAACGCGGTCGAGCGGGGGAAGCAAGAGATCCGAAAGCTCACATCAGCCGATGCAACAAGGCAAGCGGCAGATGCGGGATTTCGGCTGTCGATTCGGGCCGCGGCTCACAACCACGATGAGCTTCTCTGTCATCTGACGAGCCGAGGCTCTGCTGTGGTTGGAGGCCCAGCCTGGAGTTGAACCAGGATAAGGGACGGTTCCCAGTCCCTGCGTCGCCGTTCCGCCACCGGGCCACGCAATCCGGTATCACAGGTGGCATGGCCCGGTACCAACAAGATCGCAAAATGGTTAGCTCCCGTCCGGGCCGACGGTAAATTTGAAAAGGGTCTCGATGCCGATGTTCATCCTGCGCGAGGATCAGACGTTGCTTTTTGTCGTGCAGCCTCGACGGGGGATTCATCCGCCGGTAAAGATGGTGGATCATCCTCGCCCGATCAGCCTGCCATGAAGACGACCAGAATTGCGCGAGTGACCGGGTGGCTGCTTCTAGTACAGCCGAGCGAAAGTTATGACTCCGCTGTTCACAGAGGTACGAAGGTACGCTGAACGAAGGTGGTTTTCAGGAACAAAACAGGAGTCGAATCGGCTGTATTGTGGCATGACGAATCCGGAGCTGAGATGGGAG
>WNGR01003365.1_pt1 | contig 17459 bp, 18 predicted proteins | sample 5407581 | NCBI WGS metagenome assembly WNGR01 (sample SAMN13153383, study PRJNA577476) | soil metagenome | isolation source: 80 cm soil or saprolite under Garry oak tree replicate 2 | place: USA:California | collected 2016-06-15 | reverse complement strand
CCTGGTTGTCCTGCTGCTGCTTGTAGGAGGCGTTGGCGATCGCCGGCGGCACGGTGTGGTCCCGCTCGCCGGAGATGATCAGCAACGGACCACGGCCGGGGTTGGCGGTGTCGACCTTGGCCTCGGTCCAGGGGTTGAGATTGGCCGTCGCGGCCTGGAACAGCGGCTTCCCGGGGGTCGGCACCGAATAGGTCTCGTAGAGCTGCCTGGCCTCCTCCTCGCTGACGGCGTTGGCGAAGCCGTAGCGGAACTGCTCGTAGGTGAGCGGGACGGCACGGTTGCGGTTGGCCGGGTTGCCCAGCACCGGGGAGGCCGACTTCAGCGCCGAGATCGGCAGGGGCAGCACCCCACGGAACGGCGCCGGGTCGATCGCCACCGACGCCACCGCCAGGCCGCGGCCGGCCAGGATCTGGGTCAGCAGCCCACCGAAGGAGTGGCCGATGATCGCCGGCTTGCGGGCCAGCCCGCGGATGATCGTCTCGAAGTGGTCGGCGACCTGGCCGATCGACTTGCCGGCGAACACCTCGGGATGGGCCTTGGCCTCCTGGACGGTGTCGGGGTCGTCCGGCCACCCGGGTGTCAGCGTCGTGTAGCCGTTGTCCTCGAACAGCGCCGCCCAGCGGTCCCAGCTGCTGGGCAGCAGCCACAGGCCATGGACGAACACCACCGGCTGGCGCCCCGTCTGGTTCGCGCGCTGGCACCGCCCCCAGCGACACGCCGAGCGCGCCAAGGCGCTGGTCGCGCTCATGCGGGCCCTCCTTCCCGGAGCTTCCCTTCGCCTTTGGCAAGCTCGTCGGCGACCCGGGCCGCGTCGCGGCGGCGTAGCAGCCCCACCAGGCGGCCATCGGAGGTGGTGATCGGCGAGCTGTCCAGGTCGTGATCAACCATCAACCGCGCCATCTCCCCGATCGGCGCGTGCGGCCGGAAGGTGCTCGGTCCTGGCCGCATGGCCCGCTCGATGCGAAGAGCGGGGTCCGCCTCCAACTCCTTGCCGCGCAACAAGCCCAGCACGACCCGCTCGACGTTCACCACCACGCAGGCGTCCCATCCCGCGGCCCGCACCCGCCCCGCGACCTCGCCCAGCCGCTCGTCCAGCCCACAGGTGGGCACGTCATGACGGGCCACATCCCCCGCCCGCGGTCGCAACGCGTTGGATCCCTCAGTGGCAAGCCCGGCGGCCAGCCAGTCCAGCTTGCCGGCGGTGTAGTCGTACACCTCGGCAAAGCCCATGCTCTCGAGCCGCCACGCGGCCCGCGGGCTCAGGTCTCAAGCCGAGTCCCAGCAGTAGACGACCACCGGCCGGTGCCGATCCAGGACCGTCGTAGCCTGCTGCTCCAGCCGCCGCAGCGGCAGGTTGATGGCGCCGGGCAGATGGTCCTCGGCGTACTCGCCCGCCGGCAGGACCTCGACCAACTGGGCACCCTGCGCGGCGAGCCGGCGGACGCTTTCCCGATCGATCTGGCGTGGCATGGTCACCTCCGTATCGCGGCACCCAACATATCGCCTCGTCGCCCGCGCTCGCCGGCGTCGCCTGTGCCGGCCTGCATGCCGTTGAGGCGGACGCCCGCGCCCTCTGCATCGGCGAGATGGCGATCCCGCCTGGCGCGGATCAGGCAGGATCGACCGGCAGCCAGTAGTCGACCCATCGATCCTCGCGAGTCGCCCCGATCCGCTCATAGACAGCCTGCGCGCGGGCGTTGTCGCTGGCAGTCTGCCAGACGAGCTGGCTCGCGCCGTGCTCACGGCAGCGCTCCAGGCAGGCGGCGATGAGCGCATCGGCCACCCCGGTGCCGCGCGCCTCGGCGGCCACGAACAGGTCGTTCATCACCCCGACCCTGGCGGCGGCCAGCGTTTGCCAGGTCCAGAAGAGGGTCGCGAAGCCAACGACCCTGCCGGCGTCGTCGCGGGCCATCAGTTGTAGCCCCTCCTGCTGCGGCTGGGCGAGCAGCGCCCGCGACAGCTCCAGGAGGGCGCGGTCGCTGGGCGCGACCTGATAGAAGTCGCAGTAGGCGCGCACCAGCGGCAGCAGCTCTGGCAGGGTCGGATTACAGCGTGGGGCTGGCCTCGGGCTCCCCATGCGCACACGTCGGCCGGGCCGCTCGAACCGCTGCCCCATGGTCTTCGTTCGGCGCTTGCCCCGGCGGCCTATATCAACGAGACTTGATCCAGAATGGTCGAGACCACCGCCTGCGAAGCCACCGTCCCGCTCGACGGCGACCAGGTCGCGCGCGCCCTCGGCGACCCGATGCGCTGGCGGATCATGCTGCTGCTGGCCGGGGAGCAGTTGTGCGTGGGGCATCTGGCCGAGCAACTCGGCGCCGCCCAACCGCTGGTCTCCCACCACCTCAAGGTCCTTCGAGCGGCCGGGCTGCTCCAGGCCGAGCGCTACCGCTACTGGACCTACTACCGGCTGCGCCCCGCCGCGCTGGATGGCCTGGCCGACCAACTGTGGCTGCTGGCGCGCACCAGCCCAGCCGCGACCGCCTGTCGCAGTCTGGCCGCCGCCGACCACGCGCCGCCCAACCCGGCCGCCCACCCGCGACCGTCCATGCCGCCCGCCGCGCCTGCCCGAGGAGGCATCGTCATGGCCAACCGTCCACTCGACCCGGTCTCGCGGCAGACCTTCGCCGCCGCGATCGGGGAGCTTGCCGAGGAGTTCCGTGGGATCTTCTCGCTGGAGACTGTCGAGCGCTACGTCGACGAGTCGATCGACCGCATGTCAGGTGCTCGCGTGGTCGAATTCATCCCCCTGTTCGTGCACCGCTTCGCCCGTGAGCGGCTGCGCGCGCTTGGCCAGGCCGAAGGAGCCATCGTGAAGGACGTGCCCGAGGTGCTGTTCGTCTGCGTCCACAACGCCGGCCGCTCCCAGATGGCGGCGGCGCTGCTGGACCACCACGCCAAGGGCCGCGTCCACGTCCGCTCGGCCGGGTCGGACCCCGCCGACCAGCTCAACCCCGCGGTGGTCGCCGCGATGGCCGAGTCGGGGATCGATCTTGGGCGCGAGTTCCCCAAGCCGCTGACCGACGAGGTCGTCCAGGCCGCCGACGCGGTCATCACCATGGGCTGCGGGGACGCGTGCCCCATCTATCCGGGCAAGCGCTACCTGGACTGGGAGCTGGACGACCCCGCCGGCAAGCCGGTCGAGCAGGTCCGCGCCATCCGCGACGACATCGACCAGCGCGTCCAGGGGCTGCTCGCCGAACTGGTGCCCGACCAGCCGACAGGCCTCCAGCCGGCGTAGGGAGGCGCCTGCTGATCGTGGGTGGCAGCGACGCCAGCATCCAAGCTGGCCTGCGTGCCCTGGGGCGAGGTCGACGTCCACCAGCGTGACGTCAGGCTTGAGGTCCTCGGCTCGTCGCAGCGCCTCCGCGCTGGTGGAGGCAACCCCGACCACGGCGATCCCCTCTCGTTCCAGGAGACCGCGTGCGGCCTCCACGAAGCGGGGCTGTCGTCGACGATGAGGCAGCGCAGAGCCATGCGGCAAGGATCGCGGGGGGTGTGCCCCGACACATTCCGGCCAGCTGGAATATGCCTGGCAGTTGGCAGCAGCCTGCTCCTGCTCCTGGTCGGTGCCGCCTTCGCGGTCCTGCTGGTCTCGGTTGCCGACCTGCGCACCTCGACACGGCTTGCCAGGCACTCCGAGGAGGTGCTTGCGGGCGCCAACCAGCTGGAGCGGCTGGTCATCGACCTGGAGACCGGCCAGCGCGGGTTTGTCATCACCCGCCAAGAGCGCTTCCTGGGGCCGTGGCGGGCCGCCCAGATCGCCGTCCCCGGCCAGGCCAGCACGCTGCAGCGGCTGGTCGCCGGCAACCCGGTGCAAGAGCGTCGGGGGTAGCGGATCTCGCGGGCGGTCATGTCGTATATCCGGGACTACTCGGTGCTGCTGGTGGCTGCCGCGCGGCGGGACCCGGCATCGGCGCGAACTGTGGCGGCCACCAGGAGGGCAAGCGGCGCGTGGATGCGATGCGGCAGGAATTCGACCGTCTGATCGGAACCGAGCAGGGCCTGGCGGTGGCGCGGCAGCAGCGCTCCGACGCGGCCGCTGAACGGGCGATCGGCGCGGCGGCAGGCGGGCTTGCGGGCTCGATCCTGCTGGTCGTGGGGTTCGCGGGGTATCTGACGCGGGCGATCACGCGGCCTGTTCGCAGCGCGGCCGCGATGGCTGGTCGGCTGGCCGGCGGCGAGCTGAGCGCGCGCATGCCCGAGCGCGGCGCCGGCGAGATCGGGGTGCTGGAGCGGAGCTTCAACACCATGGCGGGCTCGCTGCAGGCCAGCCGTGCCCAGCTGGGACGGCTCGCCGACGAGCAGGCTGCGTTGCGGCGGGTGGCCACGCTGGTCGCGCGCGGGGTGGCACCGGCCGAGGTGTTCGCCGCTGTCGCCGAGGAGGTCGGCCGGCTGCTCGGCGCCGACGCGGCGCACGTGCTTCGCTACGAGCACGACGGCACCGTCACCCTGGTCGCCGGCTGGACCCGGGAAGGCGACTCCCTGCCCGTCGGGACGCGCTACCCCATCAAGGAGGAGACCCTGTCGGCATTGATGCTGCACACTGGCCAGCCCGCCCGCACCGACAGCTACGCCGATTATCCTGGTTCCATCGGCGCCAGGATCCGCCAGCTCGGCATCCAATCGTCGGTCGCCTGCCCGATCACGGTGCAGGGACGGCTGTGGGGCGCGACCGCCGTCAGCTCCAAGCGGCCCGAGCCGCTACCCGCCGCCACCGAGGCGCGCATCGCCGACTTCACCGAACTGGCTGCCGCCGCGATCGCCAACACCCAGGCCCGAGCCGAGCTGGCCGCCTCCAGAGCGCGGATCGTCAGGGCTGCCGACGAGGCCCGCCGGCGGATCGAGCGCGACCTGCACGACGGCATCCAGCAGCGGCTGGTGTCGCTGGCGTTGGACCTGCGCGCCACCCAGGCCAGCGTGCCAGCCGAGCACCCCGAGCTCCAGAGGCAGCTGGACCGGGTCGTGGGCGGCTGGGGGAGGCGCTGGAGGAGCTGCGCGAGACCGCACGTGGCATCCACCCGGCGGCCCTGTCGCAGGGCGGGCTCGGCCCCGCGCTCAAGGCGCTCGCACGCCGCTGCCCCATCCCCGTGGAAGCCGACCTGAAGATCGAGACCCGGCTACCGGAGCCGGTCGAGGTCGCCGCCTACTACGTCGTCGCCGAGGCGCTCACCAACGCCGCCAAGCACGCCCACGCCTCCCTCGCCCACGTCGGTGTTCAGGCAGGCGACGGCCACCTGCACCTGTCGGTCCGCGACGACGGCGTCGGCGGCGCCGACCCGGCGCTGGGATCAGGGCTCACCGGGCTCACCGACCGCGTCCAAGCACTGGGCGGAACCATCACCATCCACAGCCCAACCGGCCACGGCACCACGCTACAAATCGACCTGCCGACCGGCCTCGACGGACTGGGCCTCCTGGTGCACACAAAGGGTACGAGCCATGTCCCCCACCGCGGCAATCGGGCCAGGTCGACCCCGGATGAGCGGCAGCAGCAGTGAGTGAGTTAACAGAACGGCGTTGACTTATTAAGGCAACGGTGTTCTGCTAACTGGTGCCGCCGACCAACGGAAGGGGACCGTGGTGGAGGTTCGCGTGCGGGTCAATGGGGCCGCCGAACTGCTCGATCTCGAGCCGCGGGTCAGCTTGCTGGACGCATTGCGGGAGCGTCTCGGTCTGACCGGGACGAAGAAGGGATGCGATCAGGGGGCATGTGGCGCCTGCACGGTGCTGGTCGACGGTGAGCGCATCCTGTCCTGTCTGGCCCTGGCGGTGCAGTACGACGGCCGTGAGATCACCACGATCGAAGGTGTCGCCCATCCGCTGCAAGCGGCGTTCGTCCGCGCTGACGGTTTTCAGTGCGGCTACTGCACATCGGGCCAGATCTGCTCGGCGATCGGGATGCTGGCCGAGCACCGCGCCGGCGCGCCGAGTGCGGTGACGGACAATGTCGCCACGCGCGACATCGAGCTGTCCAGTGCCGAGATCCGGGAGCGGATGAGCGGCAACCTGTGCCGTTGCGGTGCCTACAACGGCATCGTCAGCGCGATTGCGAGCGTCGCGGCGACGGAGTCGGTGTCATGAAGGTCTTCACCTATGTCCGCGCGCCTGACGTCGCGACGGCCGTGGAGGCGATCGCCGCCGAGCCCAACGCCAAGTTCCTCGGTGGCGGCACCAACCTGGTGGACCTGATGCGCGAGCACATCGAGCAGCCGGACGTGGTCGTGGACATCACCGCGCTTCCCCTGACCGGGGTGGCCGAGTTGGCCGACGGGGGTGTCCGGATCGGAGCGTTGGCGCGCAACAGCCACGTGGCGGCGGATCCCCTCATCCGCACCCGCTACCCGGTGCTGTCCCAGGCGATTCTCTCGGGTGCCTCCGCCCAGCTCCGGAACATGGCAACGATCGGTGGGAACCTGCTGCAGCGCACCCGTTGCAGCTACTTCTACGACACCGCGTCGCCCTGCAACAAACGAGCGGCGGGCAGCGGCTGCGCCGCGATCGGCGGATTCGATCGCGGTCACGCCGTGCTCGGCACGAGCGATCACTGCATTGCCACGCACCCCTCCGACTTGTGTGTCGCGCTGGCCGCGCTCGACGCCACGGTCGAGGTCCAAAGCGTGCGCGGTGTTCGCCGCATCCCGCTGGTCGAGTTCCATCGCCTGCCGGGCGACACACCACACCTTGAGACCGCGCTGGCCCCGGACGAGTTGATCACCGCCGTCGAGCTGCCGGCACTGCCTGTGGCCGCGACCTCCCGCTACCGCAAGGTGCGGGACCGCTCGTCCTACGCCTTCGCCCTGGTGTCCGTCGCCGCCGTGCTGGCGGTGCGGGACGGCACGGTGACCGCGATCCGGTTGGCACTCGGCGGTGTCGCCACCAAGCCGTGGCGGGCAACCGAAGCCGAGCGGGTGCTCCGCGACGCGCCGGCCATGGAGGAGTCGTTCCGGCGGGCGGCCGAGGCGGAACTCGCAACCGCGGTCGCTCGGCCCCACAACGCCTTCAAGATCGAGCTGGCGGACCGGGTGATCGTGGCGACCTTGCGGCAACTGCTCGCCGAGCGGAGCGCGACATGAGCCTGGTGCAGAGCCCGCCGCACACCGGCCCCGGCCGCGTGATCGGCATGCCGGTCGACCGGCTCGACGGACCGGCCAAGACCACCGGCGCGGCACGTTATTCGGCCGAGTACCACTATCCGGAGATCGCGCACGCCGCGCTGGTGCACGCCACGATCAGCCGCGGCCGGATCACCACGATCGACACCGCGGAAGCGCTGGCACACCCGGGGGTGATCACCGTGATCACTCACGAGAACGCACCGGTATTGAAGCCGACGGCCAAGCCGAGCATGACGAACCAGAACTCGCTCGCGCCGGGCATGACAGTCAACTACCTCAACACCGATGAGGTGCACTGGGATGGCCAGCCGGTGGCCCTCGTCGTCGCGGAAACCCTCGAGGCCGCCCGGCACGCCGCCTCGCTGGTGCGGGTCAGCTACCAGCCCTTCCCGTCCACAGTGGACTTCGCGGCCGAAGCGGCCAACGCCCAGCCGCAGAAGCGCAAGCTGCTGCAGTCGACCGGCGAGAACGAGGGCGACGCGGACGCCGCGCTCGCCGCCGCCGCGGTCACGGTCGACGAGCGGTACAGCACCCCGCCGTACCACCACAACGCGATCGAGCCGCACGCGACGACGGCGGCATGGGAGAGCGACACCCTCACCGTCCACGAAGCCACGCAGAACATCGCCATGGTCCGCTGGCATCTCGCCCAGAAGTTCGGCATTCCCACGGGCAACATCCGGGTGATCTGCCCGTTCGTCGGCGGCGCCTTCGGCGGCAAGACCATGGTCTGGCCAGGCACCGTGCTCACCGTCCTGGCGGCCAGGGTGACCCGCCGCCCGGTCCGGATGATGCTCACCAGGGAAGGGGTCTACCGCACGGTCGGCGGGCGCGCCCCGTCGGCACAGCGCGTCGCGTTGGGCGCCAGGGCGGACGGCACGCTGACAGCGTTGATCCACACCAGCGTCACGAGGATCGGCCGGGTCGGCGGCAGCGGCGAGCAGATCGTCTCCCAGTCGAGCCATCTGTATGACGCCACCAACATCCACACCCAGCAGCACGAGGTCGCCCTGGACCTCCTGTCGAACACGATCATGCGAGCGCCCGGCGAGGCGATCGGATCCTTCGCGCTGGAGTCGGCTGTAGACGAGTTGGCCCACCGGCTCGGCATCGATCCCATCGAGCTGCGGATGCGCAACGAACCGCGACGCAATCCCGTCGACGGCAAGGAGTTCGGCCACCGCAAGCTGCGAGAGGCCCATGCGCTCGGCGCGGAGACGTTCGGCTGGGCCGAGCGCACCCCGCAACCCGGCTCCATGCGGGACGGGAACTGGCTTGTCGGCATGGGCGTGGCCTCGGCGTACCACCCGGCCTGGCAGTTCGCCGCCAACGCCACCGTCCGCCTGAACGCCGACGGCACCGTCCTGGTGCGATCCGGCCTGCACGAGATGGGGATGGGCGCGGCGACCGCGCAGGCCCAGATCGCTGCCGACGCCCTGGGCGTGCCGGTCGACGCGGTGACGGTGGAGTGGGGCGACTCGGACCTGCCCGCGGCGCCCGGTGCCGGCGGATCCGGACAGACCGCCAGCGTTGCCGCGAGCGTGCTGGCCGCGTGCGACAAGCTCAGGAAGCGGATTGCTCGCAGGCCCGGCGACGGCTACGCCGACGTCCTTCGTCGGGCGGGCAAGCAGTCCATCCAAGTCACCGTGAGCTCCGACACCCGATGGGGAGAGCTGGCCAACAACCTCCGGTCCATCAGGCTCATGCTCGACAAGCGCCGCCATGTCAAGGCAGCCTGCGGGGCCCAGTTCTGTGAAGTCCGTGTCGATCCGGACACCAGCGAGGTGCGGGTGTCCCGCTGGGTCGGCGCGTTCGACGTCGGTACCGTGATCAACGCGAAGACCGCCAGCAGCCAACTCCGCGGCGGCATCATCATGGGGATCGGCATGGCGCTGGCGGAGGAAACGCTGGTCGACCCGCGCAGCGGACGCATCATGAACCCAAGCCTGAGCGAGTACCAGGTGCCGGTGCACGCCGACATCCCACCGATCGACGTGCGCTGGCTGAACGACCCGGACCCGAACATGCCGCTGGGCCTGCTCGGCGTCGGCGAGGTAGGCATCACCGGCGCCGCGGCAGCCGTCGCCAACGCGATCTGCCACGCGACCGGGCGGAGGGTGCGCGACCTTCCCATCACGCTGGACAAACTGCTGCCAAGATAGACGGATGGCACCGGAGCAGACGATATTCCAGCGGGCCCGCCGACCGGAGCACAAGCAACAGCGCTACGACGCGATCCTCACCGCCGCGCGCGCACTGGCGCTGCAGAACAGCGTCCGCGACGTCAGCCTCGCCGATATCGCCGCCGAGGTTGGCATGCACAAGTCCGCGCTGCTGCGCTACTTCACCACCCGCGACGAGATCTACCTCCACCTCGCCGCCCAGGACTGGCAAGCCTGGGCCGAGGCCATGGCCTGCGCTTTGGCCGATGCGCCAACCGGTTCCACCACCGCCGTCGCCGCCGCGTTCACCCGCACCCTCGCCGACCGGCCGCTGCTGTGCGACCTGCTCGCCCACGTCCCGCTCAACCTCGAACGGAACGTCCCGATCGGATCCGCGCGAGCCTACAAACTGACCGTCCTGGCCGCGGCCGATCGCCTGCTCACCCAGGTCCACCAGGTGCTGCCCGACCTCGCCGACGCCGACCTGTGGGACCTCCTCGCCGCCGTCACCTCCGCTGCCGCCGGTCTGCACCAGGTCGTGCACCCGCCGCCAACACTGGCGGCCCTCTACCGAGAAGACCCACAGCTGGGACACGCCAATGTGGATTTCGCGGCGTCACTGCACCGCATCACGGACGTGATCCTGCTCGGCTTCCAGCACCGGCACGCCCAGCGGGGACTGTCGCGTCGCGTCGACCCAGAGCAGGTTTGAAACGGCCCCACGCGACGACCCTGGCGGCCACATGGTCACGGTGTGCGTCCGCTCGAGATCGCCGGGATGATGCGGTAGTCGCGCTGGAAGACCAGGTTGTGGACGTCGGCCGACGCAACGGCACGGAGGGTGGGCAGCTCTGCCGCCGCCTGCTCCTCGTCGAACACGTTCAGCGGCCAATCGCCGACCGTGCCACCCTGCAGATGCGGGTGGTGGGCCCCGGCGCTGTAGTAGGCGCGGATGATGATTGGGTTGATGCCGGCGGCCTGCTGCGCTGGCCATGACAGTGCCCAGACGGCCTCGACGCCAGCGTGGTGGGGCCGAACGCCTGTCGCGGTCACCTCGCCCTCGTCGAGCAGCAGGTACGTGTTGATTTCGTCGAGCACTTGCCGGGCCTGCGGATCGAGCAGCGCCACGGCCTCAGCGAAGAGCCGTTCCTTATCCCGTCGAGAACTGGCGCCGCCGTGAGTGCCGTCTCGCAAATCAGCGAAATGACGCAAGAGCCCGGCGGTGTACTCGGGGCGCGGGCCGGCCATGTGTTCTTCCTGCGGCTTTCGGGATCTATCCGGTGTAGAGCTCCTCATCTCCTTCTCCTTCCCCTTACGCGTTCAGGACATGCAGCTGGCGTGGTGGCACTCAGTGAACGATCTCGTCGATACCGTAGGCGATCTTGCGTCAGGCGCGACACCTCCAGCTTGCCCGGAACGTGTCCCGAAGCGAACCCGGCGCCATCGGTCACCAGGGACTAGGCTGGACCTCCATGAGCACAACCACGCCGCCCACCGCGAATCTGCGCGTCGTCGTGGGGTATGACGGGTCTCCTCCCGCCAGCCGGGCGCTGGACGCCGCGGCCGGTCTGCTGCGCGGCCGGACGGGCCGCATCGAAGTGGTGTACGTGGCGCACATTTCCTCCACGGCGATGCTGTCGGCCAACGCCCTGGCCGAAATCGAATCCGGCTTCGATGACATCGAGCAGGAGCTCCGCACCGCGGCCGAGGAGCGGCTGCGCGGCCGCGAGGAGAGCTGGGCGTTCCACCGGCGCCAGGGCATGATCGTGGACGAGCTGATTGCGGCGGCCAACGAGATTCGCGATGCCCACGCCAACGACACCGTGGTGATCGTCGTTGGGAGTTCGTCCCATGCCATGCATCGGGTGGTCGGTTCGGTCGCCGTCACCCTGGCCCGCCACTCACCGGTACCCCTGGTGATCGTGCCCTAGGGTGAGGTGAGCTTCAACGGCCGCTGTGGGCTCGAACACGCACTCGAACCACGGCTGATCAATATCCACCACGTGCAGGGACACCCAGCCGCGTCCGGCCTCGCAACAGCACCCACCGCTGAACCATGCCCAGACGATACCGCCCAGCCCCGTCAGCTCAGGCGCCAACAACCTGAACAGTCACCGTTTCAGTTCGCCGGTAATCGTCGGAGAGGTCACGCCAGCCAGGTATTGCACGTGCCACAGGAACATGAGCCAGGAGCGGCTCGGCGGCGCTTGGCGGGATCGACGGCTGTACCAAACAGCAAGTGGCGCGGCTGGGGCCGCCGCCGGGTTCAGAGCCAGTCGAGGCGTTTGAAGAGCAGATACAGGCCGCCGGACAAGACGACGACCAGCGCGACCGAGGTGACGAACCCAGCGTGCTGGCTGAACCCTGGAAAGGGCACGTTCATGCCGTAGAAACCAGTCACCGCGGTTGGCACCGCGATGATCGCCGCCCAACTGGTGACCTTCTTCATGATCGAGTTCAGGCGGTTGCCCTGGATCGTGAGGTTGGTCTCGAGGATGGTGGAGACCAGGTCGCGCAGCGACTCGGTCCACTCCGTCGCGCGCAGCACATGGTCGTAGACGTCCTGGAAGTACGGGCCCATCGTATCGTCGACCACGCCGAGGTCGCGGCGCAGCAGGGTGTTGACGACCTCGCGCATCGGCAGCACGACACGGCGCAGCAGCACCAGCGACTTGCGCAGCTCGAACGAGCGGCGCTGCACCTCGTCGCCATGGGACGGCTCGTCGAACAGCAGGTCCTCCAGGCCCTCGATGGCCTCGTCGAGCTGCTGCACAGTGGTGAAGTGCCCGTCGACGATGACGTCGAGCAACCCCCACAACAGGAACCCGACGCCGTGGCTGGCCAGGTCGGCCGAGCCGTCCCAGCGGGCCACCACGGCCTCGATGTCGAACTTGGGATCCTTGCGCACGGTGATCAGCGCTCGGGTGGTGGCGAATGCGGCCAGCTCGCTGGTGGTGAGCTTGCCGGTGTCCGCGTCGAGGTCGACGGCGTAGGCGGTGAGGAACGAGTGGTCCTGGTAGCGGTCCAGCTTGGGCCGCTCGCGTTGCTGAACGGCGTCTTCGACCGCGAGGGGGTGCAACCCGAACTCCTGGGAGATGACCTCCAGGTCGGCGCGGTCGGGCTCGCACAGGTCCAGCCACACGACGGTGCCAGGCGTGTCGAGGTACTCGGAGATCTGGGCCGCAGGGAAATCCTTGGCCTCAAGCACCCCGTCGCGGTACAGCCTGGTGTGACGCATACGGTTAGCCTATCCCCCACGCGGCCCTACTGAGGCCCGTCCCGCAGGCGGCACGCAGGCATCGAGCCCAGCGGGATCGGCAACTTCGACACCGGCGCTGCTAGCCTCTGATGCACGCCACGCGTTCGGTCGGCCCGTGCGTCGATCCGAGCAGCGCGCCGGGAGCCTGCTGGAGCAATCTGCCGGGGAGTGCCTGTGTCGTCTGATGGTTTGCCGCCAACCGCCGCCGACCTCGTCCGGGCCCCGGACGAGGTCGGCGCCGAAGGCCGGGTCAAACCCCGCCTGCGCGGAGTGTTCCACCAGTACGCCTTCTTCGTCTCGCTTGGCAGCGGCGCGCTGCTGGTGCTGCTCGCCGCGACCACCCGGGCGGCGGTCGCGGTCGGCGTGTACGCCGTGTCGGTGTCGGCCCTGTTTGGGGTGAGCGCCCTGTACCACCGTGTCACCTGGACCCGCCCGGTGCGAGGCCGCATGCGGCGGCTGGACCACTCGATGATCTTCCTGCTCATCGCCGGGACCTACACGCCGGTCGGGCTGCTGGTCCTCAAGGGCACGTTGGCGGCCGCCGTGCTCGCGGTGGTGTGGGGCGGGGCGGCGGCCGGGGTCGTGCTCCAGCTCGCCTGGGTTGGGGCGCCCAGATGGCTCGGTGGGACCGTCTATCTGGCGCTCGGCTGGGTGGCGGTGGTGGCGATGCCGCAGTTGTTTGCCCACCTCGGCGTGGCGGGCGGGCTGCTGATCGTCGCCGGCGGCCTGATCTACTCGGCGGGGGCGGCCGTGTACGCGCTACGCCGCCCCGACCCGGTGCCGGCCGTGTTCGGCTACCACGAGGTCTTCCATCTCCTGGTCATCGCGGGGGTTGCATCTCACTTCCTGGCGATCAGCTTGTACGCGCTGCCCAGGGGCTGAACCGTACGGACCGCGGACGGCAGCGTCTGGTCGGGTACTGGATCGGCGTGCGGATACCCGACGGAGCCATCGGTTGAGGAGGGTGAGAGGCATGGACGGTCGTCAGCTCGTCACGACGGCCCGTCGTGGCCACGGCGCCTGCGCCGCTGGCGCCACGGCCGCTGGTGGCGGCCCGATCGCCAAGGGACGGCCTCGGTGAACGCGGTGGACGAGGGCAGTACCCGGGCGATCCTGGCTGCGTTCCTGGCCAATCTCGGCATCGCGATCGTCAAGTTCGTGGCGTTCCTGGTCACCGGCGCGGCCTCGATGCTGGCCGAGTCGATCCACTCGGTGGCCGACACCGGCAACCAGGCCCTGCTCGCCCTCGGCGGCCGGTCAGGGCGTCGGGCGCCCACGGCCGAGCACCCCTTCGGCTTCGGGCGTGAGCGTTACTTCTGGGCGTTCCTGGTCGCCGTCGTGCTGTTCACCCTCGGCTCGCTGTTCGCGCTGTTCGAAGGCTACGAGAAACTGCGGCATCCGCATCAGATCGAGTCCCCCGCCTGGGCGTTCGGGGCGCTGCTGGTGGCGCTCGCGCTGGAGAGCTGGTCGCTGCGGACCGCTGTGCACGAGGCCGACAAGGTACGGGCCGGGCAGTCGTGGTGGGCGTTCATCCGCCGCTCCAAGAGCCCCGAACTCCCAGTCGTCCTGCTCGAAGACGTAGGAGCGCTGCTGGGGCTGGCCTGCGCGCTGGTCGGGGTGAGCCTGGCGGTGGTCACCGGCCAGTCCCGCTTCGACGCGGTCGGCAGCATCGCGATCGGACTGCTGCTGGGGGTCATCGCGGTGACGCTGGGGACCGAGATGCGCAGCCTGCTCATCGGCGAGGCGGCGAGCCAGGCCCAGGTGGCCGCCATCCGGGCGGCGCTCCTCGACGGCCCGGTGGTCCGCAGGCTGATTCACCTGCGCACCCTACAGCTTGGTCCCGACGAGCTGCTGGTCGGCGCGAAGGTCGAGTTCGACCCGGCGCTGACGGTGATCGAGGCCGCTCAGGCGATCGACGAGGCCGAACGGCGCGTGCGGGCCAAGGTGCCGTCCGCGCGGGTCATCTACCTGGAGCCGGACTGCTACCGGCCCGGAGCGCAGGTCGAACCGGCCTCCACCCCGGACGCCTGACTCCGAGCCAGCGTCGCAACACCCCACGTTCGGCTCCCGTCATCCTCGCCGTCGTGGGCTGCTGGAGGTGGTCGGTGGCCAGGGCCCGCTGGCGTTGTACCGCCCGTCACCCTGCCGCGGGCGGCGCGGCCGTCGGCGCCGAGATGGCCTGGTGTTCGTCGCCTGGGACCGGCCCGGTCCTGGATGCCTCGGTGAGGCGGGTGTGCAGCCGCGCCCGGATCTCCTCCGGGGTGTACGCGCGACGACGTCGCTCTGCCCGGGCGATCACCACCCCGGTGGCGGCGATACCCACGAAGCCTGCCAGACCCAGTACCTTCCACCAACGCATCCGCCTACGATACGCCCATGCCCGACGTGCACATCAGCCTCGACCAGGCCCTGGACCTGACACGCACCGGTGACCTGTGGCTGTTTCGCGGGCGCAAGGTGGCCGACCGGGCCGTCCAGGTGACGACCAATAGCCCGGTCGACCATGTCGGCATGTCGGTCGTCATCGACGATCTGCCGCCGTTGATGTGGCATGCCGAGCTCGGTCGGTCTCTGCTCGACCTGTGGTCCGGGACCCATCAGCGCGGGGCCCAACTGCACGACCTGCGCGAGGCGGTCCTCGTCTGGACGACCAGGTACGGCCACCGAGCCTGGCTACGCCAGCTCGACCCCCCGCTCACCCGAGAGATGGAGGACGCTGCCTTGCGCAGCATCGCGCGCCTGGACGGCACGCCCTTCCCTTCCACGGCCCGGCTCGCCTCGCGGTGGCTGCGTGGGCGGGTCCCGATCATGAGGCGGAGTGCGCGGCGGGACGGCGAGCTGGAGACGGCTTACTGCGCGGAGATCGTCGCCATCACCTACGAGGCCATGGGGCTGCTCCCCGGTGGGCGCCGGCCGAACTGGTATGACCCCGGCCGGTTCTGGAGCGGTGACGACCTGGACCTGTCCGCGGGATCCCGGCTCGGCGGGGAGATCGCTGTCCAACCCCCTCCCAACAACCGCGCAGCGGCGCAGCTCTCCACCGCCAACGAGTGACGCCCTGCGTGCTGGTCACCACACTCACGAGGACCATCCGAGCCCCGCTCAGCCTGAGGATGGTTGGTCGACGACGGTCGGGCGAGGTGGGGCGCCGACTGTGTGGAGATGGCGAAGCGCTTCCGTGTACGAGCCGAGGAGGGTGCGCTCGCAGTACGGCAGACCGTGCTGCTGGCAGAATGCCTGCACGAGTGGTCGGGCGTGGCGCAGGCTCGGCCGGGGCATGCTGGGGAACAGGTGGTGCTCGATCTGGTAGTTGAGCCCACCGAGCGCGAAGTCCACCAGCCAGCCGCCGCGCACGTTGCGGGAGGTCAGCACCTGCCGCCGGAGAAAGTCCAGCTCCTCCTGTTCGGTCAGCACCGGCATCCCTTTGTGGTTGGGGGCAAACGCGCACCCCAGGTACATGCCGAGCAGGCCTTGCTGCACGATCACGAAGACCAGTGCCCGCAACGGGGACAGCACCAGCAGCAGGGCGGTGAGATAGGCGGCGAGATGGGCCAGCAGCAGCAGGGCCTCCACCCGCTTGTGCCTGACGGCGCCGCCAAACAGCGCGCGGACGCTGGCGGCGTGCAGGTGCACCGCCTCCCCCAGCAGCATCGGGAAGAACAGGTAGGCCTGATAGCGGGCCATCACCCTGGCCAGCCCCCGCCTGGCACGCGCCTGGCCGGCGGTGAAGGCGACCGCGCCGATGTTGATGTCGGGGTCTCGATCCTCGTGGTTGGGGTGGCTGTGGTGGCGGTTGTGCTTGTCGACCCACCACCCGTGGCTGACGCCGAGCAGCAGGTTGGCGTGCGCCAGGCCGACCAGGTCGTTGGGTCTGCGGGTGCGGAAGATCTGCCGGTGGCCGGCGTCGTGGCCCACGAAGGCGACCTGGCCGGAGACGACCGCGAGCCAGGCGGCAGCGATCAGTTGGTACCAGGAGTCACCGAGCAGGACGACGACGGCCCAGCCGGCGGCGAGCAGGATGGTGTTCAGCCCGATCTTCAGGACGTAGTACACCGGTCGGCGGCCCAGCAGCCCGGCCTGCCTTACCTGTCGGGACAGCTCCGCGTACTCGCTGCCACGGCTCGGGATCACGGTCGCCAACCGGCTGCCCGCCCCCTCGCCCTCGCGTGACTCGCTGGCCGTGACTGCGTGCGCTTGGTCGGTCATGCTCCTCCTGTCCTGGCGCTTGGCTGGACGACGAGGCCGGACTCGCGGTTGAGGAACCTGGCGGCCGGCAGAGGTGCGAGGACACCTCGGCAGGGCGGGTGGTGCGATCCGAGGGGCCAGGGGCCTTGAGGAGTCGCGTGCTGGCTCTCTAAGTTCACTGGGTTTGAACGATGATCTTGACAGTGAACATTGTTTACCATAGAGTCCAGTCGCTCGGCAAGTAACCGTCGTTCACTGACCCGCGCGGCCCCGCGGGGGCCCCGCGCGGCCCGCGGGCACGGAACGGCTGATCCCTGCCGGCAGCGACAGGGAAAGAAGGGATTAGGAATGGCCGCGTTGGTAACCGTCCTGATCGTGCTCGCGCTGCTGGCCCTGCTCGGGCTGGCCCTCTCGGTCCGAATCGTCAAGCAGTACGAGAAGGGCGTGCTGTTCCGCCTCGGACGGGTCATCGGGATACGGGAGCCCGGCCTGACTCTGATCGTCCCGATGATCGACATCCTGCGGCGGGTGTCGCTGCGGATCATCACCATGCCCATCCAGTCCCAAGGCATCATCACCCGCGACAACGTCTCCATCGACGTCTCCGCGGTCGCCTACTACCAGGTCATCGACGCCACCAAGTCGGTGGTCGCGATCGAAAACGTCGCCGCCGCCATCAACCAGATCGCCCAGACCACCCTGCGCAAGGTCGTCGGCCAGCACACCCTGGACGAG
>WNGR01005934.1_pt1 | contig 17465 bp, 20 predicted proteins | sample 5407581 | NCBI WGS metagenome assembly WNGR01 (sample SAMN13153383, study PRJNA577476) | soil metagenome | isolation source: 80 cm soil or saprolite under Garry oak tree replicate 2 | place: USA:California | collected 2016-06-15 | reverse complement strand
CTCGCGGTCGCGAGCTTCGCCAACATGAAGGCGCTCTCGGAGCGCAACGACGATCCGGCCACGGCGAGTTGCCCGTTTGACAAGGACCGCGACGGCTTCGTCATGGGCGACGGCGCGGCAGTGCTGGTCCTCGAGGAGTGGGAGCACGCCCGGCGCCGCGGCGCGAAGATCTACGCCGAGGTCGCGGGCTACGGGATGAGCGCCGACGCGTATCACATCACCGCTCCCGCGCCCGACGGCTCCGGTGCCCAGGAGGCGATGCGGCTCGCCATGCGGGATGGCGGGATTCGGCCGGAGCAGGTCGGCTATATCAACGCCCACGGGACCTCCACGCCGCACGGCGACGCCTCCGAGACCGCTGCCGTAAAGGCGGTGTTCGGCGCGCAGGCCCGCAAGCTGATCTTCGGATCCACCAAGTCGATGACCGGCCACCTGCTCGGCGCGGCCGGCGCGTTCGAAGCGGCGGTGTGCGCCCTCATCGTCCAGACCGGCGTCATCCCGCCGACGATCAACCAGTTCACTCCGGACCCGGCCTGCGACCTCGATGCGGCGCCCAACAGGGCCGTGAAGCGTGCGGTCGACGTCGCGCTCTCGAACTCCTTCGGGTTCGGCGGGCACAACGTGACGCTCGCGATTCGGCGGGCGGCGTGATGGTCGGACCGAACGACGCCGACCTCGCCCCGATCGCCGAGAAGGTCGAGCGTGGCGAGCGGCTGACCCGCGACGACGCGCTCGCGCTCTTCCAGTCCAGCGATCTGCTGACCCTCGGGCGGCTCGCCGATCTCGCCAACCGCCGCCGGAACGGCGATCGCGTGTTCTTCGCGGCGAACCAGCACTTGAACCCGACGAACGTGTGCGTCCTGCGCAACACGTGCGTGTTCTGCTCGTTCGCGCGCATGCCGCGGGAGGAGGGGGCCTACACTCGCAGCCTGGACGACGTGTTCGCCGAAGCCGATGCGGCGCGCGACAACGCGACGCGCGAGTTCCACATCGTCGGCGGCCTGCACCCGAAGCTCCGCCTCTCGTACTACCTCGACATGTTCCGCGGCTTGAGGGAGCGGCATCCGGGCGTTCATATCAAGGCGCTCACGGCGGTCGAGGTGGCCCACCTCGCGCGCATCGAGCGGATGAGCGTGCGCGAGGTGCTCGTCGCGATGCGGGACGCGGGTGTGACGAGCCTTCCCGGTGGCGGCGCCGAGGTGTTCAGCCCCGCGGCCCGCGCCACGATCGCCGACAAGAAGCTCTCCGGCGAGGAATGGCTCGCGGTGCACCGCGAGGCACACCGGCTGGGGATCCCCTCGAACTGCACGATGCTCTACGGCCACGTCGAGACGCTGCCGGACCGCGTGGACCACCTGCTCGCGCTGCGGAGCCTGCAAGACGAGACCGGGGGTTTCCTCACGTACATCCCGCTCGCGTACCACCCGGACCATAACGAGCTGGGGGAGGCGCTGGGCCGGACGGGCACCGCCACATCGGGCTTCGACGACCTGAAGAACGTCGCCGTCGGCCGGCTGGTGCTCGACAACGTCCCCCACGTGAAGACGCACTGGCCCATGGTGACGCCGTTCATCTCGCAAGTGGCCCTCACGTTCGGCTGCGACGATCTCGAGGGGACGGTCGTGTTCGAGCGGGTGTACCACGAGGCTGGCGCCGGCACGCCGATGTGGCTCTCCTACGACCAGATCGTCTCGCTCATCCGCGGGGCGGAGAAGGAGCCCGTCGAGCGCGACTCGCTGTACCGGACGATGCGCACGTTCGAGGACTGGGTCCCCGGCCAGAGCTCGGCCCCCCCCCGACCCGGGGGGCCCGAGGGGCCGACGTTCCGGATCTCGCCGCGTCGCCAGGCCGGCGCCCGGGGTCAGCGCAACTTGCCGGTGCTACAGGGCGTCGCGACCGCAGAATGAGACTCGGCCGGATCGGCTACATCAACTGCTACCCGGTCTATGGCGCGATCGACCGGGGGGTGGTGCCCGTGCCCGCGGAGCTCGTGACCGGGACCCCGTCCGAGCTGAACGACCTGCTCGCCGCGGGGGAGCTCGATCTGTCTGTCGTGAGCGCGGTCGAGTACGCCCGCAACGCGCGCGACTACGTGCTGCTCCCCGACCTCGCGATCTCGTGCGACGGCCCCGTCCGCAGCGTGGCCGTGTTCAGTCGGCGGCCCGTCGAGCAGCTGGATGGTCGGACCGTGCTGCTGACGGCCTCCTCCCGCACCGCGGTGGCGCTGGTCGAGCTGCTGTGTCGCGACGTGTGGAAGGTCCGCCCCCACTTCGCGCGGGCGCGGGCTGAGGGCTCCGATCTCGATGGGCTGGCACACCTCCCGCACGACGCGGTGCTCGTGATCGGCGACGCGGCGCTGCTGCTGGCGGCCCGGCGGGCCTATCCCTACCGCTGTGACCTGGGCGAAGCCTGGAAACGCTGGACCGGGCTGCCCTTCGTATTCGCGGTCTGGGCCGGGCGGCGGGACGCGGAACAGCGGGCGGCGCGCAAGGTCCACGAGGCGCTGCTCGCCTCGCGTGCCTGGGGCCTCGCGCACCTGGACGTACTCGCCGAAGCGGCCGGCCATGCGTGTGGCGTGCCCCGCGCCACGTGCCTCGAGTACCTCGCGGGCCTCGACTACGCGCTCGGCTACAAGCACCTCGCGGGGCTCACGGACTTCTTCCGCCGCCTCGCCGCGCGCGGCCTCGTGCCCGACGGCTCACTCCAGTTCCTGCACGTCGCGTGACCATGGTCGACCGGTCCTCCACGGCATTCCGCTCATACGTCGAGCTGTACGAGCGCGCTTCGCTGCTCGACCTCGGGACGCTCGCCGACCAGGCGCGCTGGACGCTCCACCCGGAGAACGTGGTCACCTACATCATCGACCGGAACATCAACTACACCAACGTCTGCGTCGCGGACTGCAAGTTCTGCGCGTTCTACCGGCGGCCCAAGCACGCCGAAGGGTACGTCCTCTCGTTCGAGGAGATCGGCCGCAAGATCGACGAGCTCAAGGCGCTGGGCGGCGTGCAGATCCTGATGCAGGGCGGTCACAACCCCTACATCCCGTTCGAGTGGTACCTGGATCTGCTGCGGTACATCAAGCGGCACCATCCGATCCACATCCACGGCTTTTCGCCGTCGGAGGTCGATTTCTTCGCCGGGCGCTTCGGCATGACGATCGAGCAAGTCATCCGGGAGCTGGTCGCGGCGGGGCTCGACTCGATCCCCGGCGGCGGCGGGGAGATCCTCGTCCAGGAGATCCGTGACCGTGTGGCGAAGAAGAAAGCGGGCGCGGACCGCTGGCTCGAGGTGATGGAGATCGCGCACCGGCTGGGGCTGCGGACGTCGGTCACCATGATGTACGGCCTGGGCGAGACGCTTGCCGACCGCATCGAGCATCTGTTTCGGGTCAAGGACGTGCAGGCCCGCACCGGCGGGTTCACTGCGTTCATCTGCTGGCCGCTCCAGCCGGAGCACACCGAACTCGAGCACCTGTTGAAAACCGATGCCGTGACGTATTTGCGCACCCAGGCGATCGCCCGCATCGTGCTCGACAACGTGCCCAACATCCAGGCGTCGTGGGTCACGATGGGTCCCAAGATCGGCCAAGTGGCGCTGCGATTCGGCGCGAACGACTTCGGCTCGCTCATGATGGAAGAGAATGTCGTCTCCGCGGCGGGCACGACCTGGCGAATGACGCTGCCGGAGATGCAGCGGCTCATCGCCGACGGCGGCTACGTGCCACGCCGGCGCCGTCAGGACTCCTCCGTCATCGAAGAGGCCGCCTGAAAACGGGGAAGGGGGAAAGGGGAAGGGGGAAGGGTAGTGCCGGACATCCTCATCCTAGTGGGATCCGAGAGTGACAAGCCGCGGATCGAGCCCGCTTGCGAGGTGCTGAGCCAAGCGGGCATTTCGTACGAGCTCCATGTCTCGTCCGCCCACCGGCAGCCCGATCAGACCGCGGACCTCGTGAAGCATGCCCGCGCACCGCCAGCCGGACCTGACCGCAGACCTCGTCAAGAACGCCCGCACGAAGGGCTTCCGGGTCGTCATCGCCGGGGCCGGACTGTCGGCCGCCCTCCCAGGCTTCGCCGCCTCGCTGACCGACCTCCCCGTGATCGGCGTGCCGTTCGCAGTCGGACCCCTGAACGGGCTCGACGCGCTGCTCGCGACCGCGCAGGTGCCGAGCGGCGTGCCGGTCGCCTGCGTCGGGATCGACAACGCCAAGAACGCCGGGCACCTCGCCGTGCGCATCGTGAAGGCGTGAGATGCGGGTCGGCATCGGGTACGACTCGCACCGATTCTCCGACCGTCGGAAGCTGATCCTGGGTGGCGTGGTCATTCCCCACCTGCAAGGACTGAGTGGGCACTCCGACGCCGATGCCGTGTCCCACGCCAACTCGCTCGAGCTGCTCAAGCAGGCGTACCTGCGTGTGGTGGAAACGGGGCTCAACTTCGTGAGCGCGGACATCACCGTCATCCTCGAACGCCCCCAACTCGGCCCCTACGTCGACGCGATGCGGGAGAAGCTCGCGGGGGCGCTCACGACGGGGCTGTCGAGCGTGTCCGTCAAGTCGAAAACGAATGAAGGCATGGGCTGGATCGGACGGGGAGAGGGAGTGGCCGTGATCGCGGTGGCGCTGCTCGAGTGAGGCCCCTGACCGATCTGCTGCGCACGCTCGAAGCCCTGCCGCCCGGGCCCCTGTACGCGCTCATCGGCGTTCTGGCGGCGGTCGAAAGCATCCTGCCACCCGTGCCCGCCGACACCGCGGTCGCCCTCGGCGCGCTCCTCGCGGGCCGGGGAACGCTCAACGGTTGGGCGGTGTTCGGGGTGACCTGGGTCGCGAACGTCGCGTCGGCCGGGACCGTGTACTGGCTCGGGCGGCGCTACGGGCGCGAGTTCTTCCGAGGGCGGATCGGCCGCAAGCTGCTCCCTGAGCCCGTGCTCGCGCACATCGCGGCGCAGTATCACCGCCATGGGGAGTACGGGATTTTCCTGTCCCGGCTGCTTCCCGTGTGGCGGGCCGTGGTGCCGCCGTTCGCAGGCATCGCCGGCCTTCCCACCGCTCGCGCCCTCATTCCGCTCGCGCTCGCGTCGGCGTTGTGGTACGGGGCGCTGATCTGGTTCGTGGTCAGGCTCGGCACCAACCTCGATACGATCCTCGCGGCCCTCGCCCGGGTGAACCGCGGCCTTGGCGTGGTGGCGCTCGGGGTCGCCATATTCCTCGCCGTCTGGGTGGTGCGCCGCCTGAAGCGGTGAAGGGGAGAGCCACCATGGCCGACGAGTCGAACGACACTTCCGGAATCCGCGTTCCGCCACCCCTCATCCCAGCGGGCCTGTTCGCGGTAGGGTATGCCGTGCACCGTTTCGTCCCGGTGCGTCTCTGGGTCGAGCCCGGCACCGCCCAGCAAGTGATCGGCTGGGGTCTCGTGGCGGGCTCGGTCCTTCTCTCCGCGAGCGCCGTCTACCTGTTCCGCCGCGCGGGCACCACGCCGAACCCCACGAAGCCCACGACGGCCCTCGTCGCCTACGGGCCGTATCGGCTCACCCGCAACCCGATGTATCTCGGTTTCGCGGCGCTCTACCTCGGCCTCACGCTGCTCGTGAACTCGGTGTGGCCGCTGCTCCTCCTTCCCGGCCTGATCGCCCTGTTGCAGACTCGCGTGATCGCGCGCGAGGAGGCGTACCTCGAGCGCACATTCGGGGAGGAGTATCGCGCGTACAAGAGGCGCGTGCGGCGATGGTTGTAGAGGAAAGCAACGCCCCCCCCATCGACCGTTCCTTCGGCCTGGAGCAATTCCGCGACTACCTCGCCCTGGAAGCGGGGAACAGCAGGAACACGGTCGAGAGCTACTTGCGGGACATCCGGCGGCTCGTCGTGCACGCGGCGTCGAAAGGCTCCCGGCGTCCGGACGAGATCACGGCCCCCCAACTCCGCGAGTTCATCTACGCCCTGAAGGACCTGGGGCTCGCCCCGGCCACCATCCGCCGGCAGATCTCGGCGGTCCGGACGTATTATCGGTTCTTGGTCGGCGAGGGCCGCGCGGCGCGGGATCCCAGCGAGCGGCTCGAGTCGCCGCGTCAGTGGCGCAAGCTTCCGAGCGTGCTCACGGTCACCGAGGTGGAGCGTCTGCTCGGGGCGCCGAACACCGACGAGCCGCTCGCCATCCGCGACGGCGCGCTGCTCGAGTTCGCGTACGCCACCGGCGCGCGCGTGTCGGAGCTCGTGGGGCTCAAGCTGCAGGACATCCTGTACGAGGACGGACTGGCGCGCATCTTCGGGAAGGGCGCGAAGGAGCGCATGGTCCCCGTCGGCCGGCGCGCGCTGGGCGCGGTGGCGCTGTACGTGCGGGAGATCCGGCCTCGCTTCGACAGGGGGAAGGGGCGAGGCATCGTGTTTCTCAACGCCCGGGGCTCGCCGCTGTCGCGCGTCGGCGCGTGGACCATCATCAAACGGGCGGCGCGGCAGGCTGGGATCACCAAGCGCGTGACCCCGCATACGCTGCGCCACACCTTCGCGACCCACCTCCTCGAGGGCGGCGCGGACCTCCGCGCAGTCCAGGAGATGCTGGGGCACGTCGACCTGTCGACCACGCAACTGTACACGCACGTCGACCGGGAGTATCTGCGGACCGTGCACAAGAGCTATCATCCCCGGGCGTAACGGGAGAGAACCGAGCATGTCACGAGCCTTTCTCAAGGAAGATTCGGGCGACCAGGGCGTCCCGCGCCGGAACTTCGGGCTGCCGCCGCGCCGCCACCCTGACTTCGATGCGGCTGCGGCCGCGGCGCTGCTCAAGGCCGCACGCGCCGGGGAGACCGCGAGCGCCGAGCAGGCGACCGACTACCACTGGGGCGAACCCAAGCTCCGCCCCCACGTCGAGCGCATCCTCGCCCAGGCCCGCGCCGCGGGTGACGAGCGCCTGGCCCAGCTCGCCGAGCGGTTCCTGAGCTAGTGCCGTTCCAACTATCTCCGCCGAGTCCGGTGAGGCGCTTGCGTACGACGATCCAACTCGCGGCGCGGCACGTTCTTAGTCTCATCAAGTTGGAACGGCACTAGGCTCCGGCATGCCCGAGCTGCCCGACATCGCGCTGTACCTCCACGCGCTCGCCCCCAGGGTGGTGGGCCGGCGACTCGAGCGGGTCCGCGTGGCAAGCCCCTTCGTGCTCCGCACGGCGGACCCCCCGGTCGCGGACCTCGCGGGGCGGGAGGTGCGGGAGGTCCGGCGTTTGGGGAAGCGGATCGTCCTCGGGTTCGAGGGTGACTACTTCGCCGTGCTCCACCTCATGATCGCCGGTCGGCTGCACTGGAAGGCCGCCGACGCCGCGGTCCCTCGCCGCCGCGGGCTCGCTGCGTTCGACTTTCCGAACGGTGTCCTGCTTCTCACGGAGGCCGGGACGAAGCATCGAGCGTCGCTCCACGTCGTGCGCGGGGCGACGGCCCTGGCCGCGCATGACCCCGGCGGCCTCGACGTCCTGGGCGCCACGCTCGCGCAGTTCCGCGCGGCGCTGACCAGGGAATCCCACACGCTCAAGCGGGCGCTCACCGACCCCCGCCTGCTCGACGGGATCGGCAACGCCTACTCCGACGAGATCCTCCACGCGGCGCGGCTCTCACCCTTGCGTCTGACCACGCAGGTCGACGACGCCGAGATCGAGCGACTGTTCCGCGCGACGCAGCAGACGCTCACGGGCTGGCTCGAGCGGCTCCGCGCCGAGACGGGCGAGGCGTTCCCCGAGAACGTCACGGCCTTCCGGGAAGGAATGGCGGTGCACGGGCGTTTCCGGCAGCCCTGTCCCGCGTGCGGCTCCCCAGTGCAGCGGATTCGCTACGCGGAGAACGAGGTGAACTACTGCGCCACGTGCCAGACCGGCGGCCGGCTGCTCGCCGACCGCTCTCTGTCGCGGCTCCTCAAGTCCGACTGGCCGCGCTCCCTCGACGAATCCCTGACGGAGCGGTGAACGAGCAGGTCGATGCCGCCGAGCCCGCCAGTCCCCGATGTCGCCCGCGTCATTCAGCTCGCCGTCGCGCCGGTGTTTCTCCTGTCCGGCGTCGGCGTCACGCTCACGGTCCTCACCAACCGCTTGAGTCGCATCGTCGACCGCGCCCGGTCGCTGGAGGGTCGCCTTCCGGCTGCACCGCCCGATGAGCAGGCCGAGCTGCACCGCGAGCTCACGACGCTGTCCCGCCGTGCCCAGCTCATCAACCGGGCGCTCACCCTCAGCACCACGTGCGCGCTCCTCGTGTGCGTCGTGATCGCCGCGTTGTTCCTGGGCGCGTTCCTGGAGCTCGATCTGTCCGCCGTGATCGCGCTGCTGTTCGTGGTCGCCATGCTCGCCTTCATCGGCGCGTTGGTCAGCTTCCTGCGGGAGATCTTCCTGGCCACGGCGAACCTGCGGATCGGGCCGCGGTGACCTAGATTGCGGCATGCTCTTCGTCCTCGACAACTACGACTCGTTCACCTACAACCTCGTGCAGTATTTCGGGGAGCTGGGCGCGGAGCCCGTCGTGTACCGCAACGACGCCCTCACCGTCGAGGACGTGCTCGCCCTCAAGCCGACGGCCGCCGTGCTGTCGCCGGGGCCGTGCACACCGGGGGAAGCGGGGATTCTCGTCCCTCTGGTCAAGGCCCTTGCCGGCAAGCTCCCGATCCTCGGCGTGTGCCTCGGGCATCAGGCGATCGGCGAGGCGTTCGGCGGTCGCGTGGTGCGCGCCGACCGGCTGATGCACGGGAAGACGTGCGCTGTGGTGCACGAGCCGGACGAGCTGTTCGAAGGGATCCCGAGCCCCGTGACGGGCATGCGGTATCACTCGCTCGTGGTCGAGCCCGGCTCCCTGCCGCAGGACCTCGTGATCACCGCATGGAGCGCCGATCGGCCACGCGACGCGGAGATCATGGGGATGAAGCATCGCCGCTACCCCATTTACGGCGTGCAATTCCACCCCGAGTCGATCGGGACCGAGCACGGTAAGCGCTTGCTGGAAAACTTCTTGAGGGTCGCGCACGCCACGGCCTAGACGCCGCGGCACGCATCTTGTATCTTCCTCCGTGCCCGTCCTCGGCGTGATCCCGGCGCGGCTGGGCTCCAGCCGCCTGCCTCGCAAGCCCCTCCTGCCGCTGGCAGGTGAACCCCTCATCCTCTGGGTCGTTCGGCGTGTCGCCGCAGCGGGCGTGTGCGATCGGTGCGTGGTCGCGACGGACGCCCGCGAGATCGCGGCCGTGGTTCAGGAGGCGGGGTACGAGGCCGTGCTGACCTCGCCGGATCATCAGTCGGGCACCGAGCGGGTCGCAGAAGTTGTTGCTAATAAACAGTTTAAGGCATTCGACGTCGTGCTGAACGTGCAGGGCGACGAGCCCCTCGTCGCGCCCGAGGCGCTGCGCGGCGCTGTCGCCCGGGTCCAGGGCGGGGACCCCATCGGGACCGCGGCGGGCGTCCTCGATCCGGCGCTCGCGGCCGACCCGAATCGGGTAAAAGTGGTCGTGGATCCGCGCGGGCGGGCGGTGTATTTCTCGCGCGCCCCGATCCCGTTCGACCGCGACGGCGCCCGCGACGTGGCGTACCACCAGCACGTGGGCGTGTACGCCTATACGCGCGAGGCGCTGGAGCGCTGGGTGCGCCTGCCGAGCGTCCCCGAGGAGCGCTGGGAGCGGTTGGAGCAGCTCCGGCCGCTGCTGCACGGCATCGCCATCGGCGTGGCGCTGTTCCCGGGGCCGGCGGCACCGGGCGTGGACACGCCAGAGGATCTCCGGTACGCGGAAGGCCGCCTGACCCGGGAATTGAAGGAGGTGACTCCGTGAGCTCGACGAAGTACATCTTCGTAACCGGTGGCGTGGTGAGCTCGCTCGGCAAGGGCATCGCGGCGGCCTCGCTCGGCCGGCTGCTCGTGGAGCGCGGCCTGCGGGTGACGATCCAGAAGTTCGATCCCTACATCAACGTCGATCCCGGCACGATGTCGCCGTTCCAGCACGGCGAGGTGTACGTCACCGACGACGGGGCCGAGACCGACCTCGACCTGGGCCACTACGAGCGGTTCATCGATCGCTCGCTGTCGCAGGTGAACAACGTCACGACGGGACGGATCTACCTCTCGGTCATCACGAAGGAGCGGCGCGGCGAATACCTCGGCTCGACGGTGCAGGTCATTCCGCACATCACGGACGAGATCAAGGCCGCGATCCGGCGCCTCGCGCCCGACCACGACGTCGTGATTACGGAGATCGGGGGCACGGTGGGCGACATCGAGTCACTGCCGTTCCTCGAGGCGATCCGCCAGTTCCGCCAGGAGGTCGGCCGCGACAACACGTTGTTCATCCACCTCACCCTCGTCCCCTTCATCGCCGCCACCGCCGAACTCAAGACCAAGCCGACCCAGCACTCGGTCCGGGAGCTGATGCAGATCGGGATCCAGCCTGACATCCTGGTGTGCCGTACCGAGCGGCCGCTATCGGAGGACCTGAAGCGCAAGATCGCCCAGTTCTGCAACGTGGACTTCGGCTGCGTGGTCGAGAGCCCGGACGTGAGGTCGATCTATGAGATCCCGCTGAAGCTGCACCAGCAGGGCCTCGACAAGGAAGTGTGCCACCGGCTCCACCTCGAGACGAAGGAACCCGATCTCCGGACGTGGGCGGCGATGGTTGAGAAGATCCTGCATCCCCCAGAGCGGGTGAAGATCGCGGTGGTCGGGAAGTACACCGAGCTGGCGGACAGCTACAAGAGCATCCACGAGGCGCTGGTGCACGGCGGGATCGCGAACGATTGCGGCGTGCAGACCGACTGGATTGCCTCCGATCGCTTCACCGATCAGGAGACGGCAGGCGAGCTGCTCACGCCGTACGACGGGCTGCTCGTGCCGGGCGGCTTCGGCGTGCGCGGGGTCGACGGGATGCTCGAGGCGATCCGCTGGGCGCGCGACCACAAGCTCCCGTTCCTCGGCATCTGCCTCGGACTCCAGACCGCGATCGTCGAGTTCGCGCGCGACGTCGTGAAGCTCCCCAACACCAACTCGAGCGAATTCGAGCCCGAGTGCGAAAACCCGGTGATCGCGTTGATGCGCTCGCAGGAAGGCATCCAGGAAATGGGCGGCACGATGCGGCTCGGCGCCTATCCCTGCAAGCTGCGCCCCGGCTCGCGCGTGGCCCAGGTGTACGGCGCCCTCGAGGTCAGCGAGCGCCACCGGCACCGCTACGAGGTGTCGAACGCGTACCGCGACGTGCTGGCGGAGTACGGAATGCGCTGCTCGGGCCTTTCCCCCGACGGCTCGCTGGTCGAGATGATCGAGCTGCCCGATCACCCCTGGTTCATCGGCTGCCAGTTCCATCCCGAGCTCAAGTCCCGACCCACCCGGCCGCACCCGTTGTTCGCGGGGTTCATCGGCGCGGCGCGACAGCAGCGCCGCGCCAAGGGTACGACGGTGTCCCCCGAGACGGAGCGGCCGTCCAAGCTCGCCCCCCACGCCCCCCTCGCCCCCCTCGCCCGCCCCGCCCGCCTCCAGGACTGACATGGGCCACCACTTCGGGACCGCCCCGTTCCTCATCGCGGGGCCCTGCATCGTCGAATCCGACGACCTGAACGCGCGAGTCGGCGAGGCGCTCGCCGAGCTCGGGTCGAGGCTCGGAGTGCACGTGATCTACAAGGCCTCCTACGACAAGGCGAACCGGTCGCGCCTGAAGGGCGCCCGTGGCCCAGGGCTCGAAGCCGGGCTGCGAGCGCTCGAGCGCGTCCGCGCCGCCACCGGCCTGCCGATCCTCACCGATGTGCACGAGCCGGGGCAGGTGCCGGCCGCCGCGCAGGTCGCCGACGTGCTCCAGGTTCCCGCGTTCCTCTGCCGGCAGACCGATCTGCTGGTGGCCGTGGGGCGCGCGGAGCGCGCCGTGAACGTGAAGAAGGGGCAGTGGATGTCGCCCGAGGGGATGGCCGGGGCGGTCGAGAAGGTGCGGGGCGGTGGTCCCCCCGAGATCGCCGTCACCGAACGGGGCACGTTCTTCGGGTACGGCGACCTGGTGGTCGACATGCGGAACTTTCCGCGGCTGCGCGCGGCGTGCCGAGTCCCCGTGGTGTTCGATGCGACGCACTCGGTGCAGCAGCCAGGCCACGGTCCGGACGGCGCGAGCGGAGGTCTGCGGGAGTTCATCCCGCCGCTGTTGTACGCGGCCGCGGCCGCCGGTGCCGACGGGTTCTTCCTCGAGACGCACCCCGATCCCGACCACGCGCCGTCCGACGGGCCCAACATGGTCCCGCTCGACCAACTGGGCGCGATCGTCAGCGTGGCGCTCGACGTGTGGCAGCGGGCGCGGGAGGCAGTGCGTGCGTAATCGTCGGACGGTCGGACAGTCGGACGGTCGGACGGTGGAGGCTCGCCGCAGGGCCGGGGGCACCGCGCAGGCGACGTCCCAGGGGTGGGGGCGGGCGGATGTCGAGGACGGAGCCGGAGCGATGCCCCCGGCCCGAGGCGAGTAGGCCCGATGCTCGACCCCAAGCTCGCCCGCCGCCTCAAGCTCGTCGGCTTCGACGTCGACGGCGTGCTCACCGACAACGGCCTCTACCTCGGCCTGGTCGGCGACCACCCCGTCGAGTTCAAGCGCTTCCACATCCAGGACGGCCTGGGCATCAAGTTCCTGCGTGAGGCGGGACTCACCGTGGTGCTGGTCAGTGCCCGGCGGTCCGATGCCACCGACCTGCGGGCTCGCGAGCTCAAGGTGGACGAGGTCGTGCAGGACAAAAAGAAGCTGCCGGCCTTCGCGGCCATTCTCGAGCGTCACGGCGTCGGCTGGGAGGAGAGCGCGTTCGTGGGCGACGACCTCCCCGATCTCCCGCTGCTCGAACGGGTGGGCCTGCCGATCGCGGTGGCGAATGCCGTGCCGGAAGTGAAGGCGGCCGGACGCGTCGTGACGGCGGCGGCCGGCGGCCACGGCGCCGTCCGCGAGGTCGCCGAGCTGATCCTCGGGGCCCGCGGCGAGTGGCAGGGCCTGGTGACGAAGTACTTCCAGGAGCGTGGCGATGTCACGCACGGAGCGCACCGACCTCGTTGAGCGCGGTCGCCGGGTGCTGGGCCTCGAAGCGGAGGCGATCCGGCAGGTCGCCGAGCGCCTGGGGCCCGCGTTCGCGGCGGCCGTGCGCCTGCTGGCGGGCGCGTCGGGACGGCTGATCGTCTCCGGGGTCGGGAAGTCCGGCCTCATCGCCCGCAAGATCGCCGCGACGTTCACCTCGACCGGCACCCCCGCGTCCTTCCTGCACCCGGTGGATTCGCTGCACGGCGACCTGGGCATCGTCGGGCGGAGCGACGTGGCGATCCTGCTCTCGAAGAGCGGCGCGTCGGACGAGCTGTTCGGCCTGCTCGGCCATCTCAAGCGGCTCGGCGTGCCCCTGATCGCGATCACGGGCGATCCCGACTCGGTGCTGGCCCGCCAGGCGGACGTCGTGCTCGACGCGAGCGTGACGGACGAGGCCTGCGCCGAAACGCTCGCGCCCACCGCCAGCACCACCGCGGCGCTCGCGCTCGGCGACGCGCTCGCCGTCACCGTGCTCGAGGTGAAAGGCTTCAGCCGCGAGGACTTCGCCGCGCTGCACCCCGGCGGGGCGTTGGGCCGGAACCTCCTGCTGCGCGTCGCGGACGTGATGCTGACCCGGGACCTGCCCACCCTCGGACCCGATCGGCCGATGCGCGAGTGCGTGGTGCTCCTGGCCGAAAGGCGCGGCACGGTGGCCGTGGTGGACGGAGCGGGGAGCCTGGTGGGCGTCGTCACGGCGGGCGACCTGACCCGCCTCATGGAGAAGACGGACCGGTTCCTCGACATCCCGGTGGGCGACGTGATGACGCGGACGCCCAAGACCACCGCGCCCGACGACCTGGCGGGCGCCGCGGTGCAGGTGATGGAGCAGCACGGCATCATGGCGCTCCCCGTCCTCGACGGCGGCCGCAAGGTGGTTGGCATGGTGCATCTGCACGACCTGATGAAGGCGGGGGCAGCGTGAATTCAGTGCGCACGGAGCACAGAGCAGTTCGCACCGGCGGCCGAGCCGGCATCGGAGTGTACTGCTCCGTGCTCTGTGCTCTTCTGTTGGTCGCGTGCGACACCGGCATCAAGCCGACCGCGACGATCGCCGCCACGGACTCGGCCGATCAGGTCCTCCTCAACATGTCGCACTACGTGACCGACGACGGCATCGAGCGCGCCCGCGTGCGCGCCGACACGGCGTACTTCTTCACGCCCGTCCAGACCGCCGAGCTGCGCAACGTGCACATCACGTTCTACGACACCCGCGGTGCGGAAACGTCCACGCTGACGTCGCGCGAAGGCACCTACCACTGGCGCTCCGGCGACATGGAGGCGCGCGGCAACGTGGTGGTGGTGCGGACCGACGGCGCCACCCTGCGGACCGAGGTGCTGCATTACAGCCAGCTGAAGAACAAGGTATTCTCCGAGAAGCCCTTCATCTTCGACGAACCGAACCGGCACATCGAAGGAGAGGGCTTCACGTCCGATCCCGACTTCAAGGTCGTGACCGCGATCCGCCCGAAGGGAACGGGCGGGAAGTTCACCCTGCCGAACCAATGATGGCCGCCGTGGTCTTCGTCGTGCTGGTCCAGCAACGCGCGCCGCCCGCCGACACCACCGGCGGACGGCCCTGCGTCGTGGAGATCGACTCCGTGGGTGGGCGAGCCCAGCAGGTGGAGGTCCGCAAGGGCGAAACCAACGTCTTCGCGGGCGGCGGCGTGTTCGCGCACTGCCGCGGTACGGGCAGCACCCTCTCCGCCGACAGCGTGGCGTGGTTCGCGGGTGTGGGACGGTTCGACATGCTCGGGCAGCGGCACCTGGTGCACATTCGCGATACGTCGCTCACGCTCGACGCCACCACCGCGTCCTACTTCCTGCGGCAGGAACGGCTCGACGCGCACAAGAACGTGGTGGCGGTGAACCGCAACACCGGCTCGGTGCTGCGCGGCCCGAACCTCACCTACTACCGCGCCGCGAAGGGCGTGCGGGACACGCTCGAGCTGTACGCCTCCAGCCGCCCCACAATCGAGTACCGCGCGACGGCCGATTCGGGGGAGCCGTACCTCATCGTGGGCGACCGCGTGCGCTTCAAGGGGAACGACCGGATGTGGGGTGGCGGGCGGGTCACGATCGACCGCAGCGACTTCGCCGCGCGCGGCGACTCGATGCAGCTGGACCAGGCGAGCGGCTTCGGCGTGCTCGTCGGGAAGCCGCAGGTCGAGGGGAAGGGATCGCGCAGCTACACGCTCACGGGGACGCGCATCGAGCTGGGCCTCCAGGGCCGCGAGGTCCGCCTCGTGAAGGCCCTCGGCGAGGGCGTCGCCACCGGGTCCGACTGGCGGCTCACCGCAGACACGATCCACCTGCACATCGACCGCAAGAAGCTCCAGCAGGCCTTCGCCTGGGGCCCGCGCGACTCGATCCACGCGAAGGCGGTCTCGACGCTCCACACCATCCGGGCCGATTCGCTCGCGCTCGACCTCCCCGACGAGGTGCTCACCGAAGCGCGCGCGTTCGGGCACGCGTTCTCCACGTCCCGGAAGGATTCCTCCAAGACGGCCGACGTGAACTGGATCGCGGGAGACTCGCTCACCGCCCGCTGGGCGCAGGAACGCGACTCGACCGGGAAGCCTAAGAGCGCGTTGCGCCGGCTCCTGTCCCGCGGCGCCGCGCGCTCGTTCAGCCATCTGTACAACGCGCGGGATACGACGGGAGGGGGGCCGTCGCTCAACTACTCGCGCGGCGCGATGATCGACATCACGATCAAGGCCGACAAGATCGACCACGTGATCGTGGGCGGCCCCCCCGGGCGGGCCGACGGCGTGCAGCTCGAGCCCAAGCCGCCGGCCCCGGCCGACACCACCAAGAAGAAGCCGCCGAGCCGATGATCGCCGACCTGTTCGCCGCCCGGGACTCGTCCCTCCCGCTCGCCGCCGCCGCGCTGGCGCGCGTGGCGGACGAACGCGGCCGTGCCGCGTTCGGCGAGCTGGCGGTCGCCTATCGGGAGGAATTCCTGAAGCTCCGTGCCCATGCCCGGGGGGCGAGCCTCCCCGAGCTGGGCGGGCTCTCGGTGGAGGAGTTCCGCACCAACCTCCGGACATCCATGCTGCCACGCCTCGCGCTCATGAAGATCGTGGCGTACCCCGTCGGCATCCCCAGGGACGACACGTCGATCGCGTTCACGCCCGACGCGTGGACCGAGCTCGGCGCCGACGGGGGTGGTGCTGCGGATCGGCTGCTCGACGCCGCGGAGCGCGCGCTCGTCCGTGCCGAGTCGACGAGCGGCGAGCACGCGGCGCTGACCGGCGGCAGCCTGCTCGAGGCGCACGGACTCGTCAAGATCTACAAAGGCCGCCGCGTGGTAAACGACGTGAGCGTGCGGCTCGAGCAGGGCGAGATCGTGGGCCTGCTCGGCCCGAACGGCGCGGGCAAGACCACGACCTTCTACATGATCACCGGGCTCATCCGGCCGGACGGCGGCCGCATCGTGTTCGACGGCCGCGACACCACGGACCAGCCGATGTACCGTCGGGCGCAGATGGGGATCGGCTACCTGGCTCAGGAGCCGTCCGTGTTCCGTAAGCTGACGGTGGAGGAGAACGTGCGGGCGATTCTCGAGACGCTGCCCCTGAGCGACGCGGAGCAGGCGGCGCGCCTCGAGCGGCTGCTCGACGAGCTCGCGATCAAGCACCTGCGTCGCCAGAAGGGCTTCCAGCTGTCGGGGGGCGAGCGGCGCCGGCTCGAGATCACGCGGGCCCTCGTCACCGAGCCCAAGTTCATGCTGCTCGACGAGCCGTTCGCGGGCGTCGACCCGATCGCGGTGCACGACATCCAGACCATCGTCGCCGGCTTGCGGCACCGCGGTATCGGCGTGCTGATCACCGATCACAACGTGGAGCAGACGCTCGACATCGTGGATCGGGCCTATATCATGTTCGAGGGAAAAGTGCAGGTGTCCGGTACGGTGCGCGAACTGGTGTTCGACGATCGCGTGGCGAACCTCTACCTCGGGCCCACGCTCACGGCGCGCCTGCGCGCGCGCCTCACCCCGGCGGCATGAAGACCGGCCTGCAGCAGCACGCGGCGCTCTCCCAGCAGCTGCGGATCAATCCGCGCCTCTACCAGGCGATGGATCTGCTGTACATGCCCCTGCTGGACCTGCAGCAGCACCTCAAGCAGGAGCTGCTCGGCAACCCGTTCCTCGAGCTGGTGGAGCCCGAAGAGGAGACCGAAGTCTCGCTCTCGGAAGACGGGAAGGAGGCCGAAAAGGAGAAGGCGGGCGACGACGAGCCGAACTGGGAGGACATCCTCCTCGACGACGGCAGCGATCAGGGTGCGCCGCCGCGCGACATGAGCGAGGCCCGCGAGTACGTCGAGCCGGTCCCGGTCGAGACGAAGGACCTGAGCGACTACCTGCGGGAGCAGATCCGCATGCTCGACCTCACGCCGCGCCAGCAGTTCCTCGCCGAGGAGTTCATCGGCAA
>WNGR01002371.1_pt2 | contig 17469 bp, 17 predicted proteins | sample 5407581 | NCBI WGS metagenome assembly WNGR01 (sample SAMN13153383, study PRJNA577476) | soil metagenome | isolation source: 80 cm soil or saprolite under Garry oak tree replicate 2 | place: USA:California | collected 2016-06-15 | reverse complement strand
CCGTCGCGGCAGCATCGATCGTCTGGTAGTTCTGTTTCACAGCGGTCCCCTTCTTGACGGTGTCTCTGGCAAGACGCCCAACACCTACCGCACGGCAGGAGTCAGGCGGGGGACCGCCACCTCAAATTCCACGACGTCCCGGGGCATCCTCGCTCGATGCGGTCAGGTCAGCGATAACGAGTTGCCCCGCTGCTGACGAAGCCGCCCTGTCCACGCCGGGGACGTGGCGATACCCCCGAACGGTGTGATGGCCTGGCGATCGTGGCCACCGCTCCACACGCATGCGCAACCGGCCGGCCAATATCCACCGCCGCGGGTCACACCCGACTGACAGCGGTGTGGCTGTTGGGCGCGTCAGTGAAACGCTGCGCAACCTCCCCCTAGCCGTGTCGTTGATCAACAGGGCGTGCCGCAAAGAGGTCCCGGTCACCTGGGTGGGGAGGGTTCCTCGGTGGCCGGGGTCTACGGCGGAGGTAGAGCCCGCCGGCGACGGCGCAGGGACGAGGTGACACCGGGTGCTCCGTCGCGGCCAAGCGGGCCTGGTGGTCGCAGTCAAGCAGGACATTCAAACCGTGAAGGAGAGTGCGTACCGTGACTGAGTCCACTCGACACGCCCCATCCCAGACCAGTTCTGAGGCATCAACAGAGGAGGAGCTGCGCGACGACATCGACACGACCCGCCATGCGCTATCCGACTCCGTCAATGCCGTGTCGTCCAAGCTGAACCTGACGGCGCAGGCCAGTCAGAAAATGCATGCGGCAAAGGCAAGAGCCGGGTACACACTGGCCCGCACGGGTGACGTCGTCGGTCGTGCCAAGCAGAAGACGCCCGAGCCGGTGCAGAAGGCTGTGGACGCCACGCGCGAGAAGCTCAGCCCGCTGCTGCATCGATCCACCCAGGGGCTGGCTCCGCTGCTCCGGCAGGCCACGGCCAAGGTCAAGGCGTATCGCAAGCAACTGCTTGGCGCTGGCGCGGCGCTCGTCGCGGCACGGTTCGCCGTGCGCCGCCGAACCAGCAACGACCACAGGTCGTGATCACGGCGCTGGACAAGCCCGTCGGCCCGGTCAAGTGCGCTCAGCGGCGCCGCCGCAGGCAACCCTGTCCAGGACCGTCTGGAAGAAGCTCTGCAGCCAAGGCACCGCACCTACCGCCCCGATCGTCGACGGGCCATGAGCCCCGTCCGATGCGGGACCATCGACCCTGCCGGACGCGACAGCCGGCGACGATGCTTGTTTTGCCGGGCAAACCCGGCGGACATGTTCCGGAGGCAGACGAGTGCGAGGCGGCGTGTTGTGCCGCCGATTGACCCAACGTCACAAGACGGGGAGTCTCGCCTCCGGAGCTGCCCTTTGTTATGTCGCCGCTGAGATAACACCGAGCCCGCTGGCCCCCTCGAGATGGCAGACCGCGGCCCGGGTCTGGCGTCTGTTCGTCGGCGCGCTGCACATCTTCACCGGCAAGGACTTCGTCGACGCGATCCGCCATGCGGAGGCACCTGACCTCGGACTCGTTCGGCGGCGGCTGGAGAACAGCCCGGCGCTGCTGCACTGTAGGCCAGAAGCGATCCCTCACGCGATCCTTGATGAGGTCGTCGACGGGTATGCGCCGGTCGTGGCTGGGCTGGAGAACGACATCGACGAGATCGAGGGCCAGCTCTTCCAGGGTGACCCTGTGGTGCCGCGACGTATCTACGAACTGTCCTTGGAAGTGATCGAGTTCCAGCGTGCGACCAAACCGCTGCTGGACACACTCACGTCTCTGGAAGGTGGTTTCGAGAAGTACGCGGTGGACGTGGAGCTGCAGCGCAACCTGCGTGACGTGCATGACCACGCGATCCGTATCACTGAACGGGTCGATGCTTCCGGGCCTTGCCGCAGAACGCGCTCACCGTGCATACCACCCTGGTCGGGCAGCAGCAGAACGAGGAGATGCGTTCGCTCACCGAGTCGAGCCTGGCGCAGAACGAGGAAGTCAAGAGGATCTCGGCTTGAGCTGCGATTTTGTTCGCCCCGATGTTGGTGGGCACGGTGCCCGGAATGAATTTCGACCACATACCCGAACTGCATTGGGCGGGTTATCCGCTCGCGCTCGCCCCGATGCTCGCCACCTCGGTGACCCTCTATGTGGTGTTCAAGCGACGCGGCTGGCTTTATCGGGGGCCTCATGGCGGCCCCCGGATACCCGCACAGGCCATAGTAGTCAGCCGCATGCGGCACTGACCTACAGCGCCAAAGCGAGCCCGGTCCCGAACCGCTCGAACTGCTCACCGGCGCGGCGACCGCGGTCATGCAGGTCGCAGCGGTGTCGCCGGTGGCGCTCGGCACGCGCGCCCTACCGGCCGCGCGCGCCGCGCGCGGCGCGGACCGTCGCCGTGGCGCGCTTAGACGAGAGTGACGTCGTCGGGTTTTGTCTGGGGGGCGACTCCGGCGTCGAGCATCGGCTGCCATGCCTGCTCAGCGATCCGGAGCGTCGCTGCTCTCGCGCGGCGAGCTTGTGTGCATCGACATAGCAGGTGACGCTCTCGGCGAAGGTGATCCTCGGGGATTGGTCACTGATCTGGTACACGTGCCACCGCGGCTCCGCGGCATAGCGCGGCATCACATGCAGGTAGGTCCGGGCACCGTTCGCTTGTTTGGTTTTCACCGCGACGCTCCTAATCAACCGGCTGATGTCGCACCGTCAGTGATCACCAGTGGTAACGAGGTCGACGGTCGCGGGCGACGCACGCGACGGCTCAGCGGCCCGCAGCTTCGGGCCGACCCGAGCAGGGATCAGCGGTATGCCGGAATCGTCGACTTCACGGTGTAATCGGGTCTACGGTCGATTAGGCCGCGTCGTTGATCACGCGGGGGGACGCGGCCCACGGGCGGCCCCGGTCACCGAGTGTGGGAGGGGGATATCCTCGGTGACCGGGGTATCCAGCGAACGCACGCGCGGCGTGTCCGTTCGCGAGGTGACAGGACTCTCACCCAGCCGCGCAGCGAACGAGAACAAGCGGCCTGTCCGGCGACTCCACCCGATGTCCTCGCGATCAGCCGGACCGTGACTGTGGTCGGTGCCGCCGCTGGGGGCAGGTGGCCGCTTGAGCCCGCTGGCACGGCGGCAACGGCGGCAACCGACGGGGTGTCTGGTGCCGCATTCCCGTGGGTCTCGGTCCGGACTCGGACACGTTCAGCGAGAGACCCTGCCAACGCCGAGCGCGATGCCCGGCAGGTAGCCGCATCGCCGCGACGCGCACGATCCAGGATCTGGGATCGACGGGACCGGAACCGAAGACAGTTGGCCGGACCGCCACGATGATGCTGCACGGTGGGCCGCCGGTCTGCGAGCCGGTCCACGAAGGCCGGCAAGACCAGGAGTGTCCGCGACGGCTCACGATTTCTGGATGGCAACGCCGACCAGGCGAAGTGGACTGCCGTTGATTCGGATGACGTCCATCGTCCACCTGGGCTCGTACGCGCAGAGGGCCACGATCTCCTCGATCTGCTGCTCGACGGCCTCGCGGGTGCTGACGAACTCGTCAAGCACCTGGTGCTCGGTGTCATCGACCACCCACACCGCGATCGTGTCTGACTCAGCCATGGCGCCGGACCCTACGGCCATGATCAGCGCCGCGCCTGCCGAGATCAGGCAGGCGTAACACGCGGACCAACCGGCCCAGCACTTCGCGGGACGGGCCAGCACGGTAGCTGCCCGGGACCTGCCTCGTTAGATCTAGACAACCCCGGCCACCACCCCTGGGAGGGAGTGACCGGGGCCGTCGTCAGCCATGGCTGTCAGCCATCGCCCGAAGACGCGAACCCGTCGGGCCTGTCTGGTCGGCGTGATCAACATCCAGGGCCGTTCGTCGGTCCTATGCACGACCACCAACCCGGCGACGCGGCGCCAGCGGCGCTACCGTCGATGCCGGGCATGCTTGGAGGGAATCGTGACGGGCACATCGACGCGGCAGCTGGCCGCCAGGTGCCCGATCCGGCGCGACGAGCCCTGCTCGCTGTGCGTGCCGGGCGTCTCCGGCCCGTACGACTGCGGGCTGGTCTCTACCTGGTCAGGTCCGACCCGGATCTACGCGATCGACTGCACCGACTGTCGGCGTCGGCCCCGCATGCCGTGCCGGCATCGACCCGTTGACGGACACGGGCCTGATCGCCGGAGGCCAGGCGGCGGCTTGAGCGGCATCGCGACTACCGGACACATGATCGCGTCGGTCACGCTGGCGTCGAAGGCGGACACGGCTCGCCAACCGGCCGGGAGCGCGTCACTCATTGCCGGGTGGTGAATACCGGCCATAGGGCAGTAGCAAGGATCTGCCGAGTGCAAGTAACGACGCAGCTCGCTGTGCTATGCGGGCATGGGGGCGAGGTTTGCTCGCACGCGAAGCGACCAGGACGTAGAGGTCCACGCGATCGCCGAATACGGAGCAGTCGGCCGGGCCGCGATCAACGGCGATGCGCCGTTGTTCTGTGCGGACGATCTGCCGCATGCGCGGCCAGTGGTCATCCCGTCAGGGTTCCACGATAGCGACGGCCAACCCGCCAATCAGTCCGCTGCCCCAGACGCACGCCCTACGTCGTCGCGCGCACCGGGTCATTCCTCAACTTGTCCGGTGACTTGGCAGATCGGAAGCAGGAACCAGTGCCGCTGAACGCAGCAGACCTTCACGAGTTCGATCGGCCGTTGGTGCTGCCCAGGACGGTGCGCCACTGCAGTTCGGCCGGGTAACGCATTCGGGCAGCCGACCAGCCGCGACGACTCCAGCCAGATGATGTCGAGCTCACCGGTCGGCAGGTCGTCGATCGATGCGACGTGCTGTCCGGCTGGCTCGGCCAATGGTGTCCGGGGCGGCCCCGGTCGCCCCGGACGCGCACAGTCAGGATCACGCCCGGGGCGGCCTGTGTTGCCCTACGGCACCACCTGCACCTGCGCGGTGCCCGGCGGTGCTGGCACGCCCGGAGGGGTCAGCCCCTGGAACACATCGCCCAGCGACGCGGACTCGTGTCCCGACTCGGGCACGGTGATGGTCACCGGGGTGTTACCGCCGATCACCACGCCGGTGATGGTGATGGTCGAGCCGTCTGAGGTCCAGGTCACGTCACCGTGATCGGCCACCGCGCCGGTCGAGGGTTCGATCGGAGTGCGGTGCAAGCAGTCCGAACCGGTGTAGTCACCGTCGCCTCCGGACTGGGTACCGTCCAGTTCGATCCACAACCAGATGCCGCCGCCGGTGCCCGGCCCGAACGGGTTCGGGGTGAGACTCGCCGAGATCTCCACCTGATGCACGGCATCGTTGCCGTAGGCGAGCGCCGTTCCGGTTCCCCACGCGGCTACCGCACCCACGGCGCCCAGCACCGAAATGGCCCCGGCCGCCACAGTTCTCCGAACCCTCATGGATTCCTCCCAGCCAGATCCTCTGTTCCCGGCTCTCATCCGCCGACGGACTCCGAGCTTCTTCATCACTTTTCCTCCTTTGTCTGCCGGAGCACGAGGTGCTCCGGACGCAGGTCGCGGAAGGTGGGCTCTGGGCGCGAGGGCCCGCCGAGCGCGGCGATCGCGGGCTCGAGACGCTCTGCTCGGTACCGCTGCCAGGGCCTGCTCGCTGTCCCAGACGTCGATGATGCGGACGCCCTCGTCGGTTGGCCCGGCGAGCCAGTCGGTGGTGCCCCGGGGCTGCAACCCCAGCTTGGCCCGCAGCACCTCACCGGTGAGCGGGCCGTCCGCGAGGGTCGTGAGCAGTCCGAGCTGGGCCGCGCTGACCAGTGCCTTGGACCCGGCATAGGCGCGGGTCAGCTGCATGATCGCCTCAGGGGTGGGGTGCTCGTTGCTCATGGCTGTCCTCGGGAAGTCATGTCGTCATGCGGTTCACGGATCGAGGCGTCAGGCCTGATCCAGCGTTGAAAGCGGTGAGTGTGCGAGGTTCTGGTACCGGGGTTAGGAGATGCCGCAGAACACGGCACCGACCTCGAAGAAGTTTTCCTGGGCTGGCGGGGCGCTGTGCGAGCCGGGACCGGCTTGGGGGTTGTCGGCGAGCACGTTGGCGCATGCCGTGCCCGTGTGCGCCGGAGCGACCGGGCTGGGGTTCGGTGCGGCTCCTGCGGGCACGGCGGGGATCCAGATCGTGCTGACGGCGATCGCTAGGGCTACCGCGGTGCCAGTCCTCTTGATCATTTTCGTCACCTCGTTTGTCGGTGAACTACTCGGTCGTGGCGGGACGCTAGGACGGGGGGCGGTCGGGCGCATCGGGGCCGGCCCGGGATCGGGGCGGGGGCTGTCCCTGGTTCCGTTGAGGCCGGGGAGGGGTCACCATGTCGGGCATGGGCACGGCGGTGGCTCCGTTCCCGCTCGATCAGGTGGCCGGGCGGGAGGGCCGTCGGGGGACCGCGGCGCTGGCGAGTGTGATCGCGGCAGCGGGTGGGGTGGCGTGTGCGCTGTCGATCGCGGCGCCGGCGCTGCGTGGGTTGCCGCTGCACCCGCTGGATCAGGCGATCCACACCGGGGTCGCCGCTGCGTACATCGGCACCGGTGTGGTGGCGCTGTTGCGCCGGCCGGGCAACGCGACCGGGCTGCTGATGGCTGCGATCGGGTTCTTGTGGCTGGTCGGTGACCTGTACTGGATCCCCGGCGCGTTGGCGTTCACGATCGCGGCGACCTTCGCGTTGTTCTATGGGACGGTGCTGGCGCACCTGGCGCTGGCGTTTCCGAGTGGGCGGCTGCCGGGCGGGTTCGAGCGCCGGGTGATGGTCGGCTTGTATGCCTGGATGCTGGTCAACAACCTGGTCCGGATGTTGTTCTTCGACCCGCACGCCGAGGGCTGCGCCGGTTGCCCGGCGAACCTGCTGCTCGTCGTCCACGACCCCGGCCTCGAGCGGTGGAGAAACGACGTCAGCAGCTACCTCGACACCGCAGTCATCGTGGCCGTCGGGGCGGTGATCGTGCGGCACTGGTGGCGCCGGACCCGCGCCGCGCGGTACGTGATCGCGCCGGTGGTGTGGGCGGCGGGGCCGGCGCTCGCCTACCTCGTGACGAGGGAGGTCGCCGACGATTTCGTGACGTTGTCGCCGGCCGGGGCGCGGATCGTGTATGAGTTCATGCCGGCCGGGCTGGCGGTGTGGCCGCTGGTCTTCCTGGTCGGGCTGCTGCGCACCCGCCTGGACTATGCCCGCGTCGGCGCGTTGCTGCCACAGCTGGCCGGTCAGGTCGCGCCGGGCCGGGTGCGCGACGCGCTGGCTGCCACGTTGCACGACCCGCAGTTGGAGCTGCTGTACTGGTCGCCGATCACGGACGGGTACGTCGACCTCGACGGTCACCCCCGCGAGCCGGTTGCCTCACCGGGGCGGACGGTGGCGCCGATCGGCGGCGAGGGCGGGCCGCTGGCGGTGATGCTGGTCGACGAGATCGTGCTGCAGGAGCCGGCGCTGCTGCAGGCGGCCGGGGCGATGGCGCGGTTGGCGCTGGAGAACGAACGGCTGCAGGCCGAGGTGCGCAGCCAACTCGTGCAACTGCGCTCCACGACCGCCCGGCTGGTCGAGGCCGGGCAGGACGCGCGGCAGCGGATCGAGCGCGATCTGCACGATGGGGCGCAGCAGCGGCTGCTCGCGCTGTCGATGACCCTGGGACAGGCCCGCGCCCGCGCCGGCGACGGTGCCGACCCGCGGCTGCGCGCGTTCCTCGACCACGCGGCGGACGATCTGCAGCAGGCGATCACCGAACTACGCGAGCTGGCTCGTGGGATCCACCCCATGCTGCTGACGCAGGAGGGCCTCGCGTCCGCGCTGAAGGCGCTGGCTGAGCGGGCGCCGCTGCCGGTCGAGATCAGCGCACCATCCCAACGCTTTCCCGACACCGTCGAGTCCACCGCGTACTTCTTCGTCTCTGAAGCGGTGACCAACGCCGCCCGGCACGCCGCAGCGTCGGTCGTGCGCGTCGAGGTCACCGTCGCGGGCGACGAAATGAGCGTCCGCGTCAGCGATGACGGTGTCGGCGGCGCCAACCCCGCCACCCCCGGCGGGTCGGGCCTGCTCGGCATGCGCGACCGTGTGGTCGCGCTCGGCGGACGCATGACCGTGACCAGCCCCACCGGCCGCGGAACGACGGTCGTTGCGAGGCTGCCGTGCGGGTGATCCTGGCCGAGGACTCGGTGCTGCTCCGCGAAGGGCTGGCCCGTTTGCTCGGCGACGCCGACATCGAGGTCACCCATGCCGTCGGCGACGCCGACACGCTGCTCGCCGCGGTCGACACGCAACCACCCGACGTGGTCGTCACCGACATCCGGATGCCGCCGACGTTCACCGACGAAGGGCTCACCGCAGCACTGACGATCCGCGCCCGCCATCCGACGGTCGCGGTGCTCGTGCTGTCGCAGTACCTCGAGGCCGCTTACGCCGAACGGCTGCTGCGCCATAGCGCCACCGGCGCCGGCTATCTCCTCAAGGACCGGGTCAACGACGTGACCGCCCTCTGCGACGCAATCGCCCGAGTTGCCCGCGGCGAATCGGTCGTAGACCCTGAGGTCATCCGCACCCTGGTCGGCCGACCCCGGCTCGACAACCCCCTCGACCGGCTCACCGACCGCGAACGCGAAGTGCTCGCCCTCATGGCCGAAGGCCGGTCCAACCACGGCATCGGAGACCGCCTGTTCCTGTCCGCGAAGACCGTCGAAGGACACGTCGGCAGCATCATGACCAAGCTCCAGATCGCCGACTCGCGCGAGGAGAACCGGCGCGTCCTCGCCGTCATCCGCTACCTGCGAAGCTGAAGGGTCGCCAGCCCGTTGGAGACCGAAGGTCCGCCGTACCCGCGTGACGATCCGCAGCGCCGCCCGGTGCCGCGGATGCGAGAGCACCATGACACGGTCATCGTCGGGGCCGGCCAGGCCGGCTTGGCGATGAGCGCCGTGCTGCGGCAGCGTGGCCGCGAGCATGTGGTGCTGGAGCGGCGGCGCGTCGGAGAACGGTGGCGCACGGAACGGTGGGACTCGCTGCGCTTTCAGTTCCCGAACTGGTCGCTACAGCTGCCCGGCTACACCTACGCCAACGCCGATCCCGACGGCTTTGCCCACTACAGTCAGATCCTTCGCATCATCGAGGCTTACGCGGTCAGCACCCGGGCGCCGGTGCGAGAGCACACCGAGGTCGTCAGCCTCGGCGAGGACGGTCACGGCACCGGCTTCGTGGTGTCCTTGGCGGACGGTTCCCTGCACGCGCGGCGCGTCGTCGTCGCAACCGGTCCGTTCCAGCGTGCGCTGATCCCGCAGCCGTCGCAGCACGTCTCGCCGTCGGCGCTGCAGACCGACCCGACGCGCTATCGATGCCCCGGCGACCTGCCGGACGGGGCGGTGCTCGTAGTGGGCAGCGGCGCATCCGGATGCCAGATCGCCGACGAACTGCTGCACGCCGGGCGCAGGGTGTACCTGTCGGTCAGCCGGCACCGGCGCGCCCCGAGACGGTTGCGGGGCAGGGACGTCTACTGGTGGCTGGACAAGATGGGCCGCTTCGCCCAGCCGATCGACAGCTTCCCCGGCCGCCAATGGCCACCGTCGACCGTCGTCACCGGGGTGAACGGCGGCTACGACGTGAACGTGCGGCAGCTCGCCGCCGACGGCGTGCGCGTGGTCGGCCGGGTCGTGGGCGCATCCGGCGACAGGCTTGCGATCCAGGCCAATGCGAACCAGATCCTCGACGAGGCCGACAAGGCATACGCCGACTTCCTGTCGGCGGCCCGTGAGTTCGCCCTCACCCGGGTGCAGGAAGACCTTGCCGATGAACAGCCCGCCGAGCCGACGCGTCTTCCCGCCGCCATCAACGAGGTCGACTCGCTCAACCTCGCCAGGGGCGACGTCAACACGAGCATCTGGGCGACCGGCTACCGCTACGACTTCGACTGGGTAAAGGTTCCGGTGTTCGACGAGCGTGGCCGGCCGGCCCAGCAACGGGGCGTCACCCAGCGGCCCGGGCTCTACTTCCTCGGCCTGCACTGGATGCACACGTTCAAATCAGGGCTATTCTCCGCCGAATACCTCGCCGAACACATGGCCCGGACACGCTGACCAAGCCATCGACCGCAGCTCGCGGCCGACACGGCCCGGATGCTGCCCTCTCGAGCAGACGCCAAGTGCAGGTAGGTCCGACGTCCCGTCCATTGGTGGCTTTCGATCCGGGCGCGACCAAGGCGCGGACGCCCACACTGAGGTGTCACCCCTCTCGGGGCGTAGGTGAGCGAGGTCGTGATGGATCGTCTAACGCCACTGTCTGACGCATTCCTCGAAGCCGAGCGCGAAGACAGCAAGGCGTCGCTCGCCATCGGGTCATTCGCCGTATTCGCAGGGCCCGCGCCGTCCTTCGAGGAATTCGTGCGCGCAATCGAGGAACGACTCCCGCTGGTTCCGCGATACCGGCAAAAGCTTCGCACCACTCCGTTCGGCCTGGCTGCTCCAGCGTGGGTCGACGATCCGGATTTCGACGTGCGCTGGCACGTCCGCAATACCGCGCTCCCGGCTCCGGGCGGTCCCGCGGAGATCGGCCGACTGCTGAGCCGCGTGATGACGCAGCGCATGGACCGCAGCCGCCCACTCTGGGAGTACTGGTTCTGCGAGGCGCTGCCAGACGGGCGATGGGGGCTGTTGTCGAAGCTGCACCACAGCTTGGCGGACGGCGTCTCGGGCACCGACCTCTACCGTCTCGTCCTCGACCCGAGCCCGGAGCCGCGTCCGCACTTGGCGGACGAGTGGCAGCCTGCGCCGCCGCAGTCGACGGTGTCGTTCACTGCTCAGGCGTTATGGGATGCGGCACGGATACCGGCCGCTGCCGTACGCGCAATCGGTGTTGCACTCGAGACACCGCGCCGTCTCGCCCTGCTCACCGTCCAGACCGCGAAGGGGCTGCTGGCGATCACCGGCGCGCTCCGTCCGGTCGACAGCTCGTCGCTGACCGGGCGGCTCGGTGGCAGCCGCAGATACGCCTGGACGACCGTCTCGCTGTCCGACGTCCGAACGGTGCGCCGCCAGTTCGGCGTGACCGTGAACGACGTCGCATTGACCGTTGCGACCGGCGGCTTCCGGCGCCTGCTGCTGTCGCGTGGTGAGGAGCCGACCGCACACACTGTTCGCTCACTCGTGCCCGTGTCGACCCGCGACCCGGGGGCCGAGTCGATTGCCGACAACCGGGTCACGCTCATGCTTCCGTACCTGCCGGTGGATCTCGATGACCCGTGCGATCGCCTCGTCGCAGTGCGGCAACGGGTTCGCGCACTGCGGGCCGCCGGCGAGCCCGAGGCTGGCAACAGCATCACGACGGCTGCGGAGTACGGGCTGTTCCCGCCTGTCGCGATGGGTATCCGCCTCGGACTCCGCCTGCCGCAGCACCAGATCGCGACCGTGACGACGAACGTGCCGGGCCCGCGCGAGACTCTGTACGGCCTGGGCTGCGAGCTCGAGGAGATCCTTCCGTACGTACCGATAGCCGACCGGGTTCGCATCGGCGTGGCGATGTTCTCCTACCGCGACGCGCTCACCTTCGGCATTACCGCCGATTACAACTCGGTGCCCGACATCGAGGTGCTAGCGGACGGCATCGCCGAGTCCATGAAAGAGCTGCTCGAGGCCGCAGGCTGACCGTCGACCCCGCTGAGCGGCCCGCCCGAGTTAGCGAGATGAATGTCTCGTCGTAACCAGTTAAACGCATTACGCTTGAGCAATGTCGATCGCATCGCAGCCCAGGACAGCAGACGGCGACGCGTTCCGGTTTCGTGCCGGGCGGCCCAGTCTGGATCTGTGCTCGACGTTGCTGTGGCGCAACCTGGATCCGGTCGAGCTACTTGGATCCCCCCGCGATGTCGGGCGCTGGCGGCTCGCAGCCCGCCTCGGCCGCGCAGCCGACGCTCCGACCGATGACGATCTGCTGCAGACGCGGGTGCTGCGCGAAGCCGTGTATCGCGTGATGACTGCGCACGTGGACGACCGGCAGTTACCCCGCCGCGAGGTCGCCGTCGTGAACGCCGCCGCGAGCCACCCCTGTCTGATACCTCGTCTCGCACTGAACGGCGAACTGGGGTGGCGCACCGGAGAGCCGTTCACGGCCGCGCTGTCGACGATCGCTCGAGACGCCATCGACCTGATCTCTGGCGTGTGGAGCGAGCGTATTCGACAGTGTGCGGCCGCCGACTGCGCGTTCCTGTTCGTCGACATGTCGCGGCCCGGCACCCGCCGCTGGTGCGCCATGAATCGATGCGGCAACCGCGAGCACGTGCGCAGACATCGCTCTCGAGCCGGGGCGGTGAGCACGCCGACCCAAGGTGCGGCCAGCGCAACATGACTAGCCGCCGGACGTCCAACGTGGCGCCCGCTGCCGTCGACGGTCGGACGGCCAGTGGCGGGCGGGCCCGTTCGACCGACGGGTTGTTGTTCGGCTGCATCGGCGTGGTCGGGTTCGGCGGTACCGCGCCGGCGACCCGGGCCGCTGCACCGGCATTCGGCCCGGTGACGCTCACGTTCGCCCGCATCGTCATTGCGGCGATGCTCGGTCTGATCACCCTTTGGCTCACCAACCGGGGCCGGTGGCACTGGCCGGGGCGTGGGCACGCTTGTGGCCTGCTGGCCATGGGCATCGGCCTCGCGGTTGGATTCGCGCTGTTCCTTGCCCTTGGCGTCGAGCGCGTCCCCGCGAGTCATGCATCGATCGACATCGCGCTGGTACCTGCCGCGACGGCAGTGCTGGCAACGGCACGAAGTGGCGAGCGTCAGTCGCGGTGGTTCTGGTTGGCCTCGACGATCGGACTCATCGCCGTCGCCACGTTCGCCCTCACCCGCGGCGGCGCCGCCGTGCGCACCGCAGACCTATGGCTCGCCGCGGCGGTCGTCTCGTGCGCCGTCGGCTACGTGGAAGGCGCCCGCGTCGCGCGCTTCATCGGCGCCGTACCGGCCCTGTGCGCGGCGATGATCCTGCTCTTGCCAGCGGCAGCGCCGCTGCTGATCATCGGGTTCATCACCCACCCGGCGGGCGTGGCACCGGCATCGGCCTGGGCCGGGCTCGCGTACGCGGGCTCGATCAGCATGTTCGCCGCATCGCTCGCCTGGTATCGCGGGTTAGCCATCGGCGGAACACCCCGCATCGGGCAGCTCAACCTCGCCCAGCCATTTCTCTCGGTCGTCTGGGCTGCCCTGCTCCTGGGCGAGCACATTCCCTGGGCCGTGCCGGCGACCGCAGCGATCGTGCTCGGCTGCATGACGATCTGCATCCGAAGCCAGCCGACATCAACCCGCCGCTCCCTCGACGCCAGCGAGCCGGCCGCACCCGTTCGATCCGACTAGATGAAGGCGCGGTAACCGCTCGCGTGACGCGGCGTCGCTGTTACTAGCGGGTAGCTATCAGGTAGCCTTAGGCATTCGTCCGGTTCCCGAACAAAGACGAGGTTGGGGCGCCATGCCCGCATGGTGCGGTGCAGCGCTATCGCTCACCCGCACCGCGCGAGGGACGGCACCGGCCGGGAAGGACGCGGGTGTGTCGGACATCGACCTGCTTCCGCTGCTTCGCGATCGGCTGCTCGGCACGTACTCGCCGCTGCTCGCCAACACGACGGCGACGCTGCTGTTCACCGCCGGCGGCATGGCGAACTGGACCGTCAAGATCGACCGCGGACGCGCCGTTGCCACCCCCGGCGCACCGGCCAACCCCACGACAACCGTGCACGCACCGCTCACCGTCCTCAATGACGTCGTTGCGGGCACCCGCAGTGGTATCGAGGCATTCCTCGCCGGTGACCTCACCCTGCGCGGCAACGTCGCCCTCGCCCTGCAACTCGACGGCCTGTTCCCCGGCGACCGGGCCGACCACACCCGCACCGTCACCCGGTCCGTCGTGGCTGCCGGGATCGAGACGTTCGTCCTCGAGTCCGGGCCGGTCGACGCTGCCCCGGTGGTCCTGGTGCACGGCCTCGGCGCGACGAACGCCTCGATGCTGCCCCTGATCTCGGCGCTGTCTCGCGACTTTCACGTGCTCGCGCCGGACCTGCCCGGCCACGGCGGTACGCAGGCCAAGGGTGCCGCCCACGCCGCGGAATACCTCGGCAACTGGCTGCTCGCCTTCCTCCGCGAAACGTGCGATCAGCCGGCCGTCCTCGTGGGCAACAGCCTCGGCGGGCGTACCGCGTTGGAGGCGGCACTCAGCTCGCCGTACGAGGTGCGTGGCCTGGTCTTGCTGTGCCCGGCCGGCGCGTTCCGCAAGCTGCGCCAGTTCGTGCCACTCGTTCGGCTGGTCCGCGACGAGATCGCGTTCCTGCCGGTTCGCATCCCGCGCGGCATCGCCACCCGGTGCCTGCGCAGCCTGTTCGCCGACCCGACCCGCCTGCCGGACGCCTGGCACGTCGCTGCGATCGACGAGTTCATCCGCGTCCTCAACATGCGCGCCAACCGCCTGGCCATGTTCTCGGCGCTGCGCCACGTCTACCTCGACGAACCGTTCGGGACGAGAGGCTTCTGGGAGCGGCTACCGACCCTCGAGCCGCCCGCGCTGTTTCTGTGGGGCGACCGCGACCCGCTGATCCCGGTCGGCTTTCGCCGATTCGTCGCCGAAGCACTTCCCGGCGCCGGCTGCGTCGTCATCGATGACTGCGGCCACGTGCCGCAGTTCGAGCACCCCGAGCTGACCGCGCAGCTCACTCGCGAATTCATCGATGCCCTGCCGGCCCAGGCGGCGCACGCCGCGGCCAGCTGAGCCGCCCGCGCGGCCACAGCGACTCGGCCAGTTCGTCCGCGGCGGTGTACGGGTCCGACGGTCCAGGTGAGGGTGACCGACAGCGGCCTAGCGTGGAGGCATGGCGACCGTCAGCGCGACGATTGACATCGAGGCGACACCCGCCGAGATCCTCGCGGTGATCGCGGACGTGCCGGCGTATGCACAGTGGTCGGCGGTGCACAAATGGGCCAGGGTCGAAAGCCAGTTCCCGGACGGCCGGCCCAAGCGCGCGAGCATGGGCATTTCCTCCGTCGGACTCACGGACACGCAGGTGCTGGACTACGAGTGGTCTGCACTCGGCGTCAGTTGGTCGCTGGTCAATCCCACGCTGCAGCAGAAGAGCCAGCGCGGCAGTTACTCGATCACGGAGGGGTCCGGCGTCTCGCACGTGCAGTGCGAGCTGCACATCGGCACGGCCGTCCCGCTGCCGGGACTGCTGGTTCGGCAGGCCATGAAGAAAGCACTCAGGGCAGGCACCGACGGCCTCAAGCGGCGCGTCGAGTCACTGCACTGAGCCATCCCCGTCACCCCATATCGGGACGAGCGGCGGCCCGCGAACGAACGTTGGCCCTTTGCCTCCGGGCCCTCAGGACCAAGGACCCCTGCGTATTCGCCGGTAACGGACGAGGGTCAGTGCAAGGTCGGGGAGAGGGTAGTCATATGGCCACCACGGACTTATCTGTGAGCAATGCTGCGGCGGGCCTGGACGCCGAGACTCTTTCGATGATGTTGGCCGCGCTGCACGACTTCGCCAGACACGAACTGCCGGACAGCCGAATGCTCGAGCTGGACCACGAGGACATCTGCCCCGAGGATCTGGTCCGAGCAATGTGCGGCGAGCAGCTCGGGATTCAGCTGCTGTTCATCCCGGAGGCGTACGGGGGGATGGGGGGCGGCAGCTTCGACGTGTACCGCGTGTGCGAGCAGATGGCACGCCTGGACGTGGGGCTGGCGACGAGTGTGCTCGCGACCTTCCTGGGCAGCGATCCGCTGTTCGTCGGCGGCACTCCGGAGCAGAAGAAGGTCTGGCTGACCCGAATCGCAGAGAGCGGCATCCTCTTCGCGTACGGCGCTACCGAGCCCGAGGCCGGCAGCGACCTGGGCGCGCTGCGCACGACTGCCGTGCCGGTCGTCGAGAACGACAAGCTTGTCGGGTACCGCATCAACGGCCGCAAGCAATGGATCAGCAACGGCGGCATCGCCGACGCGTACACGATCCTCGCGCTCGCGCCTGCCGGTCCTACCTGGTTCGTTCTGGAGCGCGACGCCGACGGGTTTACCAAGAACAAGCCGGAGGACAAGCACGGCATCCGGCTGTCGAACACCGCGGCGCTCTTCCTCGACGACGTGTTCGTACCGTTGGACAACCTCGTCGGCGGCGTCGAAGGTCAGGGGCTCGTCCAGGCCCAGCAAGTCTTCGGCTACACGCGCCTCATGGTGGCCGCTTTCGGCCTCGGAGCCGGCTGGTCGGCGCTCGACCGAGCGATCGCCTACTCCACCGAGCGCATCCAGGCCGGCGCCCCACTGTCGGAGAAGCAGGGCTACACGCACAAGCTGATCGTGCCGCACGTGGTGCGGCTGGAGGCGGCGCGCGCCTCGATCGAAGAGACCACGACGCGGATCGACGCCGGCGAGGGCGAGAACGGCGCGCTGAACACCGAGGGCGCGATCGGCAAGTACTTCGCGACCGAATCGGGCAACACCGCCGCCGAGGCCGCGATCCAGGCGCACGGCGGTTACGGCTACACGCGCGACTACATCGTCGAGAAGATCAAGCGCGACGTGCGGATCACCACGATCTACGAGGGCACGTCGGAGATCATGGAGATGACGATCGCCCGCGACCGCTGGCAGCAGCATCTCAAGACTCGCGGCGAGTACTACCGTGAGCGGGCTCGCGAGCTCGACGCATTGCATGCGCGCCGCCCGGACGTCGGAGCGAACGCCGCGGCACTCGCCACCTGGGCGCTGGCCGGCGTCCTCGAAGCGTGCCGGGTCGGCAGGCTCACCCGTAACCAGCACGTACTGCTCCGGCTCGGCGAGCTGATCGCCTGGGCCGAGTGCGCCGCCAGCCTCGCCCGGCGGGCAGCCGCGGCCGCCGACGGCACGTTGCCGGCGAAGGCGGACACCCGCTTCGCTCCGCCCGTCCTGGCCACCATCAGCCGGGCGTTCGCGCGCGAGGCCGCACAGACCGTCGCCGAGCACGGATCGCGCTGGGTACGCGGCGCGGCCGCGCCGGACGCCGAGCTGACCGCGTTCGAGGAGCAACTGCGGCTGGACGAGATCCGCGCCGCGCAAACCGGACTGATCACGGACATGGACCGGGTCGCCGACGCGCTTTACGACCGTTCCGCCTGATTCATCAACCGCCCCTGGAGGGCGATATGCCGAGCTACCAGCTAGAGCCGATTGCCATCGTCGGGGTTGCCGCGATCATGCCGGATGCGCCCGACGCCGCCACGTTCTGGGCGAACATCAAGGCCGGCCGATACAGCATCAGCGACGTCCCGCCGGAGCGGTGGGATCCCGATCTGTACTACGACGCCGACCGCCATGCCCCGGACAAGACCTACTCGCGCATCGGCGGCTGGGTCCGCGACTACCCGTGGGACCCGATGGGCTGGCGCCTGCCGCTGCCGCCCAAGGTGGCCGAGCAGATGGATCACGGGCAACGGTGGGCACTCGCCGCCGCCCGTGCCGCGCTGCTCGATGCCGGATGGCCGGACTGGGACGTCGATCCCGAGC
>WNGR01003358.1_pt1 | contig 17473 bp, 10 predicted proteins | sample 5407581 | NCBI WGS metagenome assembly WNGR01 (sample SAMN13153383, study PRJNA577476) | soil metagenome | isolation source: 80 cm soil or saprolite under Garry oak tree replicate 2 | place: USA:California | collected 2016-06-15 | reverse complement strand
AGCTTCAGCGACACGATCTCGCGTATCTCCGATACTGCCTGCGAAATCGACGTCAACGTAGTCAGAACGGGCTCGGGCGCAACTTCGCGCGAATACGCTGAGTTCGACAGGATGTCGTCCGATAGCACGGGGTTCAGCGGCGGCAGGCCGAACACGCACATCGGGCGCGCTTCGTCGTGCTCGGGCGGCGCTGTGAAACGGAACACTGGGCCGAAGTTGGCGTCGTCGCGCAGCTCGACCGTGATATCGACGACGGCACCGTCACGCGCTTCTTCAGGCACCGTGCGCACGCCGAAGTGCGCGAGCAGCCGCGCCGCGTCGTCGCCTTCGAGTAGCGTCACGCCCGACGAGAGCGCCGCGCATGCCTGCGCCTGCGCGGCGTCGATCGCTTCGGGCACGCGTGCGGCTTGACCTTCGGGCGTCTGCATCAACAGCTCGCGCACGAGCCGATACTCGACGAGACGCTCGAACGCGCGCGCGAGCCGCTGCGGCGTGGTGTGCACAGGAATGCCATGCTCGTGCAACGCATCGCGCGTCTCGCGCTTCAGGCCGCCAAAAAAGCACGCCAGCAGCCCGCGATACGCGTAGCGCTGATTCGCAATCAACGCCTGCGCCACTTCCTCGACGGGCGCGCCATGCGTCGACGCGTGTACGACGAACGCCGTCCCCGTCGAACGCTGATCGGCGAGCACCTTCAGCGCCGTGCCGAAATGCTCGGCGCGCGCGTCGCTGCCAAGCAGCAGCGGGTTGCCGGGCACGGCGCGCGGCAACGCTTGCGCAAGCGCATCGACGGCGCCTGGCGGGCACGGCGCTAGCGTGTCGCCGGCGGCCTTGAACGCGTCGGTGGCGAGCGTCGCCACGCCGCGGTCGCTCGTGATCAGCGTAGCCGTCGCGCCCGCCGCGACGCGGCCCACGCCCAGCGTTTCGATTTCATCGAGCAGATCGTCGAGCGCATCGACGCGCACCACGCCCGCGCGGCGGAACGCGGCTGTGTAGAGCGCGTCCTCGGGATCGCTGCGGCCCGAGCGCAACGCCAGCACCGGCTTGTTGCGCGACGCCGCCCGCGCCGCCGACATGAACTTGCGCGCCGACTTCACGGAATCCACTTCGAGCAGGATCGCGCGCGTGCCGGGGTCGCTCGCGAGATAGTCGAGCACGTCGCCGGCATCGACGTCGGCTTCGTCGCCGAGCGCCACCGCGTGGGAAAAGCCCAGGCCGCGCGCATGTGCCCAGCCGAGCACCGCGTTCGTCAACGCGTTCGACTGCGACACCCACGCGACGCCGCCCGAGCGCACCGTCACGGAAGGCGCACCGAGATGCGCCTTGAGCGCGGGCGTGATGACGCCAAGGCTGCCCGGCCCGACGATGCGCAGCAGATGCGGCCGCGCGGCAGCGAGCGTGTGGCGCACGTCGGCGCGGTCGTCATCGCAGCGCGCCTCGCCGACGATGATCGCCGCGCGCGTGCCGCGCCCGCCGAGCGCGTGGACGATGGCGGGCCACGTCGACGGCGGCGTGCAGACGATCGCAACGGTCGGCGCGTCGGGCAGATCGCCCGCGTTGCCGACGCAGGCGTGACCGTCGAGCATGTCGTACTTCGGATTGACGGCCCACACAGGGCCGTCGAAGCCGCCTTCGATCAGCCGCTTCCAGACCATTGCACCCGTGCTGCCCTCGCGCTTCGAGGCGCCGATCACGGCAATGGATTTCGGGCGAAACAACGCGTCGAGATTGCGTACGGTCACGGGCGCTCCGCGAATGAGTGGGTGCGCGATCGAGGCGCGCGATTTCATCAGGATAGGCGATGCGCGGGGCGCTGTGGGGCGGGTTCGTCGAAGGCGGCGGGGTTCATCTGACGTTAGCGCGTGCTACAGGCCAAACGGAGCGCTGGCGGATTCGACCGTCGCGCAAGCGCGCCATGCGTCCGCCCACTCCCGCCCTGCGCACCATGTAGAATCGCCTCCACGGCTCGCGGCGCGGCTTTTCGGCTGCGGCGCCGCTTCCGGCGCGCCGCTGTTCCGCGCATCGGTCAAGAAAGCGCATGCGGGTGTAACAGAGAAGAACGATGAGACTGAAGGAAGAGTTATGCGGCGTCTGCCCTCGCTGATCGCGTTGCGCTTTTTCGAAGAGACGGCACGGCACATGAGTTTCAACCGCGCTGCCGTCGCGCTGTGCGTCACGCAGGGCGCCGTCAGCCGGCAGATCAAGATTCTCGAAGAATCGCTTGGCGCGAAGCTTTTCGAGCGCGATCACAAGGGCATCCGTCTGACGAAGGCGGGACAGCAGTTGCTGCCGTGCGTGTCCGAAGCGTTCGACACGCTCGAGCGCGGCACGCGCCAGGTCACGACGGCCAAAGGCCGCCGGCGGCTCGTGCTGTCGGTGCCGCCCACGTTCGCCACGCAATGGTTTTCGCCGCGGCTCGGCTCGCTCGCTGTCGAATTGCCGGACGTCGAGTTGTCCGTGCGCACGGAACCCTCTGACGACTGCCACTGCAACATCCGCTTCGGCCGCGCCGCGCTGCCCGATGCGCATTCCGAGCTGCTGATGATCGAGCGGCATACGCTGGTCGGCGCGCCTCGCCTTGGCGGCGAGCCGCTGGACAAGCTGCTGGAAACGCTGCCCGCGTTGCACGTGCTGCACAACGACGCCCGCCTGAACCTCTGGCCTGACTGGCTCGACAAGGCCGGCCTGCCCGCGCGCCACGCGGAAAACGGCATCGAGTTCTCCACGCTCGAACAGGCCATCCACGCGGCGCGCAAAGGCGTTGGCCTCGCGATCGTCGATCGCAACATGATCATCGAGGAACTGGGCGAAGGCAGCCTCGCGCCGATGTCGGATATCGAGGTAAGCGGGCCTTATGGCTACTGGCTCGATATCGCCGAGCGGCATGCGACGCTCGAACATGTGCAGGCGTTCGCGAGCTGGATGCGGGAGCAGGTACTGGCGATGTCATAAAGGCTCGCGATTCGCCGATGGCCTCAAAGCAAAAGGCCGTGTTCGTTGGAACACGGCCTTTATCTTTTCGCGGCGCGGAAGTGCAGCCTGTTACATCGCCTTCCTGAACGGCGCGCCCGAATGTTCGCGCAGTTCGTTGAACACGATCTTCGGCCACGCCTTTTGCGCGACTTCGATCTCGGAGACGTGCGACGCGAGATAGGTCGGCGCATCGGCGGCATCGTAGGCAATACGCTGCGCATAGGAATCGCAGAAGCGGCGCAGCTCGGCGGCATCGTCGCAGGTCACCCAGCGCGACATCCGGTAGCGCGCCGGCGCCATCCGCACATCGACCTTGTATTCCGTCGACAGACGGTGCGACACCACTTCGAACTGCAGTTGTCCGACCGCGCCCAGAATCGTCAGCCCGCCCATGACCGGCTTGAACACCTGGATCGCGCCCTCTTCGCCGAGCTGCTTCAGTGCTTCGCCGAGCTGCTTGGAACGCATCGGATCGACCACTTCGACGGTCTGGAAGATTTCCGGCGCGAAGAACGGCAAGCCGACGAATTGCAACAGTTCGCCTTCCGTCAGCGTATCGCCGAGACTCAGCGTGCCGTGATTCGGAATACCGATGATGTCGCCCGCGTACGCTTCGCTGACCGTCTCGCGGCGCTGCGACAGAAACGTCACCACGTTATTCGCGCGGAACGTCTTGTTGTTGCGCGTGACCTTCAGCGCCATGCCGCGCTCGAAGCGCCCCGAACACACACGAATGAACGCGACGCGGTCGCGGTGCGCCAGGTCCATGTTCGCCTGCACCTTGAACACGACGCCCGTGAACTTCGGCTCTTCCGGCAGCACCGGGCGCTGCACCGTCTGACGCGCGGACGGCGGCGGCGCGAGATCGACTAGCGCGTCGAGAATTTCCTTCACGCCGAAGTTGTTGATCGCCGAGCCGAACAGCACGGGCGACTGCTGGCCCGCGAGGAATTCGTCGCGATCGAACGAGGGCGTTGCGCCCGTAATCAGGTCGATTTCTTCCTTCGCACGCACCCAGGCGTGACCGAAGCGGCGTTCGCCTTCCTCGTCGCCGAGCGCGTGGATCGTTTCGACTGCGCCGCCGAGCGTGTCCTGACCCGCGCGGAACACGCGCACCTGATCGTTCTGGATGTCGTAGACGCCCTGGAACTCCTTGCCCATGCCGATCGGCCAGGTGAACGGTACGGCCGACACGCCCAGATGCTGTTCGATTTCGTCGAGCAGATCGAGCGGCTCGCGCACTTCGCGGTCGAGCTTGTTGATGAACGTGACGATCGGCGTCTTGCGGCTGCGGCAGACTTCGAGCAGCTTGAGCGTCTGCGCTTCGACGCCGTTCGCGCCGTCGATCACCATCACGGCGGCATCGACGGCCGTCAGCACGCGGTACGTGTCTTCCGAGAAGTCTTCGTGGCCCGGCGTGTCGAGCAGATTGATCACGCAGTTGCCGTACTCGAACTGCATCACCGAGCTAGCGACGGAAATGCCGCGCTGCTTTTCGATTTCCATCCAGTCGGACGTCGCGTAGCGGTTGCTCTTGCGGCCCTTCACGGTGCCCGCGATCTGGATCGCGCCCGAGAACAGCAGCAGCTTTTCCGTGAGCGTGGTTTTACCCGCGTCCGGGTGGGAAATGACCGCGAACGTGCGGCGGCGTTTGAGTTCGGAGACTGACATTGGCAATTAGGGTCATGGCGCACGCCCTTCTGGCAGGCGGCGATACGGCAACCGGGCGCGGCGACATGCCTGACAGGCCCGTAAAACCGGCGAAGCCGCGATGATACACGTGCCGGAGCAACCCATAAGTATAGCTGGCGCGAGCCGATGCTTGCCCCGCCGGCCAGCAAAGTCCGCCGCGTCTGGCCGGATAAGACGACGACTATTGATAGGACATCGTAAACGTGGCCTTCGCGTTGGCGGTCCCCGGATTCATTGTGCCTGTGCGGATATAGCTCGCCTTCAGCGGCACAGAATAAACGCCGCCCGTAGTCGGCGACGACGACACGGATATCTGGTTCGTAGTACCGGCAGCGGACGAATCCGGCCCGTACAGTATTGGCGTGCCTGCATATGAGAGCTGATAGGCAATACCTTTCGCGGTCGAATCAGCAGTCAACGAAAGCGTGTTGCTTCGGTTCGACGGCGTCGTCAAGTCTGATAATGTCACTGCGACGCGCACACCGGGATCGCAGTTCAGCGACAGACTGAACGGCGTGCTTCCCGTCGTTGCGCCAACCGAGGCGAGATCTCTTGTATTTGCCTGCGGCATCGTCACCTGGACGGCCGACTGGGTTACCGAACAGGCAATGCTGGAGAAGTTCCCGCTGGCCGTCCCCGTGAAGGCATTGCCCCAAGGAAACGTTCCGCTCTGGTTGTTGATGGCATTCGTGATCGACAACGCCGGTATGGTGGTGAGCGTACCCGGCGCAACGGCGCCCGTCTTGACGAACTGCGCGGAAATCGTGACGTTGAAGTCATAACCGGGCGTTGCACTTGCCCAGATCTGATGACATACCACCTGCCGATAACCATTGGGCACCGTCAACGGCAGGCTGTTGCATGTCGTCGAAGGTCCGTTCGATACGGTGAATCGCACACCGATGCCCGAAAGATTGGTCGGATAGACGTCGCTGTAACCGGCGACGAGCGCCGTCGGCGCCGCATTGAAGTACAAATATATGTCTCGATCACAACACGGGTCACCCGGACAGTGGAAGCTCAAGGTGTTCGAATAAGCCGGCGTCGTGCTTCCGATGGGCGCATCGCGGCCGAAGCTGGCGGCACCCACGGCGGGAGGATTGCTAGTCTGTCCCGTCACGTTGCATGAAATTGTCCCGGCATATGCCTGAGAGCCGGCTGCGAACAAGACGATGAACGCTCCCAGCATCAGGACGCTGTGCAGCCGCAGTTTCAACACTACAAGAATCGTGTTCGGTTTCATTATGTTGCCCCCTTCATCAATCCGCCTTGTCGCGCTTGTTCTTTACAGCACCGTCGGCGCCGTCACGCTGCAAGATTCTGCATGGTCGACATCGTCGTCAAACAATCGCCGGATATCGTGACGCATTCTCGGCAGCAGGGTCCCGTGGACATCGCCCGGCTCCGTTTCTGTTAACCCGCGCTTGCGCCGGCCGCCGGCACAACTGCCACCGGCGCGATGGAGGAACCGGTGACGCAATGCCCTTCCACCGACGTATAAGCATCCGCCTTATCACCCTTCACTGGCAATGCGTACTGAATCCGGCAGATGTCGCCTTCGTTTTCACCAAGCTTCACGACAAGCGTTCCCTTATCCTCGATACCGCGCGCAAAGATCCGGCTGTCCTGAGCGACCACGCCAACGTGACTACCGTTCGCATCCAGCACATCCGCGCCGAACGGCAACGGTGCACCGCCCATTTGCGGCGCGCGGATCAACGCCGCGCGCCCCGTCACCGTCTTGTACTTCAGCATGACAACCGAGCCGAGACGCGGCACCGCACGCTCCGACGTCGACACGAACTCCACATCGCTCGACGAACCCTTCGGGTCGATATCCACCGTGTTCATCCCGTACGCCGCGAGAAACGGCACGACCGCGTAGCCGTGCGAATCCACCTTCACACCCGACGCGCTCGACACCGTTGCGCCTTCCGCGCCCTTCGCCTCGACGATGCCGAACGTATCGCCAACCGTCTGCGAGAACGTCACGCCGCCCGGATGCGCGACGACCGAGCCGCTCACGCCCGCCGAGACCTGCGCCGAATGCGCGCCGCCGCTGGCTGATGCCGTCACCTGTGCAACCGGTGCACGCCAGGTGCCGCTCGCGCCGGCGCTCGCGTTGACGCCGCCCGACGCTGCCTGCTCGACCGTGTCGTACACGTTATAAGAATACTGATTGCGCTCGCCCGCGGCACCGCCCAGGCTGGTCTGCATGCTCGATGCGTCCTTGCCCGCATTGAGGTTGGTCGACAGCATCGGCGAGTGTTGCGTATGACCGAGCGGAATCGACGTGCTCAGCATCACTTCGTTCGACAGCGTGCCGTCCGCGCTGCGCGTGCGGCCTGCCGTAACACTATAGGTCCCGTATTTGAAGCCGTTCGAGTAGCCCAACTGATAAAACATGTCGCGTCCCGGCCGGTTCCAGTAGTGCTGCGACGAAACGTTCGCGAACACCGCGCCGCGATCCTTCAGCGTCTGGTTGACCGTCAGTTGCAGACGGCCGCGTTCGCGGTCGGCTGCGTTGACGTCGCTGCCATGCAGCGCGGCGTCGCGCAGCCGGGCGGCGTCGGCGAGGCCGAGATAGCCGCTGTCCGAGTACCGGTACGCGCCAAGCGCGATGTTGGTATTGGTTGCATCGATGAACTTGCTGTAGCCGATATGCAGGCTCTGACCTTGCTGCGCACCGACGCCAGGCAGTTGCGTACGCGCCGTCGTGAGGTCGCTCGCGAGCGCGCCGTACTTCGTATTGAATGCCGCACCGAGATTCGCCGCAACATAACCGTTCGATGCGACGGCGCCGCCGTAAAGCGTGACGAGATTCGTCAGCCCGCGCTGCACCGTGAACTGCGTGAAGCCCGGTTTCGTCTGCAACGATTCGTCGCGCAGTTGACCGGCCGTGAAGGCGAAGCGCGTCGTGCCAGGGCGCAGCGACTGCGCAACGGCCGCGTAAGGCACGGAGAAGTGCTTCGTGCGGCCATCGGCTTCCGTGACCGTGATGTCGAGGTTGCCGCCATAGCCGGTCGCGTAGAGATCGCCGATTTCGAACGGTCCCGGCGACACGTTCGTTTCATAGATAACCTGGCCATTCTGGCGCACCGTCACGCGCGCGTTCGAATCGGCCGTGCCGCGCACGACGGGCGCATAACCGCGCAGCGATTCGGGCAGCATGCGGTCGTCGGTGGCGATCTGCGCGCCGCGAAATCCGATGCTGTCGAACACGTCGCCCGTCGTTTGCGCGTCGCCGAGCGTGACCTGCGAGCGCAGCTTCGTCACGTCGTGCTGAACGTAGGTGGCGATGTTGTCGAGCTGGATCGACTGGCCCGTGCCCGCCGTCACCGACGACTGATGCCGGAAGTGCCACGCGCCGATGTTCACGCCGGCGTTCAGACCCAGATACTCCTGCGATGCTTGCGTGCCGCCGCTCGCCGTCCGGTAGGCGTTCGCGTTGTAGCTCAGGAAACCCGCATTCACGCCGTTGTCCCAGAGTTCCGGCGCGACGTAGCCGCGCGCCAGATTGCGCATGTACTTCTGCGGGATCGTGATGTTCAGCTTCTGCTCGTTGAAGTCGAATTCGACCGTTGCGTCCGGCACGCTCGCGCTCACATCGACGCATGCGTCTGCACCCTGATCCGCTGCGTTCGTCAGCTTCGTGAAGTCGACGCCATATGCTTCGAGCATCTTGCGCGTGAGACAGGCGCGCGCGTTCTCGCCTTCATGCGCGGCGGTGAAGCGCACGCTCTCGCGCGCGACATGGTTATCGTTGATCGAGATATCGACCGTATAGGGACCGGGCGACACAATGTTGCCGCGGCCAAGGCGCGCGACGTCGACCCGTTGCGAATCGATCTGCAGGAAAGTCGTATCGAATTCGACCGCTTCGGCCGCACACGCGGCGCCTGCGCTCATGAAGCCCGCCATCGTGAACACCGACAGCACGACGGCCGTGACGGGATTCAGCATGAACGAACCGGCTGTTGCACTAGCCGGGCGTTGCGATTGGCGTTGGCGTGAGGGTTTCATGATCCGATAACTTCGATTGAGTAAAACTTTTGCCTGTCGATCAGGCATGAATCGATGTTATGGATTTACGAGATAGGAGTACCTCAGACGACTCCTAATTTTGAGATGCTCAAGACCCGCGCGCGCAAAGGCTCAGCGCGTGCCTGGCGGTATCGCGCGACCGTGTTTTTGAGATTTCTGGGAGGAAAAGGCGGCTGGCGGAATCGGCGCCTCGAAGTGAGGGTGAGACGTGTCAGGGAGCGATGTCCGCGTCGCCTTCGATCGCGCCGCCGAAGTCGTTGATCGCGACGTAGTGCACCTTGCCGGACTTCACGCCGTTCATCTGCGGCACGGCGATGATCTCCTTGCCGCGTGGCGCAACCATGCCGCCCCGGTCGTTTTTGTAGGTAGCGCCGTTGGACGACACCCTGATCTCGCTGAACGACACGTGATACGCAGTCGGATTCGACACGGCGAGCGCCTGGCCCTTGCCTTCCGGCGCCGGCACGACCTTCCAGTCGAGCTGGCGCGGCGCCTCGTCGGGCGTGCCCTGCAGCTTCGGCGGGCGCACGAACACCTTGATCCGCGTGCGATAGGCGAATTGCAGCGTATTCGCATCGGCTTTCGCGTCGGCTTTGGGCGGCACGTCCAGCACGTTGAGCCAATACACCGACTCGCGATCCTGCGGCAGCGCGTCGCCGCTGTACATGACGCGCAGCGTCTGCGACTTGCCCGCGTCCATGCGGAAGATGGGCGGCGTGATGACGAACGGCGCCTTGCTGTCGCCCGGCTTCGTGTCGACGTTGCCGTCGTCCATCCAGACCTGCACCAGCGAAGGCGCGCGGCTGTCGTTATTCAGCTTGACAGTCACTTCGCGCTGATCCAGCGGATACACGACCCGTGTGCCGCCAATCGTCACGCTCGCCTGAGCCACGCCTGCGAACAGTGCACATGCCACACCCACACCAGCCAGCAACCGACCCATCGTCTTCATCGCCTTCACCTTTCGCTACGCGTTTATCGAAACAATGTTGCTGAAGAAGGCGTTTTCCGAAACAAACGCCTCCTTCGATGCCGCTTACTGGTACTGCATTGTGTATTGGACCGACGTGGTGACGCTACCCGGCTGCGCCTTGCCCGTCGCGTAGTACTGCGCGAAGTAATTCAGCATCGCCGCGCCGCCGGAGATCACCGCGCCGTTGGTAGCGGCGTCGTTGTTCGCGTTGGTCAGGATGTTGATCGGCTGCATCTTCGCGTTCATCAGGCGCACTTCAACGTTCTGCGCCGGCGAAGCGGATGCCTTGTTCAGCAGGTAGCCGCTGCTCTGATCGACGTTCGGGCCGTTTTCGAAGCGTGCGACTGCCTTCGTCGCCGTGCCCGAGCAGCCGCTCAGCGAAAGCTGGATGTCGCCGAGGTTCGACGTGCCGGCCGTCGCGCCAGCCGAGGACAGCGCACCAGCCGGAACCGTCGGCAGCGTCACCGACACATCGGCGGGCGAACCAGCTGCAACGCCGTTGATCGAGCAGGTCGTGTCCGACACTGCGCCGTTGATGGTGATCGTGCCGTCGGCGGCGTGCGCCTTCATCGACTGGAGGCTAACGATGCCCATTGCGACGATGACGACAGCGGGGATGATGCGCTTTTGCATGTTGATGCTCCTAAGGATCTGATGAACGAATAAAGTCTGCTATGTAAAACCAGCGGCGCTTTCATCTCGTGATGCCGCACCGCTTTCGCTGATCGTTGCTGTCCGGTCCGTTACTTCGTTTGACCGCGTTGTCGCTCAGCACAGAAACAATCTTAAAATTCGCTCGCTTAGGAAGCTCTAGGACGACTCCCAAATTTATGAGATAGACGGCGCGTTTGCCTTCCGGCGCAAAAGCATATGGGGCAACGCTCTAAAGGCGTACATTCGCTTTTTTGAGAAAAAGCGCGCGTTGACGAGACCGAGTGGGCCCATCGCGCCCGTCGCTCCCATTTCTCAAAAATAGAGAATCAGCGGGCGCAAACAGAAAAAACCCGAAACACCCTTCACGGGCACTTCGGGCTTCAACCGCCGGATGCGGTCCGAAAGCGAGCGCCGCTACGACACGCTGATCGTCACTGATACGACATCGTGAATGTGGCCAGCGCATTCGCCGAGCCGGCGTTGAGATCGCCCGTGCGGACGTAGCGCACCTGAAACGGCACCGAAAGCGGCCCGCCTGACGTCGGTGTATCGGAAGCCACAAACTGGTTGGTCGTGCCAGCCGTCGGCGAATCCGGACCAAAGCAGATCGTCTGGCCGCCGAATATGATCTGATAGCCGACGCCGCGCGCCGTCGAATCGGGTGCGAGCGACAGCGTGCAACTACGGTTCGAAGGCGTCGTCGCGTCCGTCATCGTCATGGCGACGCGCACGCCCGGATCGCAATCGAGCGCTATTGCAAACGGTGTGGCACCCGACGTCGCACCCACTGAACCCAGTTGCCTGCGTGTCGCAACAGGCATTGGCACCTGAATCGCCGGTTGCCTGACCGAACACGCTGTATTGATGAACGAGCCGCTGGCCCCGGTGAAGTAAGTGCCCAGCACCACTGTGCCGGACTGGTTATTTCTGGTCAGATTGGCCGTTACCGATGGAATAGTCGCCAGAGCGCCCGAATTGAACGGCCCCGTTTTGACGAACTGGGCGGCAACGTCGAGGTGGTAGTTGATGCGGGCACTTCTCGGGCTATGAAGCTGGTGACACGTGACCTTGAGTGACCCTGATATCGTCGCCGGCATCCCCCTGCACGATGTGCCAGCACCGTTGGAGACTGTGTACCGCACACCCACGCCGCCGATATTGGTCGGATAAACATCTCTGAATCCCGGCACCAGTCCGGACGGATTTATCGTGAAGGTGATGAAAATGTCGCGGTCGGCGCTCGGGTACCCGTCGCACTGAAAACCGACTGTCGTCGAGAAAGAAGGACTTGTGCTGCCTGTCGGCGCATCGCGTGGAAAGGGATTGGTACCTACGGCGGGCGCGTACCCCCCATTTGTCAGCGCATAGCAATTCACGATCTGCGCGTTCGCCGCCTGGGCAGCCAGCATCACGCTCACCAGCATCGCCAGCTGAAGCAAACGCCCGAACCAGTGTCCGTTACCTCGACTCATCGCTGTCATGTTCATCTCGTCCTAGTCCTGATATGCAAGCTGCGGTTAAGCTCATTTCGCCGGCGTTTGCACGCCCGGCTCCGTCGCCGCCGCCGGGACCGGCAGGCAATGCGCTTCAAGCGACGCGTAACCCATCTTCGCCTTGCCGCCTTCCTTGCGCGCCGGCAGCGCGTAATCGATGCGGCATTGCTCACTCGTCGCGATGCCCCACTTCACGATCAGCGTTCCCTTGTCGTACAGATCGCGCGTGAAGATGCGGCTGTCCTGTCCCACCACGCCTACGCTCTGCCCGTTCTCGTTTTGCACCTCGGCGCCGAAGGGCAGCGCCTTGCCACCGGCGCGCGGTGCGCGAATCAGCGCGGCGCGGCCGGTGTCGGTCTGGTACTTGAACAGCACAACCGATCCAAGACGCGGTGCCGCGCTCTCCGATGTCGACTCGAACTCGACATCCATCGACGTGCCCTTCGGATCGATATCCACCGTGTTCATCGCATACGGCGTGAGGTACGGCACGATCGCGTAGCCGTCGCCGTCGATCTTCGCGCCCGTCGCGCCCGGCAAACTCGCGCCTTGCGCGCCCTTCGCCTCGACGATGCCGAACGTCTCGCCCACGGTCTGCGAGAACGTGATGCCGCCGCCATGCGCGACGATCGAGCCGCTCGCGCCCGCCGACACCTGCGACGAATGCGAGCCGCCGCTCGCCGACGCCGTCAACTGCGCGTACGGTCCGCGGTACGTGCCGCTCGCGCCGCCGTTCCCGCTGACGCCCGTCGCCGATGCGTCGTTCACCGTGCCGTAGACGTTGTACGAGTACTGGTTGCCGTCGCCCGCGGTGCCGCTCATGCTCGCCTGCAGGCTGGACGTGTCGCCGTTGCGGTTATAGGTCGCGGAAAGCATCGGTGCGTGCCGCAACTTGCCGAGCGGAATCGTCGTGGTCAGCATGATCTGGTTCGACGGCTCGCCGTACGCGTTCTGGGTGCGCCCCAACGTCACGCTATAGGTGCCGAACCGGTAACTGTTCGAATACCCGGCCTGATAGAAGGTGTCGCGTCCGCCGCGATTCCAGTAGTCCTGCGCCGTGACGTTCAGGAACAGCGAGCCGTATTGCACAAGGTTCTGGCTGATCGTCAGCTGGAACTGGCCGCGCGTGCGGTCGGCAGGATTGCCCACCGATCCATGCCCGACGTAATCGCGCAGCCGCGCGGCGTCGGTGAGACTGAGATAGCCGGAACTCGAATAGCGATAGGCGCCGAGCGCGAAGTTGGTGTCCGTCGCATCGACAAACTTGCTGTAGCTGATATGCAGGCTGTTGCCTTGCATCGATGCCTGGCCCGGCACCTGTGTGCGCGCCAACGTGAGGTCGCCCGCGACCGCGCCCACGGGCGTATTCAGCGCGACGCCGAAGTTGGCGGCCAGATAGCCGTCCGCCGCAATGGCGCCGCCATAGAGCGTGACGAGATTCGTCAGGCCCCGCTGCAACGTCAGTTGTGCGAAGACAGGCTTGGTCTGCAGCGATGCATCGCGAAGCTGACCGGCCGTCAAGGCGAAACGCGTAATGCCCGGCCGCAGCAATTGCGCGACCGACGCATACGGCACAGTGAAAAACTTCTGGCGGCCGTCGGCTTCCGTCACGGTCACATCGAGGTTGCCGCCATAGCCCGTCGGGTAGAGATCCCTGATCTCGAACGGTCCGGGCGGCACCACTATTTCGTAGATGGTCTGGCCGTTCTGGCTGATGTTGACGCGCGCATTCGATTCGGCCGTGCCGCGCACGACAGGCGCATAGCCGCGCAGCGATTCCGGCAGCATGCGGTCGTCGGTGGCGATCTGCGCGCCGCGAAACGCGACGCTGTTGAACACGTCGCCGGTGGTAAAGGCTTCGCCCAACACGACCTGCGAGCGCAGCTTCGTCACGTCGTGCTGAAGATAGGTCGCAATGTCGTCGAACTGGGTAGTCTGTCCCGTCATCGCCGTTACGGACGACTGATGCCGGAAATGCCAGCCGCCCACGTTCACTCCGACATTCAGTCCGAGATAGCCCTGCGTCGTGCGCGTGCCGTTGTTGCTCGACTGATAGACGTTCGCGTTGTAGCTGAGGAAGCCGGCATTCACGCCGTTCTCCCACAACTCGGGCGGCACGTAGCCTCGTGCCCTGCTGCGCAGGTACTTCTGCGGAACCGTGAGCGCGAGCTTTTGCTCGGCAAAGTCGAAATCGATCGTGGCTTGCGGCACGACGGCGCTCACGTCGACACATTCGTTCGCGGCCGGCGGCGTCGCGCTACCTTCCGTTGCAACGATGCGCGAGAAATCGACACCCCACTTTTCCAGCATCATGCGCGTCACGCAAGCGCGCGCGCTCTGACCTTCGCCCGCCGGCACGAAGCGTACGTTCTCATGCGCCGTGCGCGCGTCGTTGATCCAGATGTCGACGTAATAGCTGCCCGGCGCGATCACGTTGCCGCGCGAAAAGCGCGAAACATCGACCCTCGATCCCGATTGAAGGAACGTCGAGTCGAATTCGACGGGATTCGCCGGATCGGCCGCCATCGCGCGGTCGGCATACAGCCCGGCGATGATCGCGAACACGGGCGGAACCAGTGCGGCAACAGGGCGCAACGTCCGTGGACCGGTCATCGGCGAATCGGGGTGGCGAAAGCATGTCATGTCGGGAACTCATCGCGTGCACGAAGCTCGCGGCATGTGTGGCGGTTTGACGAAAGCGAAGTCCTGCATGACGCGATCGAAACCCCGCGGATAGCCGCTTCAACGAAAGTGCGCGGCACACGCGCGCAACGACCCACCGTGCGCGAAAGCGCACGTCTTCACGTTCGGTAGACCGGAAATAGAACGCGGCCGAAAACGGCCGCACAGGGCGCTACAGCAAGCTGCTCACGGACGGATGACCGCGTCGCCCTCGATCGCACCACCAAAGTCGTTGATGGCGATGTAGTGAATCTGGCCCGACTGAACCCCTTCCATCTTCGGGATGGCAAAGGTCTCCTTGCCGTGCGGCACGACCATGCCGCCCGCGTCGTACTCATAGCGATGGCCGTTTGCCGTCACCGTGATCTTGCTGAACGACACGTGGTAGGCCGTCGGATTCGACAGGAGGAGTGCTTGCCCCTTGCCCTCGTCGGCCGGCACGACTTTCCATTCGATCTCACGCGGCGCGTCGTCCGGCGTATCCGGCAATGTCGGCGGACGCGCGAAGAGCTTGATTCGCGTGCGGTAGGCGAGTTGCAGCGTGTTGACATCCGGCTTTGGCACGGCCTTCGGCGGAATATCTAGCACGTTGAGCCAGAAGACCGATTCCCGGTCCTGCGGCAGCGCATCGCCGCTGTAGATGATGCGCAAGGTCTGCGACCGGCCCGCGTTCATGCGGAAAATGGGCGGTGTGATCACGAACGGCGTCTTGCTGTCGTCGATCTTCGCGTTGCTGTCGCCGCTGTCGAGCCATACCTGGACCAACGACGGATTGCGGCTGTCGTTGGTCAGCTTGACTGTCACTTCCCGCTGATCGAGCGGATAGACAACGCGTGTGCCGCCAATCGTCACGCTAGCGTGCGCGGCGCCCGCGGCCATGACGGCCGCCAGCAGAACGGTCTGCCATCGGCAGTTCAGTCTCCGTTTCATCAACATGTCGCGCGTGCTCCGTGCAATGCGAAAAGATCGGGGCATGCACGCAAGCGCACGCCCCACTTCAAGTGGTTACTGATACTGCATCGTGTATTGAATCGACGTGTTCACGTTACCCGGCTGCGCTTTGCCCGTTGCGTAGTACTGCGCGAAATAGTTCAGCGTGGCCGCACCGCCCGTGATCGTCGCGCCGTTGGTGGCGAGCGTGTTGTTGCCGCCCGTCAGGATGTTGATCGGTTGCGTATTCGCGTTCAGCAGACGCACCTGCACGTTTTGCGCGGGCGAAGCCGATGCCTGATTCGTCAGATAACCGCTGCTCTGATCCACGGTCGGGCCATTCTCGAAGCGCGCGACCGCCTTCGTGGCTGCGCCCGAACAACCGCTCAGCATCAGACGGATATCGCCGAGATTCGACATGCCGGCCGTCGCGCCGGCGGCTGCCAGCGAGCCAGCCTGCACGGTCGGCAAGACCACCGCGACGTCGGCGGCCGTACCGCTCGCCGTGCTATTGATCGAGCAGGTGGTATCCGTGACGGAACCTGTGATCGTGATCGTGCCGTCGGCCGCGTGGGCTGCCGTGGACAGGAATGCCATCAGACCGATAGCGGCCGTGGACAAGATGCGTTTTTGCATGCTGATGCTCCTAAAGTGCTTGCCAATAAAAATGCTTTCCGATGCTTCGCTGCTCGTTCCCGTCATGTCGCCCTCCGAGGCATGGCCTCTTGCCGTATCGGCGTATATCGAATCGTGAGAAGCGACCTGGATGAAAGTGGAAGGGCGACACACCTGCGAATCAGTTGGAGAACTACGCTAAACGCAAACGTTTGCATCGCCAATCAAGTGAAAGCAAAATGTAACATTGACGACTGAACGCCTTGAATGACGAATGTCAACGGTCCTATTTCCTGATAATTACCTTAGGTGAACAAGTCGCATAGCGAGTTGCGGACGTAATATTTGGCGGACTCAATGTACTTATATAGCGGCAATTGAACTCAAACGTCCTCGGCGCCAGTTCATTCGCGGTCGAACCGATTGCTGCGTTCACGGATATCGAAATGGTGCCGGCGTCCAGAACCTTGCCGACGCGACGCATGGTCATGTGGTTCAAATAAGAAAACTGATTGGACAGCAAACGTTTGTGTCGTTGAGCGTTGATAAAACTTATCATCGTCAAATAGCGGCTTTGAATGACGAAGATCAAGGGTCTTATTTTTTTGAGATCCGATTGTGTAGGGGATTGGGAAAGCTTTTTGATTTCATATTAGAGGCGCGAATAAAAACGCCTAAAGCGTTTAGAAGTGACATTTCAGGCTTTGCACGAATTTATAAATGCGCTATGCAGTGCGGCATCCCGTCGACGCATAACGTGTGCTCATTGCTACCGACAGGACAAGTAAAGAATCGGCAGGCTCAAATAGAAAAAGCCCGAAGCACCCTTCACGGGCGCTTCGGGCTTCAACCGAAGAATGCGTTGTAGATGCGCGTTTCGCTAAGCGCCGCTCGCCTGATTCAACGTCAGATGCTTCGTCTCCGGCGCCCACGCAATCGAAACGATCATCCCGACCAGCAACACCGCGGACAGCGCGAGCATCGTCGAGTGAAAGCCGAGTTGCGCGATGCCGAGCGGCAGCAGGAACGTGCCGACGGCCGAACCCAGACGGCTGCACGCAATGGCGAGCCCGACGCCGCAGGCGCGCACTTCCGTCGGGAAGCACTCGGGCGGAAACACGCCGACCAGATTCGAGAACGCCGACATCGTCAGCGTGAACACCGCGAACGCGACGATCATCCACAGCGCCGCCGATTCCGGCAACACGCTCAGCGCGAGCAGCGACAGGCACGTCACCGCGAACGAGCCGATCAGGAACGCGCGGCGCGACAGCACGATCGTCAACCAGATGCCGAGCAGCGCGCCGACCACGAGAAAGCCGTTGAGCAGGAAATCCGCGCCCGAGCCGTTGTCGAGATGAATCGCCTTGAGGATCGACGGCAGGAACGTGTAGATCGCGAAGTACGGAATCACGAG
>WNGR01003357.1_pt1 | contig 17474 bp, 10 predicted proteins | sample 5407581 | NCBI WGS metagenome assembly WNGR01 (sample SAMN13153383, study PRJNA577476) | soil metagenome | isolation source: 80 cm soil or saprolite under Garry oak tree replicate 2 | place: USA:California | collected 2016-06-15 | reverse complement strand
GCTTTCCTACAGCCCTGGAGGGTGCGCTCAAGCTCAAGGAAATTTCCTACATCCATGCAGAGGGACTACCCGCAGGCGAGCTAAAGCACGGTTCGATTGCCCTGCTCGATCCAGATACGCCGCTCATCGCAGTAGCAACTGCTTCGCATGTGTACGAAAAGGTAGTCAGCAACATGCAGGAGGTACGTGCCCGCGATGCTCGTGTAGTGGTGGTAGCAACGGAGGGAGATGAGAGCATACACAAGCACGCCAACGATGTCCTCTATGTGCCTGCTACAATGGAGGAGTTGAGTCCGTTACTGGCAATCATTCCGTTGCAGTTGTTCGCCTATCATGCGGCGGTTGCACGAGGGTGCAACGTGGATCAGCCAAGGAATTTGGCAAAGTCTGTGACTGTGGAGTAGGAAGCAATGCTTGGTTTTCAACATTTGTAGGCGGAAAATAAAGTCTTACAATTAAAATAAAGTTTTACCCTGAACATGTTGGCGACCACCGATCATTTTCGGTGGTCGCCAAGTGCTTACTGCTCATAATCAGAGAAACCTTGCATCCCGGCCTTAACAAGGCTCTTTTGCTGAAGGTCGACTTTTAGGCACAATTTTCTAGTCGAGCAGCTAGATAAACGCCTTCGGGGTGTACAGGGCAATTGCATCTAAAATTTCAAGCACCTTGTAGGGCTAGGTCCAATTTACAGCTTTCAATTTTTTCTAAGACATAGATAGCCTAAGCTATTTGTATCATCTTACCTGATCATCGCGCAACTAATTTGCTGTGTGAGATACCAGAATAGAGCGGCCTCGTTTACCTTTACACGACTAAGCATCCTGGCCTCCGATTTAACGTGGCACATGCCCCTGATGCAGTGTTGTATACTGGGGGAGCTTCTGTATTACGACAAGTAGAAATGGAGCTGGTTGATGTCTCTACGCATTGATGTATGGTCTGATTTTGTTTGACCCTTTTGCTTTTTGGTAGCCTCCAGTTTGGAGAAGCTTGAAGAGCAGTTTGATGTAGACATTCATTGGCGGTCGTTTGAACTGCGGCCTGCGAGTTCACCTCCCCTACCACCTGAGTACCGGAAACGAATCGAAGCGTCACGCCCGATGTTTGAGAAGCGCGCCCGCGAGCAATATGGGCTAGACATAGACGTCGGGCCGTTCGGAATCGATAGTCGTCCCGCGTTAATTGCTGATAAATATGCTGAGTCGCAAGGAAAAGGCCAGGCTTTTCATAAGGCTGTCCTGAAGGCATATTGGCAACAGGCTCGCACGATTGATGATAAGCATGTGCTGAAGGAGATTGCGGAGCATGTTGGTCTCAATACCGAGAACTTTGAGACGGTCCTGACAGATCCAACCTATGATGCAGAGGTATCAGCCGATATCGACCTGGCACGTGAGTACAGGCTGAACGGTGTGCCTGCACTCGTTTTTGCTGATAGATATCTGGTGGTGGGCGCACAGCCATATGATGTGCTGAAACAGGTTGTCGAGAAGATTCAGGAGGAAGAGTCTTAATCCGACACTTCCGAGTGGACAAAGGTGATTTATTTTCCTTGGACAAAATAGAGGATTGGCCTAAGATCAATGGAGGGATGGAGAGCCAGCTCTCTCCTCGCATCTGCTGCTCATATGGTACTGGTAGCGCTACCCCTACTTGTATTCACCAGGGAAAGTCGATATACTCATACAGGAGGAGAAGTGCCGGTTCTTGCGATTCTCGGCACAGTGTCACCTATTTTCCAGAGGAGGCAAGACATGCTTATTACCAGAGAGGGCAACCTGGTGACGTTGATCAATGTCTTTGAGACGAAGCCCGAGCACCAGCAGGAGCTGATCGATGCGTGGATTCGCTTCACCGAAGAGGTGAAGGACGAACCCGGCTTCATCGGAGCAGCGCTGCACAGAAGCACAGACGGCGCCCGTGTCATCAACTACGCGCACTGGAGATCCGAGGCGGACTTTGGTAGCTTCCTGAACAAGCATGGCGAGCAATTCGCGCAATTGGGTCAGCATGCCTCACGCGTCGATCCCCACACCTACGAAGTGGTCTATCTCTATGAGCGGGCAGACAGTTGATTGTGTGCTGGCTACTTGGGTCATCCGTTCAAAAATCCAGAATTTTCGGCGGAATGATTTCTCTCTCCGATCAAACTTCTCTTTGACCGGTGATGCTTGGTTTATTGTCACCTCAATGGTGTGAGTTGCATGTTTCTCTTGAAGGGACAACTTAATTCCGTAACTCAGAAAGTTTTCGGGCGACACTATGGGCCTAAAGAAGAGTTTAATCGCTTGAATTTGAGTGTGGGACTATAAGCTTCAAGGCAAAACTTAATTCCACAAGAGAGGACAACTTAATTCCGCGTCTACATCCCATTCCGCTTGCAGCTCCTTGAACGCTTTAGAATAGGCAGCGTTTTTTATCAACCGTGATGACACGAGGAGTGCTGCTATGTGGCGCAGCAAGCGCTTTCGAGAAGAAGCGTTTGGCCGCTTCCGCATCGTACCTTGGGCGCAAGAGAAATTCCTAAGTATTTCCCTCAGAATCCACAGCACGATAGAGTTTCATCCATACCTTTTTTACTTTGATATACATCTCATCGACGCGCCACGAGTCGTTCGTCGCTTTGAGATGGGGCCTACAGCGCTTCTCCAGTTCTGGCGCGTAGTCTTGCACCCAACAGTAGATCGTCGTGTGATCGACATGTAAACCCCTCTCGAGCATCATCTCCTGCAGATTTCGGTAGCTCAGTGGATACCGCAAGTACGATCGGATGCAGAGCAAAATGATCTCGTCCTGGAAGTGACGCCATTTGAACGGGGTGGAAGTATCTATAAAGCAGATTCCTCTCAGCAGAATAACCCCAAGTTTACAGGACAGGCATTATTGTTGCAACACTACCTCGCTGCTCTTCCTGCTTCCCCGATCTGGCGTTCCATTTGTCTGAGACTGGCCTTTGCATCCAGTTGATCCTGAGTGATACTTTCACGTACATCAGAGGTTCCTAGCTGTATTCTTCAGTTTTTTCTTACAGTAGCAACCTCTCTCTCATTATTCAACCCCTGGCACCCGACTGTTGGTGGAACCATCGAACATTTGTTTATGGCATATTATCACGTTTTGATGTAGAATAGAATACAATAACTTCAACTGGGAGCTAGATATGACCCAAAAGAATTCCGTTTCTCGTAAAGACTTTTTCATCAGCTATAACAGCGCTGACCGTCTTTGGGCCGAGTGGATTGCCTGGCAACTTGAAGAAGCCGCCGCATATACAACTGTGCTTCAAGCCTGGGATATCCGGCCCGGATCTGACTTTCTGCAGGAGATGCACGATGCTACTGTCGAAGCAGAAAGAACAATCGCTGTTCTTTCGCCCGACTATCTAAACGCGCTATCTGCTCAAATAGGGTGGACTACCGCCTTTCTTAAGCATATAAAAGGGAAGAAAGGCACATTATTACCGGTGCGCGTACGTGAATGTGAGCCCGAGGGTCTTCTGGCCCCGATCCTGTATATTGACCTCTTTAAACAGGAAGACGAGTCAAAAGCGCGTGAGGTATTGCTTGAAGGAGTAAATCCCGATCGTGCCAAGCCAACGACTGCACCACATTTTCCAGGGGGATATTCGAGACATGTACAGCCAACCACTGCATTGGATGCCTCTGGAGGCGTTGTGAAACTGTTGCCTGCGCAACCCCGCTATCCCAAAGGGCAAAAACCTATCAAGAAAACCGCCGAGATCTTCTATTCCTATGCCCATGAGGACGAAGACCTGCGGGACAAGCTTGAGAAGCATCTGGTGACATTGAAACGACAAGGTTTGATCGTTGGTTGGCATGACAGAGGTATTCTTCCTGGAAAAGAATGGAAGAAAGAGATTGATGAACACCTGAATACAGCTCGCATCATCCTGCTGCTTATTAGTGCAGATTTTATAGATTCGGATTATTGTTATGGCATTGAGATGAAGCAAGCTCTGAAGAGGCACAAAGCCGGAGAGGCTTATGTGATCCCTATCATCCTTCGCCCGGTCGACTGGCACAGCAGTCCATTTAGTAAGCTCCAAGCATTGCCAACGGATGGAAAAGCGGTGACTGAGTGGTCAAATAGAGACAAGGCATTTTTAGATATTGCCAAAGGTATCCGTAAAGTTATCGATGAACTTGTCACAAAACCTTAGGTTTTGATTGTATAATGCTGAGGTAGTTGACCTCGTTGGCAGAAATGATTAATATTGCGTGTGTGAAATAGCAGAAGTTATAGGCTATTATATGTACGTTGATTGTAGTGTACGATGAAACAGCTAAAGAAAGGTCCAAACGAGGAGTTAGATGTGAACTATAGCCGCTATGAGAAATCTCCACAGGACTTTTTCATCAGCTACAACAACGCTGACCGTATTTGGGCTGAGTGGATAGCCTGGCAGCTTAAAGAGGAAGGATATGCAACTATTCTGCCGAATTTCGGTCTTCGATCAGGGTATAATTTCGCGCTGGAAATAGATAAGATAAGGAAAGAAGCCAGACAGATTATTGTAGTTCTTTCACCTGACTATATACGATCACTCTATGCTCAACTTGAATGGGCCTTTGTTCTTAAACAAGATACAATTGGTAAGCATGGCCTGGTCTTGCTAGTACATGTACGCGAGTGCAGCCAAATACTCAAGGAGGTGCTAGGGCCAATCGACTATATTGATCTTGTCGGACAGAGTAAGTCGATAGCGCGAGCAACGCTCCTAGAGAAAGTAGACCGTGAGCACGGTAAAAAAAGGGCTAGTGATACTTCCTTGTCCTATCCTCAAACCGATGAAACGTTGCGAGCTACTCTTAAGAAGTCGGTAAACATTCTTAATGCAGAAGAATATACCCGACCACGTATTTTTAATGTGCCTTTCTCACGCAACCCGTTCTTCACAGACCGCGAAGAGGTGCTCAAACGCCTATATGCAACCCTCAGAACAGGTAAGATAACAACAATAACTCAACCACAAGCCATCAACGGAATGGGCGGTATCGGCAAGACACAAATCGCCGTTGAGTACGCGTATCGATATGGCAAAGATTACAATGCTATCCTCTTCGCGAGAGCCGATTCGCACGAGGTAATTACTTCAGAATTTGTAAACATGGCAAGGTTGTTGGATTTGGCTGAGAGAGGTGAACAGGATCAGAGTAGAATCATCGCTTCAGTCAAGCGCTGGTTGAAAGATCATACGGACTGGCTACTCATGCTCGATAATGTCGAAGATCTGGAGATGGTAGATGAATTTATCCCCGCAGGATGCAGTGGGCATGTTCTACTAACAACCCGTGTTCAAGCTTTTGGAACACTTGCGCAAGGGATCGAAATTGATAAGCTGAATCCGGAGGATGGAGCGCTTTTCCTGTTGCGTCGGGTCAAAATCATTGACAGAGATGCCTCACTTTCTCAAGCCTCTAATGCTGATTGCATTACAGCCGAAGAAATCTCCAGGCTCATGGATGGTCTTCCCCTTGCTCTCGACCAAGCAGGAGCCTATATTGACCAAACCAGGTATGACTTGTCGAGCTACATGAAGCTCTATCAAACACACCGTTTCGAACTGCTAGAACAACGTGGCAATTATCCCTCTGAGCATCCTCAGTCCGTGGCTACTACATTGTCCCTCGCTTTTAGAAATGTTGAAGAAGCCAATCCCGCTGCTGCCGATTTGCTGAGATTCTGTGCATTCCTTGCTCCCGAGGGAATTCCTGAAGAGATCATCGTCGAAGGAGCACCAGACCTCGGCCCGCTGCTATCAACTTATATCGCTGACCAACTCAAACTGGACGCCGCGATTGAAGAACTTCGCAAGTACTCCCTTATTCGACGCAACCCCTACACAAAAACGCTCGATATCCACCGCTTGATTCAGGTTGTACTCAAGGACGAGATGGACACATTTACTCAAGAATTGTGGGCAGAGCGAGCAGTACGAGCCGTCAACCGTGCTTTTCCGGACGCTACAATGTTCGTGTCCTGGCAGCGCTGCGAACGCTGCTATCACCATGCACAAGCCTGCGCTGATCTCATTAAGCGCTGGAATATGATGTTCCCGGAAGCCATTCGATTACTCCTTCAAGCAGGAGCCTATTTATGGCAACGTGTCTACTATACCCAGGCTGAACCGCTCTTCCAGCATGCCCTCTATATCCAGGAAAAGTTGTTGGGACCTGACCATTCTGACGTTGCGCATACGCTCACGAATCTGGCAAAGCTCTACAGCGCCCAGGGCAGGTATAGTCTAGCCGAGCAGTTCTGCCAACGGGCACTATCTATCCAAGAGAATGCTTTGGATCCGGAGCATCTCGAAATAGCTGAAAGTCTCAATGAATTGGGATGGCTCAATCGAGCTCAAGGCAAGTATAAGCAAGCCGAGCCGCTCTTTCTGCGAGCATTGTCTCTCCGAGAGAAGACGCTGGGATTCGACCATTCTGATGTAGCCCAAACTCTCAATGACCTAGCATGGCTCTACTATAACCTGGGTAAGTATGCTCAAGCCCAGCTATTGCACCAACGAGCGCTTACCATTCGTCAGCAGGTATTAGGCCTGGAACACCCGCTCGTGGCCTCTAGCCTCAATAATCTAGCATGGCTCTATCATGTTCAGGGCAAGTACGCCCAGGCGGAGCCACTTTACCAACAAGCACTTGCTCTTCGTGAACAGACTCTAGGTATGGATCACACAGATGTGGCCCAAACACTTGATAATTTGGCTAGGCTCTACGTTGACCAGGAAAAATATGCTCAAGCTGAATCTCTCTACAAGCGAGCGTTAGCCATTCGTGAGCAGGCGCTCGGATCAAGGCACCCCGACGTAGCCCTTAGCCTCCATGGTCTTGCTTCGCTTCACTTTGCTCAAAAGAAATATATCCAATCCGAGCGCTTTTATCAGCGGACTCTGAAAATCAGGCAAAAGGTATTAGGCTCCGATCATCCTCGTGTGGCTCAAACACTCAACGATCTAGCCAGGCTCTACTACACTCAGGGTAACTACATTCCGGCCGAGTCGCTCCTGATCAAAGCGTTAGAGATTCGCCAACAGGCCTTGGGACTTGATCATCCGGATGTGGCTACCAGCTTCAATGATCTGGCAGAGCTTTACTTTATGCAAGGCAAATATATCCAGGCTGAGCTATATTACAAGCGAGCACTGATTATACGCGAGCGCGTTCTTGATGCCGGCCATCCAAACATCGCCGTCGTCCTGGATGGCTACTCTCACTTGCTCCGGCAAACGAATCGAGTATCCGAGGCAGAAAATCTCATGAAACGGGCCCAGGCGATTCGAAATCAATGGGCTCGGGAGAATTCGCCATCTTATGAATTAGGCAGTGATGTAGTAGGGAGAGTCGAAAAACATGTCTGATGCTTTAAAAAACTTCTTCATCAATTATAACAGTACCGATCGCTTGTGGTCAGAGTGGATCGCTTGGCAGCTGGAATCCGAAGGATATTCGACTGTGCTGCAAGCCCAGGACTTCTGGTCCGAGTCTGAGTTTGTACAAGAGATGGAGAAGGGCATCGTATCAGCAGAATGCGCTATTATAGTCCTTTCGCCTAAATACCTGGAAGTACTCTCTGCCTATCCTGAGTTAGCCACTGCTCTTAGGCCAGACCTGGCAGGCATGCAAAATATTTTCTTGCCCGTTCATGTACGTGAATGTAGGGACAAACTCAAGGAATTGTTTGCCTTGATTCCCTCAATTGATCTCATCGGCCTGGGAGAGTCCGAAGCTCGTGAGAAGCTGCTTGCGAGTGTACACCGTGAACGCGCGAAGTTGCTAGCTCCACCAGAGTTCCCAGAAGAGATAAGCCGTTCGGTAACCAATCAACCGCGCTTTCCTAGAGACCTTCCCTCCATACCCTACCAACCCAACCCTTTCTTCACAGGGCGCGAAGAGATCCTCCGGCACTTACACAAGGCTTTTCGATCAGAGAAGATGAAAGCGGCATTACCACAACCACAAGCCGTTACCGGTTTGGGTGGCATTGGTAAGACCCAAATCGCTGTTGAATATGCCTATCGGTATCACAACGATTACCGGTTTATCTTCTGGGCGAAGGCTGACTCACGCCAATCGCTGGTTTTAGACTTAAGGAATATAGCGACCCTCCTGAACCTGTCTGGGAAGGATGAGCAGAATGAGGATCAAATTATCGCTGCCGTGAAACATTGGCTAAAAGATCACACTGATTGGCTCCTGATCATTGATAATGCCAATGATCTGTCTCTGGCACGCGAGTTTATCCCACTGGCATATCGAGGTTATATTCTGTTGACAACTCAGGCACAAGCTTTGGGGCGAGTAGCGCAATCCATCAAGATTGATAAGATGCCCACACAAGAGGGAGGCTTGTTGCTCCTTCGACGTGCAAATATCATCCCTAGGAATGCGACTCTCGAGGAGACACCTGCTTCTGAGCGTGCCAAAGCCGAGGAAATTTCCAAAATTATGGGCGGGCTTCCTCTCGCATTAGATCAGGCTGGAGCTTATATTGAGGAAACCGACTGTGGCTTAGCGGGCTACCTGGAGCTCTATCAAACACGCCATCGTGCAACTCTTCTGAAACGACGTGGTGGTCTCGTTTCCTCCTACCCTGATAGACCTCACACAGCTTATCATCCTGAACCTGTTGCGACCACCTGGACACCTTCGTTTACATTCATTCAACAGGCTAACTCTGCTGCTGCCGAACTTCTACAGATCTGTGCCTTTCTAAATCCCGATGCAATCCCTGAAGAGATCATAACTGATACCATTCCTCATTTTGTACCTATCCACAAGCTAAAAAATGTAGCTGCTGATCCATTTGAGCTAGATGCTGCTATCGAAGCGCTACGCAGGTACTCCTTCATATCCCGCAATCCCAACGACAAAACGCTTTCTACTCACCGCCTTGTGCAAGTGGTGCTCAGGGAGACAATGGAGAAAGACACGCAGAGAATGTGGGCAGAGGGTGCAGTTCGAGCCATCGATTCGGTATTTCCGAAGGCAGAGCTGACAACATGGGAGATCTGCCAAAGGTACCTCCCCCACGCCCAAGACTGTGTAGACCATATCAAGCAGTGGAACATAAAGTTTCCTGAAGCGATACGGCTGCTCAGCCTACTCAATCAAGCAGCAACCTACTTATGGCAACGGGCACAGTATGTTCAGGCCGAGTCGCTTTACCAACAGGTGCAGGCTACTCGGGAGCAGGTTTTGGGACCAGAGCATCCCGATGTAGCAGCTGGCCTTCATGACTTGGCACTGCTTTACCGAAGCAGAGGCAGGTATGATCAGGCTGAAGCGCTTTTCAAGAGATCGCTTGACATCCGCGAACGGACTTACGGGCCGGAACACCCCGATGTAGCTTTCGGCCTACACGAATTGGCCTGGCTCTATCGAGCCCAGGGTAGGTACACGGAGGCTGAACCGCTTTTTAATCGGGCACTGGAAATCCGTGCGAAGACTCTGGATTCGGAACACTCTGATGTAGCGAATACTCAGAATGAATTGGCCTGGCTCTACCGGGTTCTGGGTAGGTACACGGAGGCTGAACCGCTTTTTAATCGGGCACTGGAAATCCGTGTGAAGCTTATGGGGCCTGATCATCCTGATGTGGCCCAAACGCTCAACGACCTGGCTTGGCTCTTCTACGATCAGGGCAAGTACGCTCAGGCCATAACAAATCATCTGCAAGCCTTGCGTATCCGCGAAGAAGCCTTCGGGCGTGAGCATCCTGATGTTGCTCAAAGTCTGAATAATCTGGCCTGGCTCTTCCAGATCGATAGCAAGTATGCTGAAGCCGAAAAGCTCTACAAGCGGGCGCTTGATATCCGTACGCGGATTCTGGGACCAGAGCATCCATATGTAGCTCAAACTCTCGATAACCTGGCATCGCTCTACTACCACCAAGGGAAATATAGCAAAGCTGAAAGGCATTATAATCGTGCTTTGAGAATACGCGAGCAGGCACTTGGGCTGGAGCATCCTGATATAGCCCAAACATACAATAACCTGGCATTACTCTATTGTGTCCAGGGCAAGTATGATCAGGCGGAACCGCTCTTCAAGCGCTCACTTGCAGTCCGCGAACGGGCTTTCGGACTTGAGCATCCTTTCGTTGCTAACTGCCTGGATAATCTGGCGGAACTCTACCGGATGCAAGACAAATACGATCAGGCAGAGGTGCTTTTTCAGCGTTCGTTAGAGATACGGCAGCGGGTATTGGGATTAGAACATCCTCTTGTAGCTCAAACGCTGAACAACCTGGGGAAGCTCTACTATGATCAGGACAAGTATAAGGAGGCGGAGAAGCTTTACCAACAAGCACTAGATATCCGTAGGCGGACGCTAGGAGCGAAGCATCCTCTTGTAGCTCAAACGCTGAACAACCTGGGGAAGCTCTACTATGATCAGGACAAGTATAAGGAGGCGGAGAAACTTTACCAACAAGCACTAGATATCCGTAGGTGGACGCTAGGAGAGGAGCATCCGTATGTGGCCGAAACGCTGAACGATATAGGGAGGCTCTACTGCGATGAGAGGATGTATAAAGAGGCGGAGGAGCTTTACCAACGGGCACTGGCAATCCGGGAAAAGACTCTGGGACCTAATCACCCTGAACTAGCAACCGTTTTACAAAACTATGCCATCCTGCTGCGTAGGACGGGACGAGAGACCCAGGGGGCTGAAATGGAGGAACGAGCGAAGGCAATATTGGCTTGGCAGGCCCGGGAGAGCTCAACGCTTATCGAGGCATAGTGGAGGCAGAGAAATCTTCGTAAGGAGCTCAATATGACGGAGGAGGCTACCAAGGAACAGGATCCCCGCAAAGACTTTTTCATTAGTTACAGCAGCAATGATCGTATTTGGGCCGAGTGGATCGGGTGGGAACTAGAACAAGCAGAGTACTCGACTATCCTTCGGGACTGGGACTTTCGACCAGGTACCGACCGAATCCAAGCCCTCGAAGAAGCTACCGAAAAAACCGAAAGGACAATGGTAGTCCTTTCACCCGATTACATAATGGAACTTTCGACACATCCTGAGTGGAGGTCTGCTTTTGCTCGGTCTCTGGAGGGTAAGAAAGGAACATTGTTGCCAGTAATCGTGCGTGCCTGCGAACTAGAGAGATTGCTTGAAAACATTATATACATCGACCTCACTGATCTAGACGAAAGCAGTGCGCATGCCGTCTTGCTATCCGGTGTGAAGAGTGAACGTGCCAAGCCTGGGAAACGCCCCATTTTCCCCGGCGCAAGGAAAACTGAGCAAGCATCATCTGAATCATCACAATCACCTGAAAGGGTACAGGAGACGCAAGAGGCTCAGGAAGTACCGCCACGCTTTCCTGGAAGCATTCCCTCCTGGAAAGTACCTGCTCGTAACCCATTCTTTACGGGTCGAACTGAGATCATCGATTCCCTATACGAGGGGCTCAGAATGAACCCGCGTCCAAAAGCACTGAGTGGATTAGGCGGTATAGGCAAGACACAAATCGCTACTGAATATGCCTATAAATACCACGACCGCTACCGGAAGGTGCTGTGGGTGAATGCTGTTTCACGCGAGGAACTAGTCGCAAACTTCACAGATCAGCTTCATCAGCCTATCAAGGATTCTCAAGCTCATGACGCTGTAGCACAAATGGCCAGGAAGTGGTTAGAAACGAATACCCATTGGCTGCTGATCCTCGACAACGTCGTTGATCCACTGATGGTCAATGAATTCCTTCCCAAAAACAGACAAGGGCACATTCTGATGACGTCAAGGGCGCAATTCCTAGGAGAACTTGCTGAATGTATCGATATCGAGAAGATGAAGCCAGAGGAAGGAGCTCGCTTGCTCATCAAGCGAGCTAAAATTGCTCCTCCCAAGACTTCTACTCTTTCTTTTAAACTCACTAAAGAAATCGTGAGAATTCTGGATGGACTTCCTCTCGCGCTTGATCAAGTCGGAGCTTTTATTGAAGGCGCAAGCTGTAATTTAGCGGATTGTCTAGAAATTTGCGCCAGTAAACAACTCATCAATCTCTTAAGGGAGCGTGGCGGGGTAGTTCCTGAGCATCCTGACCCTGTGGCTGCAACCTGGATAAATGACTTCGAGCGAGTAGGACAGATTAATCGTGCCGCTGCCGAACTGCTGCACCTCTGTGCCTTCCTGTACTATGATAGGATTCCCCAAGAAATCATCACTGTAGGCGCACCTGACCTTGGTCCTATTCTGCAGTCTATTGCCTCTAATCGCTATCAATTGGAAGCAACAATTGAAGTACTCCGCCGGTTCTCTCTTATGAGTCGCAACTCACAAGCTAAACTGCTCTTTATCAATCGTTTGGTACAGGTTGTGTTGAGGGACGGAATGGATGAGAACACACAATACCACTGGGCAGAGCGAGTAGTACGAGCTGTCAATCGGACATTTCCCGAGATTGATTTGAAGACGCAAAAACTTTGTAAAAGATGTCTTCTACACGCCCATATCTGCGTAGAGCACATCGATCAATGGAAATTCGTATTTGAGGAAGCGGCACAATTACTCCATCAACTCGCACATTACTTGCACCTCTTCGCAAACAATGCTAATTCTGAAGAACTCTATTTGCAAGCCCTAGCAATTTACCAGCAGGTATTGGAGGCTGATGAGGTAGATAAAATTCGAGAGAAACAAAAGACCTGGTCACAGAATATTGGTGAAGCAGCAATGATGGTTCGTACCAAGAAAAGTCAGCCTAGGCGTTCAAAGGGAGCTAACACGTAGGGAGATAGATATCCAGCAAATCACTTTACTACATTATGATAGAAACAAACATACGCCAGTCTAATGTATTGGTAGAGCCGCACTAACTGGTGGTTAAGCATAAAACCCCCTTACGAAGACGAACCAAAGGCCGAAAGAGTGGTTGGGTCTTCTGACATTGGGTTGGTATGACGGTTTGCTCTGCCTGCTTTTTTGGTCGTCCACGTCGTTTCGGTTCGATCCACGGCGACGGCGCGACTTTGTAGCGTCACACTTCGCACACACTCCAGACATGATCGGTCAAGCCACTGGCCATCGCAGGGGTACAAGCCCGTCCCCAGAGCTTGGCTTTACTCAATTCGTGATGGGCAAAACAGAAATTGTACGTGCAGCCAATCAGGGACATGCCCGTGTGCAAAGCTTGCAGGCGCGAAGCTGCGTGCCGACATTTGCGGGTCAGGCTTGCGAGTCGCTCACGCATGGTTCCACGTCTCGCACGAAACGTCTGTTTGCAGCTCTTACACCGATAGCGGTGCCGCTTGCGATCATGGATGGTGATGTTGCCCTCTCCCATTTTGCCTCTTACGCAACACGCCGAGTTCTGGCAAAATTGTTTCGACGTGTCCATCGGCTCTGAGCTTGTTTGCATAGGCTACAGTATGCCAATGGACTCTGACTTTTTCACCAGTTAGTGTGGCTCTACCACCAATAGATATTACATCTTATTCCACCTATATTTTGTTCATCAAAGATGATTCACCCAAGATTGCCTTTTACCTCACTCACGAGAACTTACTGAAAATTATGCAAGAGCTTGGCTTATTACCTGGAAAACAATAAACCACCTGATTCTTCCCATGGAATGTGTAACGAGCGTACGGTCTAGAGCCATTTCATGTGATAGCACATCTCGTTGCGCAACCCGTGGGCACAGCCACTGAATCATACGATTTACAACAAAGGGCATCGAAGCTCCTGACGCAAAAGGACCTCTCCTATCAGCTTGATTCGCGCTGGCTCAACTGTGGATTAAGTTGATACGAGAGAGATTCTGTCAACAGAATCTGCCACCGTACCTAGATAGAGTACGCCATTGAAACAGTTTTGAGGTATCCATGAAATCAGTCCCTCTCGGTTCTCAGAATACCTCGAGTTTACCGCATCCTTGCCTTTTTCGCTACACAGCCCAAAGCACCACCTACTACATAAACTGTACATGATTCTTAAAATATGGGTATCACTTCTAATTCTAGCTTCGTTTTTACATAAAGGTGTGATATAATTGCACGAGAAATATCTCTTATGTTTTTCAATATGCAATCAATATGCTCCTCGGGCATGTGTCTTATGTCAGCAGAACGGTCATAATTTCAGGAAAGAGAAGCGTAAATGGCAGATCGAGTAGGACAACAAATTGGCAACTATCGCATTATTCGATTGCTGGGAGAGGGGGATTTGCCGAGGTGTACCTGGGAGAGCACCTGCATCTAGGTACCGAGGCGGCCATTAAAATCCTACACACGCAGCTTGCAAGTGATGATGTGGATCAGTTCCGCGCCGAGGCTCGTATCATTGCGCGGTTGGAACATCCTCATATTGTACGTGTCCTGGATTTTGGCTTGGATGGAAAAACACCCTACCTCATCATGAGCTACGCGCCGAATGGAACCTTACGGCAGTTCTATACAAGAGGAAAGCAAGTTCCGCTCGCTGCTGGTTGTCTCCACGGTTAAGCAGACTGCTGATGCGTTGCACTATGCTCACAGCCAGAAACTGGTTCATCGCGATGTGAAGCCAGAGAATATGTTAGTAGGGCGGCGCAATGAGATTTTGCTTAGCGATTTTGGCATTGCGCTGGTCACACAGAGTTCGCGCTACCAGGGAACGCGAGATGTGGTGGGGACAGCAGCGTATATGTCCCCCGAACAAATTCAGGGGAAGCCTCGCCCCGCCAGCGACCAATACTCACTGGCCGTCGTCGTGTATGAATGGCTCACGGGTGAGCGTCCTTTTCGCGGCTCGTTCACTGAGATAGCAGTCCAGCACGCCGTTACGCCTCCGCCGCCATTACATGAGAAAATTCCGACCATCTCACCCGAGGTTGAGCGGGTTGTGCTGACCGCGTTGGCAAAAGACCCGCTCCAACGGTTCGCCACCATTCAGGCATTTGCGAACGCTCTGGGACAGGCGAGCCTGTTGACCGAGCGGAATTCATTTGCTTTGTCGGTTCAACCACCCCAACCGATTCTTCCCATTGAGCCATCCGGACAAGACTACCTACCAACGATTCTCGCTACTCCACCAACTTCCCCTCAGACGCAATGGCGGGAGTCTACCACCACAAGCGCTCGTTCGGGAGAGATTTCCCCAGTCGAACGTCCTCTCTCTCGTCGCTTGCTGTTGGTAGGCGCTGTAGGGCTGGCAGCGCTGATCGGAGGCAGCGTTACCTGGCTGGCGCTGGCATCTCAGAAATCGGGGAATAGCCCTGCTTCGCGCCTTCCAGCGAAGCCAACCAGCGCCCCTGTCTCAGGAACAACGGCCACTTCAGGAGGACCGGCAGTGACACCAACCACTGCTTCCCCTTCGCCTTCACCTGCTTCTAGCCCTCGTGTCACGGCTACACCGGTATTGACCTATTCAGGACACTTTAGCTATGTCTACGGGGTAGCCTGGCTCAATGATCAGCAGCATGTGGCTTCCGCTGGCTTAGATACGACCGTGCAGGTATGGAGTACGAGTTCTGGTCAGTTATTCAGCAACTATCACCATCCCAAATCTGTCAATGATGTAAAATCATCGCACAACAGCACGCGTATTGCTTCAGCCAGTGACGATAGCACGGTGCAAGTGAGAGACGCAGTGAACGCCACTCATCTCCTGACCTATAGCCGCCACAGTTCCGCTGTCTATACTGTCGAATGGTCAAGGGACAGCACCCGTATAGTGTCAGCCAGCAATGATAGAACAGTGCAAATATGGGATGCGAACAGCGGCTCTCCACTCCAGACATTACGCGGCCATACAGATGTAGTATGGGCAGCTGGTTGGTCGCCGGATGGACAATATGTTGTTTCAGTAAGCGCCGATGGGACTGCCAAAGTATGGGATGCCAGTTCAGGCGCTCTGCTTCGCAACTATACGGAACATACTGCGGCTGTTCGCACAGTGTCATGGTCACCTGATGGAAGACGCATAGCTACGGGAAGTGATGACGGTACAGTACATGTGTGGGGTGCTTCTACAGGAAGCAAGCTACTCATCTATAGTGGTCATACGACGAAGCTGCGAACGGTATCCTGGTCGCATGATGGTTCACGCATCATTTCAAGAAGCAGAGACGCGACAGCTCAGATATGGAATCCCGATACAGGGCAAACCCTCCTGATCTATAAAGGCCATACTTCGACCGTTTTTGATGCGCAGTGGTCCCAGGATGATACACTCATTGCTTCGTGTAGCACCGATACCACCATGCAAATATGGCGGACTAACTAAGGCGATTGCACTTTCGCCGATTGTGTTGCAGAAAGATGAGGAAAGCAAGATGAACATGGAGCGTCCTTCTCATTGCCTGTAAGCTGCCACTCCAAATACCTTGGCGATCCATGCAATTTGTCCGAAAGTGTTTCCTTTGTCCACTCCTTGCACTTGTCCTTTCCACATCATGTTCATGATCTCGTACCCTTGTAAGGTTCGCCACGCAGTCTCGAACGAAAAGAATCCTATCCCTAACTTGACCAATCATTTGATGAAGCGATGATCTTGCTTGATGAGGTTGTTGAGGTACCAGCGGGCAATCAGCAAAATAATCTCGGCTTGAACTGACGCCATTTGAACGGTTGGGAGGTATCCATGAATGCCGTTCCTCTCAGTTCTCAGAATAACGCCGAGTTTACAGCATTCTTGCCATTTTCGCAACACAGCCTCTGGCAGCTCTGATTTAGAGTCACTACCAATTTTTGCAACTTCCAATACGATATATCGTAAATGAGAATAGTAAGGTATGTCGTATTACTTCAACAGGTGCATGCGACATATCAGAAAGCATTTTCATTTGCTGAAAGGAGCAAAGACACATGTTCAACAATTTTAACAGATCTGCTGGCGACAATCTAGAGGCGCAACAAGCCAACTGGGAAGGCTGGACTCCTCCCTGGATGCAGGGTGAAGGACCTGGTCCACGCGCTGGCTGGGGCCCACATGGCCCTTTCGGTCATGGACACGGACATCATCATGGTCACGGCTGGGGCGGACCAGGCGGTCCTTTTGGACGCGGTTTCGGTTTTTTCGGCTTCGGCCCGGGCCGGGGTTGGGGCATCCCCGATGAACTCCTCGCCCTGCGCGCTCAGGCCGCGGAAGTCGCCCGCCTTTTCATGATCGCCAGCCGTGGCGCCTTCGAGAACAAGGAGCGTCTCGCCCAACTGCGCACCTTCCTCGATCGCGCGCACAAAGAACTCTCCGACATGATCTATGGTGCATCCCAGAGCCAGTCAACCACCGGAAACACCAGCGAAGGCGCCAGCACCGGCGGCTCTCCCGATGTCGAGCAGGTGTAAACATTCACTTCTACACGTATAGGGTACGGGCGACCCTCGCGGCCGCCCTGGCTCCTGATCTCTGCTCTCCAAATGTACGAGGAGCAATCTCACTTCCCTTTGCTAGCTGTGTAGGACATCTGTTTAGAAATGGTTTGGAGTGAAATACTTTCTGATAATTATTTCG
>WNGR01012889.1_pt1 | contig 17477 bp, 15 predicted proteins | sample 5407581 | NCBI WGS metagenome assembly WNGR01 (sample SAMN13153383, study PRJNA577476) | soil metagenome | isolation source: 80 cm soil or saprolite under Garry oak tree replicate 2 | place: USA:California | collected 2016-06-15 | reverse complement strand
TTTACCTCAATCGCCTCTTTGTAGTGCTTGCCTGCGAAGACCCACAGACGCATGCCGAGATAAGTCACAAAGGCTGTGCCCAATACAGCGCACAATTTTGCGGCATTGGCCCATATCACTGTATTTGGAATCATGGTATGTAATAACTGCGCGACGCTCCAAATAATAGCATCATTGCAGAGGATACCAATCACATTGATAATGGCGAAACGGAGTAGTTCACCGCCTGTAACGGTGTGTTTACGTTTAAATGTCCAATATTTGTTTAAGAGGAAGCTGTTGAGCGCACCGAAGATGTAGGCGATTGAGTTGTAGATCAACAAGAGATTAGCATTGTGGATTGGAAATAGCAGAACGAGGATATTTAGCGTAAGTACATCAATGCTGGTGTTCAATATACCTACGATACTAAAACGCAGAATTTGCAATAACGAGCTATACCATACCCAGGTTCGAGAAACCGCTACCGCCTCTACCACCGGTTCAACGATTGGTTCAAGTTCAGATGTTTTAGCCAAAGAAGCCTCCTTACATATTACATTGCAAACATAATGACGATTGTCACTTCGATATGGTCAATATTGCTGAATATTCGCAGATTCAGATGTGACGGCGTCCAGGTTTGCACGGGCTTGAGAAGAAGAGGCCGAGGTATGACTTTTCTCGTGTAGGCGTATGGGCGCGATTTATCGCGTCCTGGTTCGTAGGGACAATGGGTGGCATGGAGCGGACGTGGGGACCTTGTGCTTGTCCCGTTCCTCAGTCATGCTGAGTCTTCTTGTTGCACGGGGCGGACAAGCACAAGGCCCCCACATCATCCACCCTCCCGCCCATTGTCCCTACGATCGGAATCGTTTAGCCGATCAATTGAGCCAATTGATCAAGCTGTTCCAGATCGGGTATGCATGGCCAGAGAATCAATTCATCCGTCCCAATATCGGAAAAGCCCTGTATAGCGCCCTTAATCGCCTCAAGCGAGGTTGGCAGCGTCTTCGCCATCAAGTCCGCCATTGGTCCCATAAACGAGTAGTAGTGGCGGATATATGCGCCTCCGCGTTCCGCTGCGTCTGGTCCCAGGGCATAATACATGGCTCCAACCAGGCGTGGGTTCCCCTCTCTACCGGCAGCCTTCCAGGATTCTTCGGCCAATCTGAAGCCCTGGTTTGACCTCTCTGGCCCTCCGCCGCCAGAAATATAACCATCTCCCCAACGCCCAACGCGTTGTATCGCAACTGGTGAATATCCGCCGATGAGCAGTTCAGGCCCCCCTGGCTGTGCCGGGGCAGGTCCAATTGGCCCTATGTCGTCGCTGAAAGGTTGACCCAACCAGATACGTTTCATAGTTGTCAGTTGTTCCTCAAAGATTTTCCCTCGCCTGTGGAATGGCACCCCGGCGGCAATAAAGTCATCCTCGCGCCCTCCAACACCCAGTCCAAGCGTGAGGCGACCTCCAGAAAGTGCATCAAGACTGGCCGCCTGTTTCGCGAGCAACGCCGCGTTGCGCAGCGGCGCGAGCAACACGCTGGGCATCAACCGGATACGTTGAGTAGTGCCTGCTGCCGCCGCCAGCGTGATCAGCGTTTCGTAGTTAGGGTAAACCAGGCGGTCAATAACAGCAAGACTGGAGAACGGGCCAGCATCCGCTTTTCTGGCCCATGCCAAAACGTCTTTTCCCTGCACGCCAGGGATGACAGAAGGTAAACCAACGCCTATTTGCATAAATATCTCCCTCATTTCAGGATTTCATGTGTACGTTCAACGTTCCCACACTTCCAGATGCCAGGTCGATGACCCTGATGGAGTTGTTGTTGGTGTCCGCAACGTAGAGTTTCCCCTCGGCGGCAGCCAGCCCCGCAGGCTCATTGAATCGAGCGACATCGGGTGCTCGCACTTCTCCCCGGAATTGTGATGTTGCCATACTATGCCTTCTTTTGCTTTCCCACAGAATACAAAACCGTTTAGTGCATCTTATCATATAGGAAGGTTATTGCATCTGATGAAAAAGCTTCGAGGACTTTCTAGGGCGAAAAGGAGTAGAGAGTTTCGGTCTGTGGGGAACTTACACCAGACGAAATACGTCTCTAAACTGTACACATCTACACTTGTCGGATAGATGACCTGGGGAAGAGAGGGTTCTTCTGAACATCTCTACGCTCAACAGCGGGCAGGAAAGGTGTGGGTATTCCCGACTCTGCTGAAGGGCACAACAATGGCCAGGAACGATTGGAGGTCTGCTATGCTTCGGAGACAGCAGTTACTTATGCTCGTTGCTACCACTACCTTCCTGGCATTGCTTACAGCCTGCGGGCAGAATTCCTCGACCGGTGGTGGCAGCACCCCCACACCAACTCCTACCCCGACTGCGACCACTGGCCCGGTCACCTTGCACATCGGTGCGGCATCCTATCACCCCGGCGATACCATCGAGGTCACTTTACGGAATGCCAGCACCTCAACGATCTATTTCCCCGATCATCTGACGAACTGCACCGTCATTCAATTGCTAGACCAGGTGAATGGGAGATGGGAAAGTGTAAACAAATGCCAGTTGATGATCCACACCACCTGGCACCTGCTCGATGCCGGGCAAAGTCTGACAGTACACCTTGTTCCCGACCCGAGTCGCCCCTGGCCTGCCGGTCTGTATCAAGCCACACTGAACTATAGAACCTCCCGCACATCTGTCTCGCAGACCTCCGTCTACTCGGCAGGATTTCAGGTCATTTGACTACCAGCTGTAGCAGCCACAGTCCTGCCATCCCCACGACAATCGTGAGTAGCACATTTTTAGTCCGCCATGCCACCAGAGCAGCAAGTATACCAGCAATCAACCGGGCGTTGCTCAGGGTGAGATTGAGCCGGTTGGCATTCAGGAACAGCGCAGGAAAGATGATGGCGGAAAGCACGGAGACGGGCACGAAACGTAAAGTACGCAGGAGGAGCGGCGGCATCTCTATCTTACCAAAGAACGTGATAAATGACAGGCGAATCGCGTAGGTCATTGCCCCGATGCAGAGTAGTGTCAGCCAGAGGGCTAGAGATGTCATCACAGCGCCTCCTTTCCTGTTCGTCCTGGCGGAGTGATCTCTGGTGATTCATTAGTGGAAAGTACGTGCGTAACGACTTGCGCTTTGTCTTCACTCGTGCTTGCGCGTTTTCTATCCCAGGGCTCAATGCTGATGCCAATGCCGATGCCGATCAGGGCCGCGACGACCAGACCTAGCCTGAGGGGCAAATCCGCCGCCAGGACCGCGACGATGCCCGCCGTGGCTGCCGCCGCTACACTGGCACGCCCTTTGAGCGATGGAACAACCAGCGCGATGAACGTGAGCGGCAGTGTGAAATCCAGTGACCAGCTCGCGGGAACCTGCGCGCCAAGCAGAATACCTACCGCCGTACTTGCCTGCCAGGAGGTCCATAAAATTAGCCCCGCGCCAAAAAAGTACCAGTGTTTTCTGGTCCCATTCCCACCCTGCGCATAGTGCGTGATGGCTACAGCATAGGCCTCATCGGTCAGCAGGTACGCCAGCAGCATCTTCCAGCCTGAATTCAGCCGTTTGAGGTAGGGAGCAACCGACGCGCTGTACAGGGCGTGGCGCAGGTTGATGATGACTGCCGTGAGGATGATGATTCCCGCTGGCACGCCAGCCCCGATCAGTTGCGCGGCCACAAACTGCGCTGAACCGGCGAGTACAATCAACGACATGGCTTGCACGACAAGCGCCGGGATACCCGCGCTGCGCGCCACTACTCCATAAATCAGACCGAAAGGGATGGTTCCCAGCAGGATAGGCAGTTCAGCTTTAATACCGAGAAGAAATTCAGCACGCCTGGTCTTCATAGCATTATCATACCTGATATATAACTCACAGTGATCGTTTGTCATATCATATGTTGCGCATGCGCAAATAACACCGGCCATTAGGCGGCAAAGAAGACCAACGGAACCAGCCATTTGGTACTTCCCGCTCCGTTCATTCGTTAACGAATTATAGGGAACAATTACCTATAGAACAATGCAGGGAGAACTGATTACAGATGCAACAACCACAAGCTATTATCTTCGACCTGGATGGGGTGTTAACCGATACCTCCGAATACCATTATCGAGCCTGGAAACGTCTTGCGGATGATGAAGGCATTCCCTTTACTCGTGAAGAGAATGACGCGCACCTGCGCGGTATTGGCCGCCGCGAATCATTGATGTACATCATTCGAGGTCGCAATGTATCTGAAGAGCAGATACAAGAGATGATGGATCGCAAGAACCGCTACTACAATGACATGATTAAGTCAATGACGCCCAATGATCTTGTACCCGGCGGTAGAGACCTGCTGCAGGAAATCCGCGACGCGGGCATCAAAGTAGCCATCGCCTCTGCCAGTAAAAATTGCCGCACGGTGCTTGAGCGCCTGGATATTTTGAACTACCTCGATGGCATCGCCGACGGCTACAGTGTCGTCAATGGCAAACCCGCCCCCGATCTGTTTGTCTACGCTGCAGGCACGGTGCGGGTTCCCACTCCCGCTTGCCTGGGCGTGGAAGATGCTGATGCGGGTATCGAAGCCATAAAAGCTGCTGGCATGCAGGCGCTGGGTATCGGACCAAAGGAACGTTTCCACAAAGCGGACAAAGTAATGCCAACGCTCGCCAATGCGCACCCGCGAGATATTCTGAGCTAACGGTACTCGTGTTGGGTAATTTGTTAGAAACCAGTAGAAAGGGTACTTTGTGGACCTCTGGCATATTTCTGAAGATAGATTTGACGCCTCGAAGCTGCATAGTCAGGAGACTGTTTATACCATCGGCAACGGCTATTTTGGCTCACGTGGCGCCTTTGAGGAAGGCTACCCAAAAGCCACTCCCGCTACTTTATTATACGGAGTGTTCGACCGTATCGCGGTAGGGAAGGAGGAATTAGCAAACGCGCCAGACTGGTTGCCGATCAGGTTGTTTGTGAATGACGAGCGTTTGCGCCTGGATCAAGGTACCATCCTTGCCTACGAACGTGTATTGGATATGCAGCATGGAGTGCTGCGCCGTACTATCTCCTGGGAAAGCCCAGGCGGCTTTCGCGTTCACATTTCCATTGAACGCTTCGCGAGCCTTGCGGATGAGCATGTCGGCGCGATTCGCTATAGCGTTACCGCTGACCAGGAGCAGAAAACCACTGGAGAGAATCTCGACATCATCCTATGGGCCTCACTTAATACGGCAGTGGGTAACTACGATCTGCTCCACTGGGAGCCTGTCGAGCAGCGTCGTGATGGCGAAATCGTCTGGTTGCACTCACAAACGCGCCACTCGGCGGTACAACTGGCCCAGACCATGAGCTTTACCACCTCGTCGTGCCAATTTCACAAGGAAATTATTCGCTCGGATATCGCCCCCAGCATTCGCTTCTATGGAAGCCTGGCTCCGGGAGAGACCCTCACGGCAGAGAAAGTCGTGGTGATGTATACTTCACGCGACGTGGAAGATTCTCTGTCCGCCGCTCTTGACCATCATCACCGCATTCTCGATTCAAGCAATCCAGAAGCTATACCAGATGCGCATTTTTCACTGCTGGTCGAGGGTACGTCGCGGGTGTTGCCCTGCATGCAGGTTCATCCCTATGAGATATTACTTGCCGCGCACCAGAGGGCATGGCAGCATTACTGGCGACTCTCCGACGTGATTATCGAAGGTGACGATAGGGCGCAGCAGGCGATACGCTACAATATCTTCCAGCTGCGTATCAGCGTCTCGTCACACGATGAACGCTATAGCATTGCTGCCAAAGGCCTGACGGGTTTTGGATATCGTGGTCACGTCTTCCATGATACCGAAGTATTTATGCTGCCCTACTTTGCCTATGCGCATCCCACGATCGCCCGTAACCTGCTCATGTATCGCTACCACCTGCTACCTGGCGCGCGTGAGAAAGCGAAAAACAATGGCTTTGAAGGAGCGCAATATCCCTGGGAAAGCACGCTAGATGGCAGAGAGGCTACACCCGACGCGATTGTTCACCCGGAGAATGGCGAACTCATCCCCGTTCTCAACGGCCGCATCGAACTACATATCACCAGTAGTATCGCCCATGCCGTCTGGCAATACTGGCAGGTCACCGGCGATGACGAGTTTATGCGTATGTATGGCGCCGAGATGCTGCTGAGTACCGCTGAATTTTGGGGCAGCCGTGCCGAATATCACCCTGAGCGCGAGGATTATGAAATAAACGACGTGATTGGCCCCGACGAATGGCATGAACACGTCAATAATAATGCCTATACCAACTATATGGCCAGATGGAATATCCAGAAAGCCCTGGATATATTGCTTTGGCTTCAGAACGTGGATGCCGCTAAAGCCGGGGCATTAACCCAGACGCTAGATTTGAGTGAGCAGCGGCTGGATCACTGGCGTGATGTCATCAACCGCATGCGTATCCCGCAGGACAAAGAAACAGGTTTGTTTGAGCAATTTGACGGATTCTTCCAGCTTGAACCACTCGATCAAGAAAAATTTCGGGATCGTAAGACCTCATACCAGGGAATCCTGGGTGTAAAGGCCGTGGAGCGTTATCAAATTATCAAACAGGCCGATGTTTTAATGCTGCTTACCGTGCTTGATCAGCATTTTGATTTGAAGACCAAGCGCGTCAACTGGAACTACTACTTCCCCATCACTGACCATGACTATGGCTCATCGCTGACGCCCGCGCTGCATGTGATCCTGGCGTGCGAACTGGGCCTGACCGAAACGGCCTACAACATGTTCATGAAAGGCGCGCTGACAGATATTGAGGACCTGCGCGGCAATACCGATGAGGGCATTCATGATGCCTGCGCGGGGGCGGTCTGGCAAGCGGCAGTCCTCGGTTTCGCCGGTTTGCGCTTCACCGGTGAAGGTTGTACGACGGCCCCCGCCTGGCCCGATGGCTGGACCCGCCTGGCCTTCAACTGTTTTCACAAAGGGAAACCGCTCTCCATTGATCTCCGTAAGGCGGAGTCGACGAAATAGATATATTGGTCAACACAGAGATGTAACAAACCCCTCCTGGCTATCGTGTAAAGGATATGTGCCAGGAGGTTCCTGGTTTTATGCCTGATTTGCAAGGAAAAAGCCTTTGAAGTCTTTTACTGAAAAGACTAATCAGCCTGAACGCGCGGACCATCACCATGCGGAAGACCGGGAAGATAACCAGCGCGATGGTGTCAACCCCGTCAGGCAGAATATTCAATCTATCACTGAATTACATCAGCATATCGAGGACCAGATCAGTCCACAGCAGCGAGCAATTGAGAGGGTGACTGCTTTTCTGGGGCGTCCCGCTTTCTCTTTCTCACCCTGATCTTTGTATGTCTGTGGATGTTGGTGAATATCGTGCTGGATCGCTTGAAACTGCCAGATTTTGATCCACCTCCTTTTCTGTGGCTGCAAGGGCTTCTCAGCCTTGGCGCGTTATTGATGTCCACGGTCGTACTCATCACGCAAAATCGACAGGATCAGGTAGCAGAACAACGCGATCAACTGGATATACAGGCCAGCCTATTGGTCGATCAGAAACTGAGCAAATTAATTCAGATGGTGGATGAATTGCGCCAGTCTTGTGATTCTGGCGAGAGACAGCGAGACCCGGAGGCGGAAACGATGAAGGAAACACTGGACCCGCACCAAGTGCTCTCAACTCTCAATCGCTCCTTAGGGAAAACTGATGAGTCAAGAGTTGTAGGGGGAGAGAAATAAGGGGAAAGATTGCTCTAACTGCGTGATGTTGGTCTGTAATTGACTACTCCTAGAGGGAACGGTTCATGCAATTGCCCACGTATATCCAACTTGAACCCGTTGGTCAGTGTAATCTGCGATGCCAGATGTGTTCGATTCAATTTCGCCAGGATGGGCCACCGTATGGACCCCTTGCTTTTATGGATTTTGAGCAATTTACCCGTATCATTGATCAATTCACCACGCTCAAGGAACTACATTTACAGGGTCTGGGCGAGCCGATGATGCACCCCCGCTTTTTTGATATGGTCACGTATGCTGCTAACAGGGGCATCGCCGTAACGACCAACTCCAACCTGACGCTGTTGAATGAGCGGCGGGCTGAACGCTGTGTGACCAGCGGGCTGCAATATTTGAGTATTTCTATTGATGGCGCGACCTCCCAGACATACGAACGCATTCGCGTGCGCGCTCATTTTGACCGCGTCGTGGGCAACCTCGAGCGATTGCTCACGATTCGAGAGCGACTTGGTCGGAAATTGCCACACCTCATCCTCGTGGTAGTGATCATGCGGCAGAACTTGCACGAACTCCCTGATCTCATTCGCCTGGCGCACCAGTGGTCGATGGAGAGGGTGTTCGTGCAGCATCTTTGTCATGATTTTGGCGAGTCCAGTTTGCCCTCCTATTACCGGCCCATGAGAGCATTCGTGCAGTCGGAAACCCTGCTCGATGAAGACCCGCAGCGCGTTGCCCACTATTTCGGACTGGCGCAGCAGGTGGCGGAAGAACTGGGAATGGATGTGCGCCTGCCACGTACTGAGCCGCGACAGCATCCTCCTGGCACCCCTGGCCGGTCGCGCTGTAGCTGGCCCCAAAATCGTTGAGCAGGGGGCAGAGCAGACCTGGAACGGTGAAGCCTACCAGTCCTTCCGAGATCAACTGGCCTCGAACGAACCACCAGAGGTTTGCCGCTCTTGCTCGCTCTATAACGGTACATTTTGACTTTATTTTAGTCTCACTAAAAAATAGTAGCGAACCAAACAATGCTCAGGAAACGTGCTACATGTAGTGTGAAAGTGGATACTATCCCCAGATTGGGAGAAAGAAATGGCGCACTACGACTATGACCTGCTGGTAATTGGCGCGGGCGCGGCAGGTAGTTCAGCCGTCACTACTATCGATACACATAATCTACGAGTTGGTCTGGTAGAACGCCATGTACTCGGCGGCACCTGCCTCAACTATGGCTGCGATCCGACCAAAACGTTTCTTCATATAGCCAATGAACGGCACCACGCACAACATGCCGGGCGTTATGGACTGCGCATACCCGAAGCGGCATTTGTATGGGTCGACGTGCAATCATATGTCCAGCAGGTAATTAAGCGTTTGCGCGGCGGCACGCTTGAAGAGGCGCACGCTGAACTTGAGAAGAAAGGCATTACCATACTGGATGGGGAGGCCACCTTCGTTTCTCCGCATGAAGTGCAAATCTCAGGAAAAAGCGTTTCGGCGGATCGCATCCTCATTGCGACGGGCAGCGAAACAGTAGTGCCTCCCGTCGAGGGCTTGCAAGAAGCAGGCTATATTACCAATATCCAGGCAGTTTCATTGCCGCAGCTCCCTGGCAGGCTCGCCGTCGTTGGCGGTGGAGCAATCGGTATGGAGTTTGCGCAGATGTTCCATCGCTTTGGCGTGGAGGTGACGGTACTCGAACACAGCTCTATGATTCTCGATAAGGAAGACTGCGAACTGGCCGACAACCTCTGTGACATACTGACGAAAGAGGGCATGCGCCTGGAAACCGATGCCGAGCTCGAGAGGGTGCAGTGTGAAGGCTGCGGCAAACGCTTGACCATCCGCTGTGGCCAGCGCCAGGAAGAAACCCTGGTCGTTGATGAGATTCTGATGGCGGTAGGTCGCAAAGCCTCAATTGAAGCGCTCCACCTGGATGCCGCCGGTGTGAAAACGAGCAAGAAAGGCATCGTTGTGGATGCAACGCTCCGTACCAGCGTGCCGCATATCTGGGCGGCTGGGGATGTAGCGAGCCAGTATCAATTTACCCATGTCGCCTCCGCGCAGGGCAAACTGGCGGTGCGCAACGCCTTTGCCAGCAATCCCCAGCCATTCGATGATCGCGCAATCCCCTGGGTTACATTCACTGATCCCGCGCTGGGGCATGTCGGCAAAACAGAAGAGCAATTGAAGGAGGAAGGCACTCCATACCGTGTTGCTCGCATGTCATTCAGCAAGAATGAACGTGCCATAACCATGGGTGAAACTGAGGGGCTGGTGAAATTGCTGACCGGCATGGAAGGTAAGCTGCTTGGGGGTCACATTCTTTCTGTGCGTGGTGATGACTTGCTCGCCCCCCTCGTGCTGGCGATGCACGCGAATCTATCGCTCGAACAACTTGCCTCTGCTCTCATGCCTTACCCGACTCTGTCCGAGGCAGTATCGGGTGCTGCAGGCAGTTTGTAGCGCTAATCTCGATATTGCCTGCTCACCTTAGCATAGTAGGGGTTGTGATATCAACCTGTAACTCCTGGGATGGAAGTCACCGTATATACAGTAATGGTTCTCAGCGAAGTCATTGATGTTCAATGATAAACTCAGAATAGTTTTTCTACCAGACAGGAGCACAATTTGTCCACGGCGCCAGCTTCGTCCCAGCGTATTCCGACCCTGGGTGAGATAGAGATCTGCACGGCTGATGATCCGATTGAAACCGCCAAAGCCGCCGGTCTACGCTACGTCAACGACGCCATGCCGGGCATACGGCGTAAGCGTTAAAAAACTGGGCATTCCTCCCGCCTGGACCAATGTTTGGATTTGCCCCAATCCGCAGGGTCATATCCAGGCGACCGGGCGCGACGCGAAGGGACGTAAACAGTACCGCTATCATCCGCGCTGGCGCGAAGTGCGCGACGAGACCAAATATGACCGGATGATCGCTTTTGGTGAGACTCTTCCCGCCATTCGCCAGCGTATCGAGCATGATCTGGCGCTTTCGGGCTTACCCTATGAGAAAGTGCTGGCGACCATCGTGCGCCTGCTCGATACCACGCTCATCCGTGTTGGCAACGAGGAGTATGCCAGAGAGAACGATTCGTACGGCCTGACAACTATGCGCAGCCAGCACGTCGAAGTGGAAGGCACGAAGGTGCATTTCCATTTTCGCGGCAAAAGTGGCAAGGAACATATCATCGATGTCAATGATCGCCAGCTCGCCAAAATCGTCAAACGCTGCCAGCACTTGCCGGGGCATGAACTCTTCCAGTATATCGACGAGAAAGGTGAACTGCGCGACATCGAATCGGGCCATGTAAATACCTACCTGCGTGAAATCAGTGGGCACGACATTACCGCGAAGGATTTCCGTACCTGGGGAGGCACCGTCTTTGTCATGCGCGCCCTTGAGGAAATGGGCGCGTTTGATTCGACGACCCAGGGCAAGAAAAACGTGGTTCAGGCCATCAAATCGACGGCGGAGAAGCTTGGCAATACCCCCGCTATCTGTCGCAAATGCTACGTCCATCCCGGCGTCATCGACGCCTACCTCGACGGGTCGCTGCATAACTTCTTCAAGCAATACGGCGCGCGTGAAAAGCAGGAAGAGCGCCAGGGATTACGGCCTGATGAGACCAGGACGCTAGCATTCATCGAGCAGTTTTCCGCAACCTGGACCAACTGAGGTACGATGAGCAGGAAGTGCCGTAAGACAACTTCCTCGCAGTCAAGGAGATTTTTTGTGGCACAATCACAATCGGGTTTCCTGCAGGCGCAGGGAGCGCCGCTCTACTATGAAGTCGCAGGCCAGGGCCATCCTTTGCTCTTGATCCATGCAGGTATAGCGGATAGCCGCATGTGGGACCAGCAGTTCGACACCTTTGCCCGGCAATACCGGGTAATACGCTTTGATTTGCGCGGTTTCGGCCAATCCACCGTCCCGGCTGGAGCGTTTGCCAATCACGAAGACCCCGCCGCGCTTTTAGCATTCCTCGGTGTCGAGAGGACGCATATCGTCGGGTTATCATTTGGCGGCAAGGTAGCGCTCGATTTCGTGCTGACCTACCCTGAGAAGGTCACTTCACTGGTGCTGGTCGCTCCGGACGTAGGTGGTGAGGAGCCATCGGCGGAGGTACAGCAATTCGCTAGGGAAGAGGAAGCGCTGCTTGAACAGGGTGATCTGGCAGCCGCGACCGAGTTGAATGTACGCACGTGGGTAGTCGGGCCAATGCGTACGCCGGAACAAGTTGATCCTGCTGTTCGCCAGCGTGTCTACGACATGCAGTATCACGCTTTCACCGTTCCCATCCCTGATACAACGGAGGAGATTTCCCCGGAACCACCGGCCTTCACGCGTCTGGCAGATATTCGCGTGCCGACGCTGCTCATGATCGGCGACTACGACTTGCCCACCAAACAAAGACAGGTCGAGCGGTTGGCAGCCGAGATTCCCCAGGCGCAATTGGTCGTCATCCCAGGCGCTGCCCACATGGTGAATATGGAGCAACCGGAGGAGTTCAACAGGGTCGTACTCGATTTCCTGGCCCGCGTTTCCTGAGACCCTTTAAATGCTCGACAGTTCACCCCTCTCTTCGCACCGCTACGATGTCGTTTTTTGCGGCCCAGGTCGCCAGGTCTTGCTTTGAGATGGCGGCGGCCATCAAGTCGGGGAATAGTTCTGGTGTGCAGGCGAAGGAGGGGATATCCATGCCTGCCAGTTGAGCGGCATTGTGCTGGTCGAAGCTGGGAGTGCCTTGATCGCTCAGGGCAAGCAGGCAGATCACCTGGATTCCGCTGGCTTTCAATTCGGCGGCGCGGCGCAGCATCTCCTTCGCGTTGCCGCCCTCGTACAGATCGGTTATCAGGACGAGGATAGTTTGTGCGGGGCGTGAGATCACCTGCTGACAGTATGCCAGGGCGCGGTTAATGTCCGTGCCGCCGCCGAGTTGCACGCCGAAAAGCAAATCCACCGGGTCCTGTAGATCGTCGGTGAGATCGACCACCGAGGTGTCGAAGACAACCATGTGTGTGCTAACCGCACGCATGGTGGCCAGTACCGCGCCGAAGATACCGGCGTAGACGACAGAGGTAGCCATTGAGCCGCTCTGATCGACGCACAATACGATGTCACGCAGCGATGAACGCTTGTGGCCGTGTCCCACCAGCTTTTCGGCTATGATCGTGCCTTTATCTGGAAGATAGTTCTTCAGATTAGCGCGGATGGTGCGGTCCCAGTTGATCTCGTTTGGTCGCGGCCTGTAGGTGCGCGTGGCGCGATTCAGGCTGCCCCGCACAGCCTGGATCAGTCCGTTGGCAAGCTTACGCTCAAGTTCGTCGACAACCTTGCGCACAACCTGGCGCGCTGTATCCTTCGTCTTTTCGGGTATCACCTTGCTGAGCGACATCAGGTTGGCGACCAGGTGGATATCTGGCTCGACACTTTCCAGCATCTCCGGCTCGAGCAGCATCTGTGTCAGGTTCAGCCGCTCCAGCGCGTCCTTCTGCATGACCTGTACGGCAGCAGTTGGAAAGTAGGTGCGGATATCGCCAAGCCAGCGCGTCACATTGGGAGATGATCTCCCCAGTCCGCCTGAACGCCCGCCTTTATCTCCATCACCATACAGGGCTTCCAGTACGCTATCGATACCGGAATCCTGGCCGCGCAATGATAGCCCGGACTCGGTCACATCGCTCGTCAGCGTTTCTTCCGCATCTTTCCCTAAGACCAGCCGCCAACGGCGCAATCGTTCTTTTTCATCAATTGCCATCGTACTTTACCCCCACAATGTGTGCCAGCACCGGCAATACACTGTTGGCCCGTTCATCATCAATGTCGCTGGCTTTTGTACCGCTTTTCGCCGTTGCGAGATTCGCTCTATGGAAAGAGCCGCCCCCGACTTTTTCACCCATTGCCCGTCGTTCGGACGGCTCAAAATCGGAGAAAGCGCGTCTCAGGAGCGGCAGCAATTCGATGAAAACATCGGATGGAAGTTCAATGAGCCAGCGATCAAGCGCGACCCAGAGGCCATCCTGGTGAAGCAGCATCAGGCCACTGCCGCGCAGTAACCCTTCAAGCCATGCAGCCGCCTGGGGCAGGGGATTAACGGGCGAAAGCGCCAGCCCCGCCAGGCGCTGCAGCTCTTCATCATCGATGACGTTTTGTTCGAGCAAAAGGCGACAGCAGCGGCCGCGTACCAGCCCATGCACGCCATCGCGCTCCAGCAGCAAGTGCAACACGCCTCGCCATGCTTCGCGCTGGTCATCGCGGTTGAGCAGGGCAATGCTCTCCTGCGCGTGGTTAATGCTCTCGACCATCTCCTTTGCTGCATCGTCATCCAGCGATGTGCAGGCGCCGGGGAGACCAACCACGATGCGCTCGAACAGGGCATCGATAACCGGGAGAATGCGTTCAGCCCTGGTCTCGCGCACATTGCCATAACGAGCTACTCGCGCCAGGGGAGGTAGCGCATCCATCAAGTGACGTACATCGCCGGAAACGGCAGCCTTGCGCTGGATGCTGTTCAACAGGTGATCGATTGCGCCGGGCAACTCAGCGAGGATGGTTTTATCGAGCAATTCGGTCAGCTCCGGCAGACTCTCCAGCGTATCTGCCTGGTGGCGCACAAAAGCGGCAGTCGCGCTCTCAACCGTATTGCCCCAGATGTTGGCTTCGATGAGCTTGATGGCAAACTCAACCTGCCATTGCACCGTCCAGAGTTCATGGAACGTACTATGCTTTTGTGAGGTGCGCTGCGGCTTGCCCCATTCGATATTCAAGAGCCGCAACTGGTGCAATAACTGGCTACGTCCTCGATCTGTTTCTTTGCGCAGGTCAAAGTCATAGGATTCAGTCGAAGCCGATGGCTTGAAACGCAGTTTGCGCTGGCGATTCTCCAGGTCGCGCTGCAATGGCACAGCGGGCGTTTCCATCGGCACTTCGCCCAGTTTCTCACCGATCTCCAGTTTGTCCCTTATGAGGTGCATTGGTTCCGCGTTGCCGTGACATAAGACGGTCTGGATAGCCTCGTGCAGATCGACCAGCCCCGGCATGGGAAATTCACGCATGGCAGCCAGCGCTTCGGCCAGGCGCACCGCCTCGATCACGCTGGCGGACGAGGCGTCCAGTCCTTCCGCTCGCAGCAGGTGCGCGGCGTGCGTTACCCAGCGAATCGAAGTGAGACCGGGTGTATGCCAGAGGTGTTCATACCAACCCGGCGAAGTCACACCAGCTCCATAGCCACTGCGATAGGAGAGTCGCGAGTTCGTCCAGGGAATCCACGTCGCCTCAATCTTAACGCGCTTCAGTCCGCGAAGTAGAGCGGCATCGTTCTTCTCATCATCGAGTTGAGTGAGTACGGGCGTGTGCCATGCGCCGCACACGACGGCGATACGTTGAAATCCCTCCTTCTGGGCGGCTCGGATCGTCTGGCGCATATATGCTTCACGCTGCGCCTCATGCTCATTTTTCGCTTTGGGATCGGCGCGCAGCTCGCTCATGGCTTCCAGAATACCCTCAAACAGGTTGGTGACATCGCGCCGCTGCTCGATCTGCCTCTCCCACCATAGCTCGTAGTCGGGGTAGCCCGCCGCTTTCGCCAGCAGATCGAGCGGGTCTATCTCTTGTTGTTCCTCGATGAGTTGGGAATCCCCCCAGGGCGACCGCGAGGGTCCCCGCTTCACATCCGCTCCACCCCCGCCCTTACCATGACTACGGGAAGTCCCTTCGTCATGTATCATGGTAAGGGCGGGGGTGGTGTAGGGTAGGGATGGGACCCTCGCGGTCGCCCTGAGGGTTATATTGTTGGAGACGGGTTCATCCTGTGGCGTTTCCTCGGTCTCTTTCGCCTGCGCCAGTTGAATAGCCTGCGGCAAATCCATAAAACGCGCTGGGATGCCTCGTGCGAGGGCGTAGTGCAGAGCCTGCCACTCTGGTGAGAAATGCGTGAATGGATAATAAACGGCATGGTGCGGTGCGTCGGGCACGTAGATTAACATGGCGACGGGCGGCCGCATGCCTTGAGAGGTGAGCAGCGGCAGGATATCCTGCGCATCCGGTGGCCCCTCGACCAGCACGATATCTGGCTCCAATGATTCCAGAGCGCCTCGCAGGCTGCGCGCGCATCCGGGACCGTGGTGGCGCACGCCGAAAATGGAGAGGCTCACGTTTAGAGTACCTCCTGGCAGGCCCGGACACCTATATACATGAGCTTTTCGCTTTCGTATCCAGATAGCCACCGCACCGAGGCGGTGGCTATCATTATGCATACATTCAAAATGCTCTGACGAGACACTATTCTTTTCCCTCCAGAGCGTTCCGGCAATCGGTTTGAGGAGACGACAGCCCTAAAATCTCCTCAAACCTCCCTAACAGATCGAGGAACCCTTTTTCCTTGATGATGTCTAAGATGATTTGGTGGTACGGTTGCAACGTCGTCTCTGGTGTCAGCGTCTGTGGTAGCTGCTTTTCAACCCGTAGCAGCTCGTCAATAATACCTTCCGTAAAATACTCTAACCAACCAGTAAAATCTGTGCTGCCAGCTTTGTCGTAGTAGTCGCCCACTTCGCCAACGGTTTGAAAGTATTTTGTGACGTTCTGGTTATAGTAGTTTTCAAAGCTGAAGAGGTTAAAAGTATTCAGACCCATGCCAGCCAGCAAAATCTTCGTGCTTAGCCTTGTAGTGCGTCCATTGCCATCAGTAAATGGGTGAATGAGTACGAATTGCTTATGGAATATGCCAGCTAAAATTAACGGGTCGATTTCGTTTTGGTGGTCGGCAACATATGCCAACAGGTCATTGACCAGGTTTAGTACATCTTTTGCATCAGGAGGTATATAGATAGCTTGGCCGGTGCGTGGGTCATTGACAATTACTGGCTCTACTCGGATGTGGCCAGACTGACTAGCAGGTAATAGCTTGTCCGTTACTTGTTTTTGAATACGCAAAATAAGATCAAGCGTCAAGTCGCCACTATGCTTTTCAAGGTGGGTGTTGAGCACTTCGAGTGCTCTGTTATAGTTCAGCACTTCTAATTCGCTGTCGCGTATATGACCGGGTTGGCGCTTCAGAATATTCTTTACTTCGGTCAGTGGTAGCGGGTTGCCCTCAATGCTTGTCGAGGCATGCGCGGAAACCGCTCGTGCGGTTCTTTCAAACTCAAGCAATACTACATGCGGAAAACGGCGGCTATTTAACTGAGCAGCTAATGTGTGAATGCGGGCAATGTTACTGAGGAGACGATTGCTAATGGTGTACTTTGGTACAAAGGTCATTGGACATACTATAGAGGCAAATTAGACATAATACTAGATAGTACACTGGAACAGGCATTAAAACGTCAAAGACCCCTCTTTCAAGGGGGTCTTGATCAAAATCCGGTGAGCCTCATGCTCAATGCTTATTATATATGAGCTTAACCATGAGTCTAGAGGGCACGCTTTGCAAATCAGGGTACCACCGAGATTCGTCCGTACATATGCGATAAGTCTTGCGTTGTGCGGCACTATTAATCATACGTTGATGATAATAAAGGATATGCTTCACGACATCAGTTAGGTAGTTTTTTGAGGTTATATAAAAAATCATGAGCGAGAAAGCAAAACAACAGTCTACTTCACCTAAAGTGTCTGAGAAGAGATTACAAGAGATCAAAAGTGAAAGCGGCGCCCAACCGCAGTATCCCACAACTATAAGGCCCGAGGTGTGGAAAGCATACTGGAAAGAGCAGGCGCAACCGTGGCGCACTGAAAAGATAA
>WNGR01005346.1_pt2 | contig 17481 bp, 17 predicted proteins | sample 5407581 | NCBI WGS metagenome assembly WNGR01 (sample SAMN13153383, study PRJNA577476) | soil metagenome | isolation source: 80 cm soil or saprolite under Garry oak tree replicate 2 | place: USA:California | collected 2016-06-15 | reverse complement strand
GATCGCGCAGTGATATTCAGTGAGCTTCTGCCTAGCGAGGATTAGGTCGTGAACGCGCAGCCATGACCGTGTTAGTGGTAAGCTGGACAAATGCGATCACATGCTCCCATGATTGCCATCGTTACAAGGAGAGGTTGTTTTGATGCGTCCTCACTCAACGCGATGCGTTGGACTACGCGAGCTTGTGGGCCAATTCGTCGCGGAAGACGAATGGCCGCTTTGCGCCAACAGCGGCCGTTCCATAACCGCTCATTATACGAACGCAATATGCCACTCGTTTATCCTTACAAGCGCAGCCATCTAGTAGCGCTGCGACCCACCAAAATTTCCGCCAATGATCCGCCGTCAACGTGGTGGCCGGGAGAGCGGTGATGAGATGATCACGCCTGACATATTGTACATTAGTAGTAGCCCTAACGACGCTTCTCGTCGTTGGCAGTGTGAGCCCATGGCTCAGCGTCCCGATAGGTGCTTTCGCCACGTACTGGACAATCATCTGCACTCACGCCTTATGGAGTGTGGCGAGTTTTCGTGTGGCTGTCTGGCGTCTAAACCAAGCCCCGACGAGTTCGGTAAATGACTTGACGATGCCTCGTAAGGTTAAGCCATGGGAATGGTTCTCCAATCTAAAGCTGGACGGCTTGGTCTCAAAGCGTCACGGCTCGCGCAGGTGTCGTATCGGGAGCCCAAGATCAGAAACGCACTAACGACGGTTTGGCTACCGCCGCTGCCGTAGTCGTCTTTTGGCCCGCAGCATTCTTTGTCGGTGGCAACGGTCAAACGGCCGCCGAACTCGCCCAACTCAAGGGCCAACTCGTCGCAATCGAACATCCACGAACGTCAAGGACTGCGATGTTAGATACACCGAGCGCGTTTCGAATTGTACCCGAGCAGCGCGAAGCGGCGGCAGACAATGATGTCATTCCGCTTGCAGTCGCGCTGGCTTTCGTCAGAAGATAAAAGGCGGTAATATCGACATGCCTGCTGGCTGCACTAAGTCTCGCGTGCTTGTACATCATCATCGCACCGAACTTCATGCACGCCCTCACTATCCACCCGACAATATTCCCGGCTGGTGCATCGCTAGGTTGATAGCATCGGTTTGAAATCGATCTTCTATGGTACCCATTCGATGCGGCGGACGAAGGTTACTCAAATCTATCGCAAGACTGGCAACCTTCGTGCTGTCCAGCTCTTGCTCAAAACAACGACAAATTGCCCACGAACGCCCGATCGAGGGGCGCATCTACTATTCGTTCCATCCCTGGTGCGGCGAGACCGTACTGATAGTCAGGCGATTCGCCTATCGCGGCGTTGAGCTCGTCGTCATTCCGCAGCCGGACGGGTCGAGCGCCTGCATACCGGCGTGGATGACGCGGGAAGCCGCGGCGCAGTGCAGGCTGTGTGCTGAGCCGCAGTTCTCCCTCGATATTCTGCGATCGGTGCGCGCCGAGATCGATGCGCTTCTAGGCTTTCTCCAGCCCGACTCAAGGATGGAGAAAGACGGAAATGACGCGCCAATTCGAGAATCCCCAGCCCAGCCTGTTCGACGAGGACGAGCCTCGCGTCGAGCTGGCGCCCGCACAGAAGATCGAACTGGCGACGCTGGTGAAAGCACTGCTGCTCGAGATCGCGACAGCACTGGCAAACGGGGAGACCGGCGATGACCAAGATCACGGCTGACCATCTCGCGCGCAGCGCATACGTCTATATCCGTCAGTCGACGGCCGATCAGCTCGCGCACAATCACGAGAGCCAGCGCCGGCAATATGGGCTCGCCGATCGTGCCCGGCAGCTCGGTTGGACGGCGGTAGAGGTCATCGACGATGATCTGGGTCGCTCGGGCGGCGGCATCAATCGGCCGGGCTTCGAGCGCCTGCTCGCGGCGATCTGCGAAGGCCGCGTCGGGGCTGTGCTCGCGATCGAGGTGTCCCGGCTGGCGCGCAACGGCCGCGACTGGCATACGCTGATCGAGTTCTGTGGATTGGTCGGGACTATCATCGTGGACGAGGACGGAATCTATGATCCTCGGCATCCAAATGATCGGCTGTTGCTCGGGATGAAAGGCACGATGAGTGAGCTGGAGCTGTCGCTGTTCCGCCAACGCTCGCACGAGGCGCTGAAGCAGAAAGCGCGTCGCGGCGCGCTGTTCCTCCGCCTTGCGGCTGGCTATGTGAAGGCGGGGCGCGACCGGATCGAGAAGGACCCGGACCAGAGGGTCCAGGACGCATTGAAGCTCGTCTTCGCCAAATTCGCCGAGTTCCAAAGCGCTCGTCAGGTGCATGTCTGGCTGCGTGACGAAGGCATCGTATTGCCCGTCAAATCCCGCAATACCGAGGAGCGCGGCATCATCTGGAGATTGCCGGCATACAACACTGTACACAACATTCTGACCAACCCGATCTATGCCGGCGCCTATGCCTTCGGGCGCACGACGAGCAGGGTGAGCGTCGAGAACGGCCGTAAGCGCGTGCGGCGCGGATTGCGGCGACCACAGATGGAATGGGATGTTTTGCTCAAGGATCAGCATGAGGGCTACATCACTTGGGAGCAGTTCGAGAGGAACCAGCGCGTGATTGCCGACAACGCGACGGGCAAGGGCAGTGCCACGGTCAAAGGAGCGGTACGGCGCGGCGAGTTGCTGTTGGCCGGGCTTCTGCGCTGTGGTCATTGCGGCCGCAAGCTGCATGTGGCCTATAGCGGCAAGATTGGCCGCTACAACTGTTACGGAGCCCGCGCCAACCACGGCACAAAGCGATGCATCTCGATCGGCGGACTGAGCATCGACGCGGCAGTCAGCGCAGAGGTTCTGCGCATCTTGCGGCCGCTCGGCATCGATGCCGCGGTCAAGGCGCTTGAGGCTCAGGCGACCGAGACGTCAGCCGCGCAAAGACAGCTCGAGCTGGCGCTGCAGCAGGCGCGGTACGAGGCCGCCCATGCCCGTCGACAATACGATGCCGTCGATCCCGCCAATCGTCTGGTGGCCGGAGAGCTTGAGCGGCGCTGGAACGGGGCGCTGCAGGCCGTGCATCGCATTGAAGGCGAGATCGCCGCAATCGTGGCGCGGAAGCCAGCGCTGCTGGGCGAGCGAGAGCGTCAGCGGTTGATGCAGCTCGGTGCCGATCTCGACCTCGCCTGGTCGCATCCGGCCGCGACAGCCGCGACACGCAAGAGGATCTTGCGCACGGCACTCAATGAGATCGTCGTTCGCAAGGAAAAAGAAGGTGCCGTCATTGACATGGTCCTGCACTGGCAGAGCGGAGACCATACCGCGCTGCATCTCAAGCTAAGGCTGAATGCGGCCGGTAGGCGTCATTGGCCCGTTCCCGAGGATACGATGTCGCTCGTTCGCGAGCTGGCCCGCCTGATGCCCGATCGGCAGATCGCGCGGCTTCTCAATCGTTCTGACAAGCCGACGGGACAAGGCAACGGCTGGACCGAGCAGCGCGTTCGCTCATTCCGAAAACACCACGAAATCGAAGTCTACCGTGACGGCGAATGGGCCGAGCGCCGCGAGATCACACTCGAGGCCGCGGCGCAGATCATCGGCGTCAGCAAGATAACAGCTCTGCGCATGATCCGGCGGGGCAATGTCAAGGGACGGCAGGTTTGCAAGGGTGCGCCCTGGGTCATCAAGGCGGAAGACGTGGCCGCGTTCAGCGCCCGAAAGCGATCACCAGGGTCGGTAACACCAAATAGACGTGGCCGCGTTCAGCGCCCGAAAGCGATCACCAGGGTCGGTAACACCAAATCCCGCGCAGCAGATCTTTGAGTATCAATGAGATAGGAGGATGCGTATTATGGCGCATGACTGCTCGGACATACTAAGCTGGAGAGCACCGTCCGATATCTGGGAATTGAGGTAGATGATGCTCTAAATATGGCCGAGCAGATCGAACGTTAATCATTGACCATCGGCTCTACCGCCGGTGGTCACTCGGTGGGGGAATGTGACGTTCTTGGGCTGCACCGTGGTGTCGACGATCACCCGTGACAGTTCGGACGGCTTGATTGCCTTGGTCCTGGTGGCAACCGACAGGCTCTCCTGCAGCAACGCCTGCAGCCGTTCCTCGCCCATCCGGTTGAGCCAGCGCGTCAGCGACGAGCGATCGAACACCAGCCGATGCTGGAAGAACTCCTCGCCGCAGAAGAACTGGAATAGGGGTTCTCGACCCAGCGCTCGCAGAGCACCTCATCGGACAGGTCGTAGGTGTGCTTGAGGATGGCCAGCCTCGCCATCAATCGCGTCGGCAGTGGCGGGCGGCCCGGATCATCCGTGTAGACCGCCCCAAACTCCCGTTCTAGGAACTCCCAATCCACCGTGCGCCCCAGCGCCACCAGCGGATGCTTCAGGTCGATGATCTGGTCGAGCCGGGATATCCTGCTCTCCCGTCTCCCGCCGTTCCGGTGGCCGCATCCGGTCCCCCCGCCAAAGCATTCAAGGGCGAGTGAATCACAAATCAAATTTGCAAGGAATCCCCTTCCGTACACCCGATTCCCGGCAAACCGGATGGCCTCAACCTGCCGTTTCCAGATTCTAAATCAACGACTTGGGAATTCTTCACGGACGACTAAATAGCTTCCCGGCACCACGACATCGACCTTCAGCCACACGGTGGCGGCGGCGGGCCAGAACACGGCCGACCTGACCGTGACCGGGCTTATCGCAGCAATCATCGTGGTCGCCGTTTGCCGCGGCCTCCTTCGCCGGTTTCTTGCCGGGATAGGCATCAGCATTTCCTTCTGACCGCTGGCGACCTTGCGTGGCTTCTTAGCCGGCTTGGAAAAGCATTTTGACGAGGTCAATTCAAGCGAAAAGGCAGCAAAATCAACGAAGCTGGTCGATATTCTGCCGCTCGTTCGGTCTGGATGCAAGATCGGGGTGTCAAATACTGGCGGCGCGCCACCACCGCGTTCCAGCTATTAGCGCGTTTTCAAGCGAGGTGGCGACCGGTTCGCGTTAAACGCGTCAAACCGAAAATCTAGCTGGAGCCCCGCTTCGATTCTATGATTCTATCGAAGCGAAAAGGCTCTGGGCCCTTCGTCCATCCTGCGCTGTGCCTTCAGACCGCGGCGAACCGATGCAGATCGTCCACGAGCCGCCTCGCAAATTGCTCAGCCGGAGGTGTCAGATCCCGTTGCGACGGCACCACCAGGCCGATCCGTATCGTATTGACGCCGGCAGAATTCAGTGGCCTCCAGGCAATGTCGCCGTTCTCAATCTCGTGCAGGAAGCCTAGCCGGGTAAACAACGACACGCCGATGTTCAATATGATGGCCAGTTTGAGCATCTGAATCGAGTTGGACTGAACTTTCGGTTTGATCTCGCTTCTGAAGGCAGCAAAGACAACGTCGGCATCCGCGTCGTTTAGCGGTGGCAGCGGTCCAGTTTGGGTCAGGATCGGGTAGCGGCTCAATTCATCGTAATCGACCACAAGCTTTTTCGCCAGCGGGTGGTCGGCCCGCATCACGACGCCGATGGGCGCCGAGATCTCGGCCATGAAACGCACCGATCGCGGAATCTGCCCGACAAATGTAAAGCCCATGTCAATATCGCCGGCCGCCACCATCGAGGGAACGTCAGGCGGCTGCGCCGTCATCACTGAGTAGGTGACCGCCGGAAAATCCACGCGAAAATGGTCGATCGCCCTGGGGAGAAAATCCACCAGCAGCGAATCCAGCGCGGCGATCGCAATATGACCCGACCTCGCCGCCTTCAGGTCGTCGATGGCGGCACGCACCCTGTCGAAATCATGCAGCGTGTCAATGGCGTGGCGGAGCAGCAAATCGCCGGCCACCGTGAGCCGCATGCCGCCCGGCAAACGATCGTAGAGCGGCGCCCCCAATTGTATTTCGAGGTTGATGATCTGCCGGTTGATCGCGCTCGCCGCAACGTTCATCGAGTTGGCGGCCTTGCGGATCGAGCCAACGCGGGCGACTTCGCGAAAATAATACAGGGCAGCGGCGTGCAGCATCGGTCGTCACCTCACTGTCATTGCCGACTCAGCGGCCCTTCCAGTTCGGCTTGCGCTTCTCCACGAACGCCTTGACGCCTTCGCTCGAATCTTCCGAGACCAGCGCCTCGACCAGCGCCGGCAGCCGCTGTCCCTGCGCCTCGGAAGCGCTCAGATGCGATGTCAGGCGCACCACTTGCTTGATGGCGCGTATTGAAAGCGGTGCGCAGGCAAGAACATGCGCGAGCCAGCGTTCAACGGCCTCGTCAATCGAAGCGCGCGGCACCACCTCGTTGACGATGCCGAGCGTCAGCGCTTCGGGCGCCGGGACCCGCCGGCCGGTCAACATGATGCCCATGGCGGCGCGGTGCGGAATCTGCCGCTGCAGCAGCACCATGCCGCCGTCGAGCGGCAAGCGCCCTACCCGCGCTTCCGGAAGGCTGAACGTCGCCTCTTCGGCCGCGATCACGATGTCGCAACCGAGCACCATCTCGAAGCCGCCGCCCGCGGCGTGTCCGTTGACCCGGGCAATGACCGGTACATTCAGCGTGTTGCGCAGCGCAATTCCGCCAAAGCCGTTGGGACGCACCGCGGCCCAGTATTCGAGCCCGGAGGCATCGCTGCCACCCTTCATATCGGCGCCAGTGCAGAAAGCCCGCTCGCCCGCGCCGGTCAGCACCACCGCGCGAATGTCGCGATCGGCCTCGATCGAGTTCCAGATGCCATCGAGCTCACGCTCAGTCGCCGCGTCCACCGCGTTCAAGACCTCCGGCCGATCGATGGTGACCCGCGCGACATGGTCCCTGACCTCGAAATGGACTGGCATCACTCAGCGGCCTTGACGCTCATTCCGAGTTCGGCAAGCACGGCGTCGGTATATTGGCCAAGATGCGCGGGCGGGATTCGGATCGTCACCGGCGCCGCATCCATGTGGATGGGCGTGCCGATCACCTTGACGCGCTCGAATTCGCCGTCGGCCTCCATGATCATGCCGTTGATCAGCGCCTGTTCATCGGCTAGTGCCTCGGCCAAGGTGCGGACTGGAGCGCAAAGCAGATCCTGCTGTTCCAGACGCGCCAGCCAATAGGCCGTGGCGTTGCTCTTGAAGCGCTCGCGGAAAATGGCGTGCAGCGCCGACTTGTTCTCGACCTGCTGCGGATGGGCGATAAAGCGAGGATCCGCCGAGAGGTCGGCGATTTCCAGCGCCGTACAGATATCGCGCAGCGGATGGGCCTTGAACGCGCCGACCAGCGCGACGGCGCCATCGGTGGTCTCGAACACGCCGGAGAGCGGCATGGCGCCCCAATTCACCTCGCGCCCCCGCATCAAATGGGCGGCACCTTCCTGGGTCTGCGCCGCCAGCATCGAATCGAGCAGGGATACGCTGATGCGTTGGCCCTTGCCGGTCTTGGCCCGTTGCAACAGCGCCAGCAAAATGCCCTGAACCATGTGCATGCCGGCCGAGTAGTCGGCAAAGGTGGTCGGATAGATCGAAAGCGGCAGATCGGCGTCCGAGCGGCGGTGCATCGTGCCGGACAAAGCCTGCGCCAATACGTCCTGCCCGCCCTTGTGGGCAAAGGGCCCGGTCAGGCCAAAGCCGGTGCCAACGGCATAGATCAGCCGCGGGTTCAGCTTCGACAGGGTCTCGTAGCCGAAACCCAGCCGATCCATCACGCCGGCGCGAAAATTGTTGACCACCACGTCGGCGGACTCAATCAGCTTGAAAACCACGTTGCGGCCTTCCGGACTGCGGGTGTCCAGCACGATCGATCGCTTGTTGCGGTTCAGTGAGCAAAACACCGGTCCAAGCAGCCCGGCCGGATCGTCGGGAAACGACGTGCGCGACAGGTCGCCGGTGCCCGGCTTCTCGATCTTGATGACGTCGGCCCCGTAATCGGCCAGCATCTGGGTCGCCACGGGTCCCATCATCACCTGGGTAAAGTCGATGATGCGAATTCCCGACAGCGGCATGGCATTGATATCGGTCATGCGGCATTCTCCATCAGGCAGGCATTGGCCGAAGGCACATCGCCGGGATCGCCGCCCTGGGCCCGCACCTTCGCGCAGATCGCCTTGGCATCAACGTCCCTGAGCCGGATTTTCGAAGACAGCGCCAGTTCGGCAGCAACGCCGGCGGACTGGCCCATAGACATGCACGGCGGGATTTCCCGCGAGAGTTTCTGTGCCGATTCCGTTGCGGAGTAATGACGCCCCGCAACCAGGAGGCCTTCAATACCTACGGGCAGCATGGCACGGTAGGGCGTGTAATAGTCGCGGCCGCGGGCGACGGTGTCGGCGAAATGAACGCGGTTGTTCACGTCATCCTTGGTGACGACATATTCGCCTTGCAGCAACCGGGTCTGGCGTACGCCGAGCTGCGGCGCGACATCGATGACATAACAATTCTCGAATCCGGGCATGTTGGCGCGGATGAATTCCACGAACGCATAGATTCGCTTGCGACCCTCGAAATCGGCGCGGGTCTGGTCCTCGACCTTCATCCCGTCATAGCCGGTCATGTGCGGGCAGTTGCACCAGACCACTCCCGGCAGCGGCGTGTTCAACCACCAGCGGTCCCATGAGCCGCCGATCGTCCGCTTGGCAAGCTTGTCGATCTTGGCGAAGGCTTCCGACTCCTCGTAGCGAAAACGCTCGGCCACGTCCGAATCCACGCCACCCAACCGAAATACCGTGGTGATCATGTACGAGCCTTCGGTGAATTTTGCACCGGCCGAGGCTGCAACATCGAGATCGCCCGAGGTGTCGATGATGACATCGCCCATGATCGCCTGACGGCCGGCCTTGGTCTCGCACACCACGCCGGTGGTGCGCCCGTCGCTGACGATCGCCCTGGAAAACCACGAATGCAGCCTGACATCGACGCCGGATTCGGAGATCATCTCGTTGGCGACGCGCTTCCAGCCATCGGGATCGAAGGCAGCCGCCATGACAATGGCAGTGGGCTTGCCGACCGAGCGAAAATCGAACACGCCCCAGCGTGCCCATTTGCGGTAGACATCCCAGTTCTGCAGACGCTCCTCGCGGGGCGGGTAAACAGCCGCGCCAATCTTGGCCATCCGCTCGATCATTTCCATGCACAGACCGGTGACGGTGACTTCCTGGCCGTTGTTCATGTCGTCCAGCACTAGCACCATGCCGCCGGACGCAAGCCCGCCGAGATAGGGATAACGCTCGACCAGCGTGACCGAGCAGCCTTCGCGCTTCGCAGCGACCGCTGCGGCAAAACCGGCCGGACCGCCGCCAACTACAACGACGTCGGACCGCGTGACGACCGGAACCGATCCAGCGGTCTCGGACACGAATTCGGGATGTGACATTAGATATCTCCGTTCAGACAGCAGCCAGCGGCTGCCAACGTATGACCATGCGCTCGATCAGCGTGATGATCAGGAAAAACGCCACCGAGAAGGCCGAGCCGACGATGACGGTGGCGTACAGCATGGCGCTGTCGAAATTGTAGGTGGACTGGATGATCAGCGCGCCGATGCCGGTATTCGAGCCGATCCACTCGCCGACGATCGCGCCGATCACCGCGGTGGAGGAGGCAATCTTCAGCGCCGAAAACAGATACGGCAGCGAATTCAGCAGTCTCAGTTTGAAGAAGATCTCGGTCTTCGAGGCAGACAACACCTTCATCAGTTCCAGCGATTGCGCATTAACGGATTCAAGCCCCCGCACCATGTTGACCAGCGTCGGGAAAAAGCAGACCACCGCGGCGATGGCGACTTTGGGCTCCATGCCGTTGCCGAACAACAGCACGAGGATCGGCGCCTTTGCGACCACCGGGATCGAGTTGATCAGGACCACGACCGGGAAGAAGGCCTGCTCGATCGACTTGTAGTGCACGAACACCGTCGCAATCAGGATGCCGGCGATGTTGCCAACCAGAAAGCCGGAGATAGCCTCGGCGGCCGTCGGCAACAGATTGGCCATCAGGATACCGAATTTGTCGAACAGGGTTGCGGCGACCAACTGCGGCGATGGCGCCACAAACGTCGGAACCTTCAAAACGTAGACCACGGCCGCCCAGACGCCGAGCAGCGATATGATTCCAAGGGCCGGCAAGATCCATCGCCACATCCGAGCGCGGCTCTGCGCCACGCGAAAGGCTTCCTCCGCGGCCTTGAGGTTGAGCTCGCGTGAGCTCGGAACGGACGCGTTGTCGAGGATAGCGGTCAATGTACGCTCCCCAGATGAGCGCGCAGCCGCGCGGCAATCGTGCCGAATTCGGACGTGTCGCGGATTAAAAGGTCGCGGTCGCGCGGCAGCTCGATGGTTTCCAGCGTCGCGACGCGACCCGGATTAGCCGACAGCACCAAGACCTGCTCGGCCAGAAACACCGCCTCGTAGACGGAATGGGTGACGAACAGGATCGTGGTGCCGGTTTCCGCCCAAATGCGCCGAAGTTCCGCGTTCAGCCGATCGCGGGTGATTTCATCGAGCGCACCGAACGGCTCGTCCATCAGCAACAGGCGCGGTCCACCGAGTAGCGCCCGCGCGATCGAGACGCGCTGGCGCATGCCGCCGGAAAGTTCGTGGGGATAGCTGTTTTCCCAACCGGCAAGACCGACCAGTGCCATCAACTCGCGCGGCGTGGCCGCACCCGATGCCAGTGGACGCCGACCGCCGACCTCAAGCGGAAGTTCCACATTCTTCAATGCGGTCCGCCACGGCAGCAACGCCGCATCCTGGAACACGAAGCCGAGCGCCCTTGCCTTACGCGCCTCTTCGGGCGTCGACCCGAGCACCGACGTATGTCCTTCCGATGGCGTAATCAGGTCCGCGACCACCCGCAGCAAGGTGGACTTGCCACAGCCGGACGGACCCAACAGGCTGGTGAAGCCCCCGGTCTGCACCGAGAACGACACGTCCTCTAGCGCTGTCACGGTGCGGCTCTCGGTCATGAACCGCACCGAGATATTTCTGCATTCTACTGCGGGAGTGGTCATGAACCGGCCCAGTTCATCCAAGCTTGGCGCGGGATCCCGCTGTCATTTTCAAAATGTCCAGCGTCATGACTTCGTCGAGCTTCGGCACGCGCTTGGAGAACTGGCCAAGATCGGCATAAAGCTTGATCTGATCCTCCCAGACGGCGGGATCCATCGCCCCCCAGCCTTGGGTCTTGGTCTTGTCCGAGAAGGCGTATTTCAGCATCACCTGAGCCGCATCGATTTCATCGGCGCGGACCAGGTTGGGAAATTCTTTGACCAGGAAATCCACGGCCTTTTCGGGTTCGCTGCGCGCATAGGCCCAGCCCTTGGAGGTCGCACTGACGAACTTTGCGATCAAATCGGCCTTCTTCGTCAGCGTATCGACCGTGGCATAATAAGGCAGAGCATAGAGCGTCACGCCGGTGTCCCACAGGCGCATGTCGACACGCTGATCGCCAAGCACCTTCAATGCGGTGGTGTTGGTCAGCCAACCGGTGACGACATCGACCTGCCCGGTCAGCAGCGGCGCCATATCCGCGCCGATCATGACGATCTCGACGTCTTTCTCCGCAATCTTGTTTTTCGCCAGCAGTGCCCGCAGCAAAATCACGCCGGTGGCTTGAATGCCCACCTTCTTGCCGACGAGATCCTTGGGCTCGTTCACCGGCTTCTTCTTCAGGGAGAAGAACGTATAGGGATGCACCTGCGCGCCGGTGGCGAAGCATTTGATCGGAATGTCCTGGGAAACCGCCAGCATCAGTGACGGACTGGACGAAACCTGACCGGCTTCGTAGCGGCCTGCGGCCACGATCGCGACGCCATCGATGTTCGGGCCACCGGCATGAAACTTCATATCAATGCCTTCGGCATCGTAATAACCCAGCGCCTTGGCGCAGACCTCACCGAGTTGATTGCCTGAAAGCAGCCAGCCAAGCTGAAGATTTACGACCGGCTTTCCCTGCGAGAAGCCGTCCACACTCAACAACGGCCCCATACCAGCCGCGGCTGCGGCCGTGAGCCCGCCCTTGACCACACTACGACGATTGAGAAATGTCATAATCTAAACTCTTTCAACTTGCGGGCTTGCGCCCACGGTTGAGGCCTTCTGCCAGAATTATTCACTCGATTTAGTGTGCGCACCAGCGTTAAATTTCGTGCTATGCGTACTAATTTTGAGAACACGGGCCTTTGCTGCGCAATTGGCTATGCGGGGATCACCGATCGGGCTCTGGTTTGCGGCCAGCTTGCCAGCTGTCGATGCTTTGGCCTACCGCTTTTGCTGTAACGCCGATGGAGGCCTGTTTGGAAATCAATGCGCTGATGGACCTGGCCGCAAGCGCGGCATCCAAAAGTCCCAACAAGATCAGACAGGTCGGCGCCGTCATCGTGATGTGCGATGGCGCCGAGCCGATTGCGGCGTGCAACACATTCCCCAAAGGCATCGCCGATCTCGACTGGCGGCACGAAGGCGATGGACGCTTTGTCTGGATGGAGCACGCTGAGCGAAATGCGATTTTCGACGCCGCAAGGCACGGACGTGCGCTTGCCGGGGCCACCATCGCCAGCACGTTTTTTCCCTGCATCGACTGCGCGCGGGCTATCGTTCAGACCGGCATCGCTCGTCTGGTGTCACCGGAGCCCGCGCTTGACGATGCGGTCTGGGGTGCGTCCTTTGTGCGCTCGCGGATCATTCTCGAAGAAGGCGGCGTCGAACTGGTGTTGCTGCCTCTTGGCAGCTAGACTAGTTTCTGTCGCGAAACACCTGCATTTGGAGTGAGGCGTGCCATTTCCCCAATAAAAACAGGGGTGAACTGACGTCGGATGCTAGCATTTGCCGGGCATTTAGACGGCGATTTTCGTCGCGATTTCACCAAGCGCCCATAGGGACGGCGGGTCGGTTGCAAGATAGTACGGCGGGTATCGTGCCGCGACAAACGAAGTGACTTGAGGGGATATTGTCAGGCGGCTTTTCGTCTGCGCGATGATCGGTCCGCCAATAGGGCTGCAATCTTCATGAGGTTGTTGGCGAGCACGGCTGCCGCGACCCACAGCTCGAAGCGCTCGCGACGTTCGGCGAGACTGCGCTTCATGCCGCGACCGCGGAACAACACCGAGATGCGCCCCTCGATGCCGGCGCGAAGGCGCTGACCGTCCTTGAACTCCCGGCTCTTCTCATAGGCTTCGCGTTCGGGCGCCTTGGTGCCGCCCCGCTGTGGGATGCACACGACCTTGACGCCTTCCTGCTTGCACGACATCACGTTCTTCTCGCTGAAGAAGCCGCGATCCGATCCGTACAATTCGGGGACGTCGCCGAAGGTCTGCTTGTGACGTTCCAGTGAAGCAACCACGTGCTGTTCGTCGACGGGATTTCCGTCCAGCACTTCATACTGCGTGATCAAGCTGAGCGCGCTTTCGACCGCATCGCGCCAAGAGAAGTCAGTGGGGGTTGGCCGGAGCGAAGGTGATGTCTGGGCTGAACTGAAAAAGGTAACGATCTTGGCCCAGCAAAGTCCTTTCGTTGTCTCGATGATTGAGCCGTTCAAGACGCGATTTCTCCGTGGTGGTACGGTATTTTAATACCGCGTGCGTATTTGCGCTCGCGCAAGCGCCAGCTTTCGCGCGCGGCCGAGGCCGTCTTGTGCGAGGTCCGAGTGGTAGCGGCCGAGATCAACGAAAAGCTCGTCTTGTCCGCCCATTTCGGGCGAGCGGAGTATTTGCAGGGGAAATAGCAGGACGCGATAAAGCATAAGCGCTGCCGTTGCCGAGCCTGTCGATTCGTCCGATTGTCGCGCCCTGTCCAGTCGATTGGAGCCGACGCGCCACGATGAACCTGCTCATCACAGATACGACCGTCGTCACCTGCGATGCGGCACGCCGCGTGCTCGAACGCGGGGCGGTGGCCATAGCGGGGGACCGTATCGAAGCCGTCGGCGAGACGACCGAACTGCTCAGGACCCATCCCGATCACCAGCGCATGTCCGGCCGCGGACTCGCCGTTCTGCCCGGCTTCATCAACGCGCATACCCATACGGTGCTGACGTCGCTGCGCGGCACTGTCGAGGATTGGGACGGCGATATCATCTACCGCTACATGTCGCCGATCTCCTACACGATGAGCGACTCCGAGCGCGCGGTGATGGCGGCATTGGGCTGCTTGGAAGCGATCCGCAGCGGCACGGCCACATTGGTCGACCCGTTTCGCCACGTTGGCACCTATGCGGGCGCCATGGCTGACACAGGCTTGCGCCTCTGGCTCTCCGAAAGCTGCGCGGATATCGACACGCGGAAGATCCGGTTCGGTGACTACGCCATTGATGAAGCCTTCGGCCAGACCTTCCTCGACCGCGCCCAGGCACTGATCGAGACCTGGCACGGCACCCGCGGCGGACGGGTGAATTGCCAGGTTGCGGCTCACGCCCCCGACAACTGCTCGCCTGCGATGCTGGCCAAGCTCATGGAACTGGCGGCGCAGCACGGGCTGACCCGCACCTGCCATCTCGCGCAGAGCACCGGCGAGGTCGCGGCGATCCGCAGTCAGCATGATCTCACGCCCGCCGGCTATCTCGATCGCGAGGGCTTTCTGGGCCCCGATCTCACCTTGGCGCACTGGACGTTCTGCACGAAGGCCGATGTCGAACTCCTCGCCGAGCGCGGCGCGCAGCTAGCCCATTGCCCCGCAAGTTCGAGCCGGCGCGGCCTGCACAAGGTTCCGATCGGCTGGATCCGCGACGCGGGCGTGAACATCGCGATCGGCACCGACAATATGAGCGAGGACATGTTCCAGGCGATGGCGATCGGCTCGATCGTGCATCGTACGGGACGTGGACGCGACAAGGAGGGCGGCACCAGCCCGAGCGGGCAGGATGTGCTCGACATGATCACGCTCAACGCCGCCCGCAGCGTCGGCGCCGAGGCCGAGATCGGCGCGATCAAGCCGGGCATGAAGGCCGACCTCACCATCATCGACCTGAATACTCCGGCCATGCGGCCGATCATCCGGGTCGTCTCCAACATCGTCCATTACGGCCATCCCGGCCTCGCCCATTCCGTCATCGTCGACGGCGAGTTCGTGATGCGCGACCGCAAGGTCCTGACCATGGACGAGGAAGCGCTGCTCGCCGAGGCCCAGATCGTCACCCAGCGCGTCTGGGAACGCATGATCGACGCCAACCCCGATATCGCACCACCGGCCGGCGAGTTGCGCTGGCTCGACGCCTGATCCCGAACGCCAACGCGAGCATACCGGCTATGACACTGACCTCCGTACCGAAGACAGGTCACCAGACCTTTCTCTATTCCGAGCTCGCAACCGATCTCGACGCTCTGCGGGCGGATATCGCCTTCCTCGGTATTCCCTATGGCGACGCCTACACTTTTGCCGAGATCGTCAACGACCAGACCAACATGCCCGCCGCGATGCGCCGGGCCACCGACCGGATCACCCGTTCGATCGAACGCTATGACTTCGACGTCGGCGGCCCGCTCTATGACAACCGGCCGATCCGGACCGTCGATTGTGGCGACGTGATCGGCGATCCCCGGGATCTGACCGGTCACTACAAGAAAGCCGAGGCCGCGATCCGGAAGATCCGCGCTGCCGGCGCCCTGCCGATCGTGATCGGCGGCGACCATGGCATCCCGATCCCGGTGCTGCGCGGTCTGGACGGCGATGGACCCATCACACTTGTCCAGATCGACCAGCACCTCGACTGGCGCAACGAAGTCAACGGCGTCACCGAAGGCTATTCGAGCCCCATCCGCCGGGCCTCGGAAATGAAGCATGTCGACGAGATCTTTCAGATTGGGCTGCGCGCTACCGGCAGCGCCCGCACCGAGGAAGTCGAGGCCGCCAAGGCCTATGGTGCGCATCTGATCAGCGCCTATGAGGTTCACGACAACGGCATGGAGTCCGTGCTGGCGCGCATCCCCGATGGCGGTCGCTATTACCTCACTGTCGACCTCGACGGGATGGATCCGGCGATCGCGCCGGGCGTGGCGGGCCCCTGCCCCGGCGGCGTCACCTTCGCCCAGGCGCGCAAGCTGATCCATGGTCTGGTGAAGAAGGGCCGCGTCGTCGGCATGGATGTCGTGGAGATCACGCCCCGCACCGACGTCAACCAGATCACCTGCATCACCGCCGGTCGCCTGATCGTCAACATGATCGGTGCCGTGGTGCGCGCAGGCTATTTCGACAGAAAAGAAAAGCACTAATCCAACAGCCGGAGCCAGGATCATCACTCGGTTCGCACAGCATGACAAAACCTGACCCTGCGGTCATCAAGGCGGCTGTCGCGTCGCAACGCGGCATGGTGGAGGCGTTCTTCGCGCGCCTTGCCGAGGGAAATTGCGCAAAGCCGGGCATAACCCGGGACACCTATGGCGAAGGCGAAAACTGGGGGCATCGCATCCTGCTCGAACATGGCGAGCGCGCGGGACTCCAGGTTCGCAGCGACGCTGCTGCCAATACCTATGTCACCCTCCCGGGGCCCGATCGGGCTGCGCCGCGCATTCTCATGGGTTCCCACCTCGATAGCGTACCGCACGGCGGCAACTTCGACGGCGCGGCGGGTGTGCTCGCCGGACTGGTCGCGATCGCGGTTCTTCAGGATCTCGCGGTTCGGCCGGCTTGCGATATCACCGCAATGGGCATCCGGGCCGAAGAAAGCGTATGGTTCGAGGTCTCCTACATAGGCAGCCGTTCAGCACTGGGCACTCTGCCGGAGGGTGCGCTCGATGCGAAACGCATCGATACGGGCCGCACATTGGCGGAGCATATCGCCGCCTGCGGCGGGAATCCGGAGGCTCTGCGAAGAGGCCAACGGGAACTCGATCCGGCCGCGATCCGTGCTTTCATCGAGGTCCATATCGAGCAAGCGCCGAGCCTGCTCGAGGCTGGCTATCCCCTTGCGATCTGCACAGGCATTCCCGGCAATTTCCGCCATCCAAATGCTCGCATCATCGGTCGGCACGACCATGTCGGGACGCCCCGCCGTTTTCGGCGTGACGCGGCGATGGCGGCGGCTGCCTTTGCCAATGAGCTGGACCGCGCATGGGCGGACCTGGATGCAGCGGGAACGCCGCTTGCCATTACCTTTGGGCGCTTCCACACCGATGCCGATATGCACGGCATGACGACCGTCCCAGGGGAATTTCACTTCAGCCTCGACGTGCGAGCCTACGATCCGGCGGTGCTTCTCCAAATCGAGGCCCAGTTGCCTGGAATGATCCAGCGGATCGAAACCGAGCGGAATGTCACTTTCGAACTCGGCAAACGGACGGCAGCGGCTGTCGGCGTCGTCGATCCGGCCATCGCGATGGCGATGACGAAGGCGGCCGGGCGTCTGGGCATTCGCAGCATGCCGCTGGACAGTCCAGCCTCGCATGATTCCGCCGCATTCGCCGCTGCGGGAGTTCCGACCTCGATGCTCTTCGTCCGCAACGAACATGGCAGCCACAATCCGCAGGAGCACATGGAGATCGATGATTTCCTCGATGCCTGCGCCGTATTGACCCACTGGGTCGTCGAAAGCGCGAGCTGAGCACGTCGATGTAGTGCGGGAGGGCGGCTTGAACGA
>WNGR01003354.1_pt1 | contig 17481 bp, 14 predicted proteins | sample 5407581 | NCBI WGS metagenome assembly WNGR01 (sample SAMN13153383, study PRJNA577476) | soil metagenome | isolation source: 80 cm soil or saprolite under Garry oak tree replicate 2 | place: USA:California | collected 2016-06-15 | reverse complement strand
CAGGGCCACATCGTCGAGCTGGGCGACGCCGGACAGGTTCTCGCCCACCCCCGCCAGCCCTACACCCGCCAGTTGCTCTCCGACACGCCCTCGCTGGAAACAGCCATCGCCGATGTGGGACTCGGCGAGCCGCCAGCAGGGGCCCCCGGGAGGTAACGAGCTGCCCGCAGGACGACCGGCTGCGCGGAGGCGGCCGTGTTCTTGATGTGCCCGGCCCCCCGAACTGAAGCACCACGGTCGGTGGCCCCGGGCGCGTGCGGTTCGCTATCGATATTCCATGACATAAATAATGTCTTGACCCTTTAATGGTCTTTGAGTTGATTGTTTTGTCTTTCTCAGCTTATTTAGAGGCTTATGCGAAACTCTCTTTAAAGAAATACAGGCCAATAGCAGCTCGGAACGATGACATGAAGGTCTTGAGCGGCCTCCTGTAATCGGTGAAGAGAATCCGCCACGTCTTCAGGTTGGCGATGGCGCGCTCCACGGGTGCGCGCAGGGAGCTGATCTGGTTATTGTAATCGTGTTCGCGCATGTACAGCTCACGGTCTTGCGGCTTGCGCACTGGGGTGACGATGTAATCAGTCCCGATGAATCCCTTATCGCCGATGACATCGCCGGCCGCTTTCAGGATTGCCTCGCATGCCGAGCCTTTCAGCTTGGCCATGTCATGCTGGTTGCCGGGAACCGGATCGGATACGAAAGTGATGCGGCCGGCGAGATTCGTGACGATCAGGGACCCGTGGCCCGTGGTCTTGTATTTCCCCGCCCACAGCTCGCGCTCGCCCGCCCAGGACCAGCATGGCCACAAGGTGCCATCTACCAGGGCGATCGCTCCCCTGGTGGCCTCCGCCGCCTCCTCCGCGGATGGCCGGAACTCCGCGGTCGCCTTACCGATCAATGGCGTCAGGAACGCGATGTACCGCGAGATCGTGGACTGATCCACGTCGAAGATCTCCGCCCAGATTTCCTCGGTGATGTTGTTGCGGGCGTATCCGCTGGCGACGATGAGCGCCTCGCGCAAGGTAAGGTCCCTCGGGCGGCCGTTTCCCTTGTCCCACGGTTCCTCGAGCAGTTCGCTGACCAGGTCCTCCAGCTCGTCGAGTTGCTCAGCGTCCAGTCCTGACATACGATCGAACCGCAACGGCCTCTCCTTCCGGTGAATGGCGTTTTAGCATTCACCGTTCTACTGGAGGGAGGGGTCGTTTGCTATGATCTGACCCGGCGTGTCGCCAATTCTAGAATTACATTCGCGTAACTCTAGGAAACAGAGGAAATGGCGGGTTCTGCATAAGCCTCCTTGACCCTTTAATGGTCTTTGAGTTGATTGTTTTGTCTTTCTCAGCTTATTTAGGCCTGCTTAACGCGTGATATGGTTATCCTGGGCCGCCGGGTGCGGGCCCGCTTTGTCTTTGTGAGTGGCCCGGTCGTACTCCTGGGGCCCGCAGCCCGCTGAAGGCTCCAGTTTGGGAGCCAGGCGAGTGCCGCGCGGAGAAATCACGTGGGGCCTGTGCGCATAAGGGGGAGCGGGATAATGCGCGCGAGAATACTGAAATCCGTATGCCTGGCTGTCGCAGTCTTCGCGGCAATGCCCGCCGGCTGGGGCCGCGCTGAGGTGGCGGTGGCCCAGCCCGGCGTCGCACTCGTGCCGTGTGATCCCGCGGCCCTGGCCGCCGACATCGCGGGTGCGGCAGCCGGGGAGACCGTGATCCTTGCGCCGCTTTGCACTTACGTGCTGGCGGTGCCGCTGCCCGCCATCAACCAGGGCCTGTCCATCGAGGGCAATGGGGCCACCCTTGAGCGCAGTTCGGCGGCGGGCACCGAGCCGTTCAGCATCCTGACCGTGAACTCCGGCAAAGTGACGGTTAGCGGCCTGAGCCTCCGTAACGGCGGATCGGGGAGTGGCGGGACGCAAGGCGATGTCTTCGGCGGCGCCATCCATAACGTGGGCGGTGACGTCATGGTGGTGGGCGATGCTTTCATCGGCAACGGCGCCCGGTTCGGCGGGGCCGTCGAGAACGACTATCAGGAAAACCTGACCATCATAGGCGCTGCCTTCATCCGCAACGGTGCCGCATACGGCGGCGCGATCGACAGCGAAGGCATGCTGAAGATCAGCGGGGGATTCTTCAGGCAGAACTCGGCCAGCGAGTGGGGCGGAGCGGTCCTGACCGATTATGCGGGGAGGCTGACTGGCTGCATGTTCATCCGGAACACAGCCCTGGTTGGCGGTGGCGTTTTCAGCAGCGTCACATCCACGGTGACAAAAAGTAGTTTCCGTTACAATCAGGCCTATAACGGCGGCGCGATCTTCAATGATCAAGACATGACTCTCGCCGATACCCAGATCACCAAGAATACTGCGACCTTCGGTGGCGGGGGCCTCTATGACGACATTTTCGGGAGTACGACGCTGGCACGCACCACCTTCCGGCGCGACCGGGCGGATTATGGCGGAGGGGCTATCTTTAACGAAGACGGCGTGACTCTCACCGACAGCGAGCTTTCGGATAATATCGCCGGCCAATACGGGGGCGGCATCTATACGGACTGGGTCCTGGTGGTCACCAAAAGCGGCATCGTCGGCAACACCGCAGCAACAGGAGGCGGTGGTATCTACAACGGTGACGACTTCGGCCCGCCAGGGACCGTCACGCTTACCGGCGCGCTCCTGCTCGGCAACCAGCCCGACAACTGCGAAGGGTGCCAGCCTCAAGGCGCACAGGCCCCGTTGGCTCGGCGCCCCCACCCAGCCGGCGGACCCGGGCTGCGGCTCGCCGCCCCCGGGGTGGCTGCGGCCAGGGCGGAGGCGGCCAGGGCGGAGGCGGCCAGGGCGGAGGCGGCCAGGGCGGAGGCGGCCAGGGCGGAGGCGGCCAGGGCGGAGGCGGGAGCCTCGCCTGCGCAGGTCCCTCCCACGTGATCACGCTAAGTATTAAAGTATAACTTTGAGTGACCACTTTTATCGGCGGGGGTGCGGGCTATGAGGGAATCTGCGGACCGTATATTCCTCGGGCTTCTGGAGGCTGCTCCGGACGCGATGGTATGCGTCGAGCGTGATGGCCGGATAGCGCTCGTGAACGCCCAGGCTGAGCGGCTCTTCGGGTACAGCAGGGACGAGCTGGCCGACAAGCCGGTGGAGATTTTGGTTCCGGAAGCGGCGCGCGGGGTGCATCCGGCCCACCGGGACAAGTACGCCGCTAATCCGAGGCCCCGGCCGATGGGTGCGGGAATGGATCTCGCCGGGCGACGGCGGGACGGCAGCACGTTTCCCGCCGAGATCTCGCTGTCGGCGATTGACACCGACGAAGGAATCCTTATCACGGCGGCGGTCCGGGATGTGACGCAGAGCCGCGTCGCGGCCGAGAGGACTGCCCGGCTGGCATCGATCATTCAGTCGTCGCATGACGCCGTGATCGGCAAGACCCTCGATCTCGTGGTCAGCAGCTGGAACCCGGCAGCTGAACGGCTGTATGGGTACACCGCGCGGGAAATGATCGGCCAGCACATCGAGGTCCTCCTCCCAGTTGAGGAGCGGGAGGCGGAGTCCAGGATTCTGGCGGCCGTGATCCGGGGCGAGCGGGTGGAGGAATATGAGGCCCGGCGGGTCCGCAAAGACGGAACGACGGTTGTGGTGTCGCTGATGGTGTCCCCCATCACCGACAGCGCTGGAAAGATCACCGGGATATCGACCGTGACCCGTGACGTCACCGAGCGGCAGCGGGCCGAGGCGAGATTCCGCGGGCTGCTGGAGGCCGCGCCGGACGCCATGGTGTGCGTGGACCAGGCCGGACAGATCACCCTGGTCAACGCGCAGGCCGAAAGGCTGTTCGGCTATGGCCGGGAGGAGCTCATCGGCCAGCCGGTCGAGATGTTGGTTCCAGACGCGGTACGCGCCGCGCATCCGGGTCACCGGGCCGAGTATGCGGCCGACCCCAGGCACCGGCCGATGGGGGCGGGAAAGGAGCTGGCGGGGCGGCGGCGGGACGGCAGCACGTTCCCGGCCGAGATCTCGCTGTCAGCGATCGACACCGGCCAGGGCATCCTTGTCACCGCTGCGGTCCGGGACGTCACCGAGCGGATGCAGGCGCAGGCCGAGCGGGAGCGGCTGAGGACGCAGACCGAGCGCGACCGCATGGAGCGGCAACTGCAGCAGACGCAGCGGCTGGAAAGCCTCGGCCAGCTCGCGGGCGGGGTGGCTCATGACTTCAACAACCTGCTTGGAGTCATTTCCAGCTACGCGGACTTCGTCGCCGAGGAGCTGGAGTCGCAGGCGCCGCCGAACGGGCGGCAGACGCTCCTCTCCGACATTGCGCAGGTGCAGCGCGCCGCAGACCGGGCCGCCGAGCTTACGCACCAGCTGCTGGCGTTTGCCCGCCGCGAGGTGATCCAGCCCCGCGTCCTGAACCTCAACGACATGGTTGCCAGCGTCGAGCAACTGCTGCAGCGGACCCTCGGCGAGCATATCGAGCTGGCCACCGAGCTGGCCGGCGACCTGCGTCTCGTGCTGGCCGATGCGGGCCAGATCGAGCTGACGCTGGTCAACCTGGCGGTCAACGCCCGTGACGCGATGCCCAGCGGGGGGAAGCTGACCATCGAGACAGCAAACACCGACGTGGACGCGGTGTATGCGGCCAGCCGCGCCGGCCCGACCCCGGGCCGGTATGTCGCGGTCAAGGTCAGCGATACCGGGACGGGGATGCCCGCCGAGATCGCCGACCGGGCGTTTGAGCCGTTTTTCACCACCAAGCCCAAGGGCGAGGGATCGGGCCTTGGCCTGGCCACCGTATACGGGATCATCACGCAGGCAGGCGGGAACGTCCGCATCTACTCCGAACCTGGGCTCGGCACGACAGTGATCGTGTTGCTGCCGGTCACCGACCAGTCGCCGCCCGCCCACGAACAGCCACCGGCCAGGCCCGAGCACGGCGAAGGCGAGATCGTGCTCGTCGTGGAAGACGAACCAGCCTTGCTCGAAGTGACCCGCCGGATTCTTGCCCGCAACGGCTACCAGGTCCTGGTGGCCGCCAATGGCCAGCAGGCGATCGATGCCGCAGCTGCCTGCCCGCAGCGCCTTGATGTGCTGCTCACCGACGTGGTGATGCCCGGAATGCAGGGCCGGGAAGTAGCCGAGCGCGTCCGCATGCTCCAGCCAGACGTTCACGTGCTCTTCATGTCGGGCTACACCCAGGGCCTCCTCGGTGCCCAGCAGGTCCTCGCGCCGGGAGTCAGCCTCATCGAAAAGCCCTTCTCCGAAGGTTCCCTGCTCGCGAAGCTACGCTCAGTCATCAAGAGCCACGCCTGAGGCCGAGCGCTACCGGACGTCATGGGCGGCCTTTTGGATGGGTATCCGGGGCCGGCGGGCGGGGTGCCGATGATCGAGCAGGGTGTCGATGAGGTGGAGGAAGCTCCGGACGCTGATGGGTTTGGTGAGGTAGGCGTCGGCGCCTGCGCCGAGAAGCCGGTCGATCCGTTCCTGGCTGGCATCTGCGCTGATGATGATGACGGGTGTGTCGCTTGTGGCTGGGTCGGACTGGATGCGGTGGAGCAGTTCTTCGCCGGGCATGTCGGGCAGGTTCAGGTCGAGCAGGATCAGGTCGGGATGGTGGTCGGCGGCGAGGTCGAGCGCGACTCCGCCGAGCATCGCCGGGACAACGCGGGTGGAGGGGCGTTGTTTGAGGATGTGCTCGACGAGCCGCAGGTTCTCCACCATGTCCTCGACGTAGAGCAGGGTCTTCGGGGTGGGATAGGCGCGGACGGTGGCGAGGGGGTCGCCCATGTCGGCCGTGGGTGAGGTGGCTGCGGGCTCGGCGATGGGCAGTTCTACCCAAAACACGCTGCCTTCCCCGGCGGCGCTGGTGGCTCCCGCGCTGCCACCCATGGCCTCGATGAGCTGCCTGGACAAGGCGAGGCCCAGCCCTGCTCCCTCGACCCCGACCTGGCCGGCGTCCAGCCGCTGGAAGGGGGTGAAAAGCTGGCCGATGTCGTAGTCGTGGATTCCCCGCCCGGTGTCGGTGATGCTGATGCGCAGCCGGCTGCCCGGCTGGTGGTCCGCGCTGATGGTGACGTTCCCGCCGGGGTGGTTGTACTTGACCGCGTTGGAGAGCAAGTTCAGCAGCACCTGGCGCAGCCGATGGTGGTCGGCGTGGACGTGCTCGCCCAGTTGCGGCGGCTGGTCAAGGTGCACTCCATGGGAGGCGGCCAGCGGCCGGATGAGCTCGAGTGCGTCAGTGACGATGGTGTCAACGGGGACTGCTTCTATCGACATTGACAGCGTGCGGGCCTGGACGCGGGTCATGTCGAGCACGTTGTCCAGGAACAAGACCAGGCGCCGGGCGGCGTTGAGCATCATCGACGCCCACTCCCTGTGCTCGCCGGACAGGTCGCCAAGGCTGAGGAGCTCGCCGAATCCAAGGATGGTGTTGATCGGGGTTCGCAGCTCGTGACTTATCCGGGAAACAAATTCGTTCTTCGCCTCGTCGGCCGCCCGCCGCGCCCGCTGGGCCTCCTCCAGTTCCCGCGCCGGGGCGGCGCTGCTGGCCGTCATCTGCTGGGTGCGCAGTTCCAGCTCCTGGGCCCGCCGCTGCCACCGATCCTGGCCTTCGGTGAGCAGCACCTGTTCGGTGACTTCCTCCACCGAGCAGATGAAGTAGCACATCTTTCCGCCAGCCCCCAGCACCGGTATGTTCGAGCGGCGCCAGTAACGGACCTCCATCCCGCCGTCCGGCCCCGGCCGCGGGGTGGCGTGCTTCTGCGTGTCCATCGTGTGGGCGACCCGGTCCCGGCGCACCCGCTCCAGCGAGGCGTGCAGGCTCCCCGCCCCGCCCGCCGGCGGGTCCGCGCCGGGGAACGCCTCCCAAATGTTCTTGCCCACCAGGTCCTCGCGGCTGGTGTGGGTGGCCCGCAGGTAAGCGTCGCTGGCCGCGACGATCCTCAGATCAGGGCTGAGCGCCACAAACATCCCCGGTGCTGACTCGAACAGCAACTGGAAGTCTGGCGGCGTGGCCGCCCCGCTCTTGCCCGCCGTTGCCGGTGATTCGCTCATGCCAGCCCCCCGATGGCCTGCGCGCGTGCACGCATGCTAGGTCGTTAACCCATCCTGCGTCGTTAACCCATCCTGCGTCGTTAACCCCACCCTGCGTCCTTTACCCCACCCTGCGCTGACCGGATGGCAGGTGATGCAACACAGCCTCACACAGCTCAGCCCGGCTGTAGGGCTTGCCGAGCACCGCGGCACACCCGGCGGCGAGCGCGGCGCTGCGGTGTTCGGCCGCCGCGCCGGTTACCGCTATCACCACCGGAGGCGCCCCGCCGCTGAGGCGAATCTCGGCCGCCAGCGACACACCCCCGCCGTCGGGAAGCCCCATGTCCAGCAGCACCACGTCGAACGCGCCGGCCGCAAGCGCCGCCCGCGCCTGCGCCACGGTGCCAGCCAGGGTCAGACGGGCGTCGCGCAGCACCGGCTCGCCGGAGCGGGTCAGGATCGTCTTGACCAGGGCTTGGTTGAGCTCGTCGTCTTCCACGAGCAAGATCTGCACAGTCACTGAGCAGCCCCCATCTATTACTTTTAGTAACTATAGATGTACTCAAAGTGACAGATCAAGTGGGCGTGCTCAAGTCTCCAGGCCGGCAACCGCTCGCGTGACGTGCAGCAGGTACTCCTCGCGGTTGAGCGGATTATGGTCCGACCGCGGCCGGGCCGGCATCGCGCCACGGACCGGCTGGTAGTGATCGAAGGCGCATTCCAGCACGCCCTCGCCACGCGTCAGCGCGGGGAGCTGTTGCTCCAGTTCGTGCACCCGGGCAGCCGGGATCTCACCTGCCAGGATGCACGCAGAACCCCGCATGGCTGGTGCATGCGGGACCGCGCGCAGCTGTGCCAGCACGGGCATAACCGGCCCGAGCGTGTCTGCCGGCATCTCCAGGGAGAAGCGCTGCACCGGCTCGTGCACCATGGTTCCGGCCTGCTTCAGCGCGCTCATCAGAACCAGCGGCGTCAGGCTGCGGAAGTCCCCGGCAGTGCTCGACATGCTCTTGTCGAAGGTGGCGTGGGCGTGGCTCTGACGAGGCCAATAGCCGGAATGTGTCATGGTGACCGTGCAGTCGGTGACCTCCCACCCGTAGATTCCCTGCCGCAGCGTCTCGTGCACGGTCTGCTCGACCGCCTTGAGGAATGAGCGCGGGAGCGACCCGAGCTCGAACTCGATCCGAAACCGCACGCCGGAGTTGATCGCGGCCGGATCGATGCGCAGCCCAACGGTGGCAAGGAACGGGTTGGGCGCCTGGCCGATCATCTCGACGGCCGCACCCGTGCCGGTGGGCCGTTCGATGCAGATCGTGGTTGTCTCGCGGAATCCGACGTCGATGCCGAAGTCGTTCGCCAGCGTTGCCTGGATGACCTCTTTCTGCACCTCACCGTAGAGCGAGACGAGCATTTCGTGGCGGATGCCGTCCTGCCGCAGGTTGATCAGCGGGTCCTGCTCGGACAGGCGGGCGAGTGCGATGCGCAGCGCACCCCTGTTGGCGGGGCTGCACGGAACGACAACCGTTTCCGAGGTTGGTGGCGCGAAATAGTGGTGCTTCGGGCCCGTTCCCGATGCGCCCAGCGTGTCGCCGATCTGGACGTCGCCAAGACCCCAGAGCTTCCCAATCTGCCCGGCGGTGACCGACGCACGATGGACGGCCGGGCCACGGTCGAAAACGCTGATCGCGGTGACCTTTCCCGTACTGCCCCGGCCGTACTGCAGCCGATCCCGGGTTCGTACCGTTCCGGCGAACATGCGAACGTACGCGATCTTCTCCCCAGCCGGCCCTCGCTCGACCTTGAAAACCGTGCCAGAGACAGGGCCGCCGACATCGCCTTCGGCCGCGGGCAGCAGCTCCGCCACACCGGCCATCAGCGATGTCACACCCGCCCCTGTGATGGCCGAGCCGAAGAACACCGGATGCACCAGCGCCTGCCTGGTCTGGGCCGCGAGTTCGCGGCGGAGCCGGCGGTAGGGGGCCGCCGTCTCGTCGGCCACGTAGGCGGACAGAAGCTCATCGTCGTGCTCGGCGAGGACTTCGGCCAGCCTGGCCGCAAAAGCAGTGTCGGCCGCGCCGTAAGGCATGAAACCAGCGCTGCGCGTGCCCAGCCCGAGCGCAGATCCCATCGCCATGATTGCCGGCGTCAGCTTCCCGGAGATCCCCTGGAGAACGCGCTCACAGTGCGCGCCACCCCGGTCGATCTTGTTCACGAAGATGAGGGTGGGGATGCGCAGCCGCTGCAGCGCCCGCATCAGCACGCGGGTCTGCGCCTGCACGCCCTCAACGGCGGAGATCACCAGCACCGCACCATCGAGCACGCTCAGCACCCGTTCCACCTCGGCGATGAAGTCCGGGTGGCCAGGAGTGTCGATCAGGTTGACCGTGACATCACCGATGACGAACGACACGACGGCGGACTTGATCGTAATGCCGCGCTGCCGTTCCAGCGCCAGCGAATCAGTCTGGGTGCTGCCGTCATCGACGCTGCCGATCTCGTCAATGACACCGGCGGCGAAAAGCAGCCGCTCGGTCAGGGTCGTCTTACCGGCGTCTACATGCGCCAAGATCCCCAAGTTCAGCGTTCTCACGAAGCGTCATGTCCTCTGGGTAGGCGGAAGCTCCCTCCTGGGTGGACATGAACGCTGCGCGCACTGGCTCTCCTTGGCCGATTGCCCATTATAAGGAGTGCAGCAGAAGGCGACAGCGGAGGGCAACTGATTTGCTGGCCGTCCGCGTCTGTAGTGGCTCACGTCACCCGGCGTGCCGTGAGCGTGCAAGCCGACGGACATCACACCTCGCGCGGCGGACACTAGGATGTCCCAGGGCATGGCCCCCGCGCCGGGGGCCGATGCACAGCAGCGTGAGGTGCGTGATGGGTGCTGAGCGGCCGATCTTCGTTCTAGGGTGCCCTCGCTCGGGGACCACTCTTCTGCAGCTCATGCTGCACGCCCACCCACGGATTGCCATCCCGTCCGAGACAAGATTCGTGCTGGCGGCCTACAGCGACCGCAACGACTTCGGGGATCTGCGCGACGAGACCAACCGGCGCGCCCTGGCCCGCTGGATCGTAGGGCAACGGCAGACACTGTTTTACGACATGGGCCTGGACCAAGAGGAGATCGTTGAGGAGATAGCCGCCGCGCCTCCCACCCTCGGCTCCGCACTCGGGACCGTGTTTCGCGCGTATGCGAGGCGGTTCGGCAAGCCCCGCTGGGGGGACAAGCGCCCGGGCTACTACGAGAACATTCCGGCGCTGCTCCGGCTGTTCCCAGACGCCCAGATCGTGCACCTGATCAGAGACGGCCGGGACTGTGTCGCATCCCTGAAGAACATGCCATGGTTCAAGCAGGATGTACACGCGGCCATCTCCACCTGGGTGGAGGCGATCGACAGCTGCCGCCGGGCAGTCCCCAGGCTGCCTGCCGATGCGTATTACGAGCTCCAGTACGAGCAGCTGGTCGCCGATCCGGCAAAACAGATTGCCGCCCTCTGCGAGTTCCTTGGCGAGGACTACGATCCGGCGATGACCGAGCCGCACAAGATCGCGAACTCGACGTTGCCGGAACGGCAAATCTGGCATGCCGAGACCCACAAGCAGGTCACAACGGCCCGGTCCGGGTCGTGGCAGGACCGGCTGGAGCCATGGGAGGCCGCGCTCTGCGAAACGGTCATGCGCAGGCGGCTCCGTGCTTTCGGGTACGAGCTGTCGGGAGTGGCCCGTCCCTCGCCCAGGCACCTGGCCAGGTATGCGCGGGTCGATGCCCTGCGCCGGGGTGCCGCCTACAAGCGGCGCATCAGGGACGCGCGGGAACGCGCCCGCGAATCCGGCCCGCTGGAATGCCAGCTCTGAGCTGAATTCCCCGGGTACGGGCGGCAGTGCCGTGTTTGGCTCCGCCAGCTGGGGCAAGGTGCCCAAGTGCTGCTGCTTAGGGGGCCCAAACTGGCCAGTCGTGCATCTCCCCGGCGGTCTGGTTCGCAGACCGCAGCCACCCGCCGTACCGTCCTCATCGCGGGCGGGGCGAATCTGCTCGTCGGGCTGACCAAGCTGGCAGCGGGCATCATCAGTGGTTCCAGCGCGATGCTCGCGGAGGCTGCCCACTCGGCCGCGGACACCATCAACCAGGCATTCCTGCTGGCCTCGGTGCACCGGGGCCAGCGCCCGGCCGACCGTGGTCACCAGTTCGGCTACGGGCAGGAACGCTACTTCTGGTCGCTGCTGGCGGCGTTTGGCATCTTCGTCGCTGGCGGCGGCTTCTCCGTCTTCGAGGGAATACTCGCCCTCACGCGCACCGGCAGCGACAACCCGGCCGTCGCCTACGTGGCACTTGCCGTCGCTTTCGCAGCCGAAGGAACGTCTTTCGTGCGGGCATTCCGGCAGGTTCGCGGCGAAGCGCGCCGCGGCCACCGGGAACTGCTTGACCATGTCGAGACGAGCCCCGACACCACCGTGATGGCGGCACTCTTCGAGGACACCGCCGCGGTGATAGGGCTGGTTCTCGCCGCTGCCGGTGTCGGGCTCCGCCAGCTGACCGGGTCCGCCGTTTGGGACGGCGCGGCATCCATCGCGATTGGCGTCCTGCTCTTCGCCGTGGCGATCAAGCTTGGCCTGGTCAACCGGGACCTGCTCATAGGCCGCGCCGCCGATCCCAGGCAGCAACAGGTGATACGGGACGAGATCGAGAGCGCCCCAGGCGTTGACGCGCTCCTCGAACTGCGGACCATGCACCTGGGGCCCGACAGTCTCATCGTCGCTGCGCGCGTGGCTCTGAACGATGAGTTGAGTGCCGACCAGGCAGAAGACCTCGCCGACGAAATCGATCGCAAGCTCGCCGAGAAGCTCCCGTTGGCCGCGCATGTTTTCGTCGACCCGACCCAGACGGACAGCTAGCCAGGAGTCAGGTAACCGGCGCAGCCAGGCAACCGCCAGAGGCCCGGGCTCACCGGCCTGCCCGCCAGTGGGCCCGGGCCGCCCGCGTGAGCCCTCAGTGACTCAGCTGAACGCACGCGGCGTCGTACTGCGAAACTGCCACCGTACTGTTGGCGTGGGCCAGTGAAGCGGTGTCCGGGTTACCCGCGTACACCACGCCGGCCTGGCCGCTGGAGTTGAACGGAGAGCCCGGAGCCGCCCCCGAAGCGCCTGGCGTCATGGGGTTGTCTGGCCCGCAGGTGTTAGTGGGCGCGCCTGGCTGGCCGGTTGACGGGCTCACCGTGGCCCAGGCGGTGGCGGGCGCGGCCAGTATCAGGCCGGCCGAGCACGCAGCCGCGAGCAGGTACTTTCGCATCATTCCTCCTGGAGTCCCCTTCAACGACAGAGGTTTGGCTCGCATCGGGTCTCGATGCCGGGCAGCGTTCACTGCCCCAAAGAGCTACACACGTATGGCAGCCGTCCGCGGTTCACCGCGGACGGCCCTGCCGGTGAGCTTCAGGAGTCCCCAGTTCATGCGAAACGGCTGACGCTGTGTACCGCCGTGCCGGTCATGGCCGGCCCGGTGCGGCCCCATGACAAGCCCATAGCCGCCCAGGATGCCGAGCGTTCAGGCGCGGTGCCGTGCGCTCAGGGCAGGGTGTCGTCGTCCTCCCCGGCGAACGGCCCAGGCTCGCGTGAGCTTGCCGTCGTGAGAGCGGGCGGAATCTCCGGCAGGACGGTCTCGAAATACGACCGGGCTGCCGCCGTGGTCCCGATGTCCCGGCCTGCTTCCTCGGACAGGTACCAGCGGTGCTCGAGGATCTCGTGGAAGATCTCTGCCGGTGCCAGCCTCCCGCGCAGGCTGGCAGGGATCGCCGCAAGCACCGGGTCGTAAACCTCCTCCAGCCAGCGGTTCGCCGCGACTGCCTCGGAGGCGGGGCGGCCCTCCTGTTGCTCGAGATACCCACGGAAGCTCGCGATGTCGTTGAGCAGCCTGCGGGCCTGGTTCTCCTCCGCGTCGAGCCCGGTACGCAGGAACAGCGTCCGGCTCTGCTGCCCTGACTCGGCGACCTTGGTCCGCACCCGCAGTTTGGTTCCCTCGGGCACGCTGATGAGCTCGATCTCGTCCGCGTCGAACCCGAGTTCATTCAGCCTGCGCAGCCGTTCGGCGATGCGATACCGCTGATCCTCGGGGCACAGTATTTCTTCTCTGGTCAGCTCATCCCACAACTGCTCATAGCGGCGCTTCAGCTCATCGGTGATCTGTACCGGGTCGATGTCTGGCGTCAGCAGGTCGCCTGCCTGAAGGTCGAAGAGCTCACCGCAGACCCGTTCCTGGGCAAGGTCGACATCCAGGCTGCGCTGGCCCGGCGTCAGGGATGGGTGTCGCTCGCTGGTCTCCGCGTCGACCAGGTAGGCCTGCAGGGCCCCCGCGTCGTAGCGGAAAAGGGCATTGGAGAGGGAGCAGTCTCCCCAGAAGAAACCCGACAGGTGCAGCCGGGCGAGTAGTTCGGCGAGGGCGTCGAGCAGCCGGTCAGTGGGCAGGCCGCCGCTGGCGCGGGAAAAGAGCGCCCGGTAGGTGGTCGAGTAGTCGAGGAAGTTGGTGACGAGGATCGCGTCTGTATCGCGACCGCGGTCGACGACGACCCCGACGACCTCAACGGCCGGCACATTGAGTTCCGCGAGCGCCCGGAGCAACCGGTACTCGCGCCTCGCGAGCCGCTCGCTCAGCGACTTGAGCGCGAAGAGTTTTCCGTCGTCGGCGGCGAAGCGGACCACGTGACGGGAAATACCGCGCTGCCTGATCTCCACGAGCCGCTCGTCACGCCAGTCCTCCAGTGGCTCCGTCCACGGCAGGCTCAGCAGTCCCGCCGCCTGGTCAGCGGGCGGGCTGAAGACGAATCTCAATGCTCTGTCCCGCCTTCCCGTTACCCCGCGCAGTTAATGCTGCCCTGTTGCTAACAACACTCAGCCCACTGGCTACCACGCCGGCAGGCAGCGGGCTACCATCCCCCGTTCGCGCCTGGTCAGCACCATTGTTTTCACGGCTTGTGGTCAAGAGAATTTACAGTAAGCCGTGGTCAGGCCTGCTGCAAGTGCCCGCCGCAAGGTGAGGCCAACCGCAGCCATGGGGGGCCGCGGATCATGGTCATCACTCCGAGGGAGAGATATGCGTCACTCATCCAAAGCACCCTCGCCCGCCGTGGGCAAGGGACGGGGGAAGACGGGCCCGTGGGGGCGTGGTGCCGCGGCCGTGGTCGCGGCAGTCGGTGCCGTCGCGCTCTTCGCGACGCCCGCGCTCGCAGCCAGCCCCAATGGGCAGACGGTGAGCCAGACATTCACACAGCACGGCACGTGGACCGAGCCCGGTGACACGGATTTCTGCTCCGGAGCTACCATCAATCCGACGATCACCGGCAACGAAATCGAGCACATTACCTTTTTCTCCAACAGCGACGAGGCGTGGGGCACCTTTACCGAGGAAGGCAAGGTCGTCGTCGAGATCAACGGCCTCACCTACACGGGCCGGATCACGATCTGGGGAAACTTCAACCAGAACGAGAAGAACCAGAACTCCACGTTCACCGGCTCCTTCTACCTGTCCGCCACCGACGCCAATGGCGCGGTGCACGCCGAAGTTGCCCACGAAGTGGCGCACCTGTCCTGGGACGCGGTCAGCGACCAGCCCGTGGTGAGCTTCGACAGGCTGACCGTTACCTGCTCCTAGCCTGGGGGCGGGAAAGGGTCCGGTCAGGCAGGCAAGCTCCCACTCAGGTAAAGAAACTCCCGGGGTGAGCACACGCATCCTTTACCCGGAAGTGGAGCGCAGGGGCGAGAGCGCCTGCGCTCCACTTCGCCACGGGCACCACCTGGGCTGCAGCAACAGCCTGGTCAGGGTGGCTTGTGAGACAGATCACGGCGCGCTGCCTGCGCGGGTATCTCCACTACCCGGCAGCCGCAATGGCTGCCAGGTACACTGGCCGCCTCCGGGTCGCTGTAGCTGGGCGCGCATCCAGCTAGCTCCCGGCCCCCGACGGCAGTGGCCGCGGGCTTCACTTCGATGGCCGAACGTGATGGGAGTTGGAATGCGCGTTCTGGTACTTGGCGGTGATGGGTTCTGTGGCTGGCCGACATCGCTGTATCTGTCGGATCGTGGTCACGACATCACCATCCTCGACAACCTCAGCCGGCGGAAGATCGATGTCGAGCTTGAGGTGGAATCCCTGACGCCAATCCGCCCCATGAGTGAGCGGGTTCGCGTCTGGCGCGAGGTTTCGGGACGCGAGATCGGTTTCATCAACGTCGATCTCGCGACCGAGTACGACCGGCTGGCTGCGCTGCTGGAAGAGATCCGGCCCGACGCCATTGTTCATTTCGCCGAGCAGCGCGCCGCCCCGTACTCGATGCGGACCACGCACACCAAGCGCTACACCGTCGACAACAATGTCCGGGCGACTCACAACCTGCTGACTGCCCTGGTCGCGACCGGTGTTGACGCCGAGCTGGTGCACCTGGGCACCATGGGCGTCTACGGCTACGGATGGTCGGGCAGTGCCCCCATCCCCGAGGGCTACCTGACCGTGAAGGTCCCCACGCCCGACGGTGAGATCGAGCGGGAGATCCTGCACCCCGCCAACCCGGGGTCGGTCTACCACATGACCAAGACCCTCGACCAGCTGATGTTCGCCTTCTACTCGAAGAACGACGGGCTGCGGATCACTGACCTGCACCAGGGCATCGTCTGGGGCACCCAGACCAACCAGACCATCCGCGACGAGCGGCTCATCAACCGGTTCGACTACGACGGCGACTACGGCACGGTTCTCAACCGGTTCCTCATGCAGGCTGCCATCGGGCACCCGCTGACTGTGCACGGCACCGGCGGTCAGACCCGCGCGTTCATCCACATCCGCGACACGGTCCGGTGCATCGAGATCGCGATCACCAACCCCCCTGAGGACGCTTCCAAGCCGCGCGTGCTGAACCAGATGACCGAGTCTCACCGGGTGATGGACCTGGCCAAGATGGTCGCGGACGTCATGGGCGCGGACATCGCGTACCTGCCGAACCCGCGGCGCGAAGCCGACGAGAACGACCTGGTGGTGCGCAACGACCAGTTCCTCGCGCTGGGCCTGCGGCCGACGACCCTGTCTGAGGGCCTGCTTGAGGAGGGCAAGGCGATCGCGGCGCATTACCGCGGCCGGGTCGACCCGACCAAGATCATCTGCCGCTCGGTGTGGCGGGCCGGCATGGAAACCGCGGACGACCTGCTCACCGAGCTTCCGCCGGAGAGGTAGGAACCTCTGCCAGAACGCGGCGGCAGGATGGCTCTCAGCCGCCTGCCGCCGCGGTTGCGCCCGTCGCCTTTCTGCAAGAACACCCGTGAACGAGGGGGTTGGTGAGCTCACCTTCTAGTTCGGCAGTACCCCTCACTGAGCGCGGCTGTTGGCATGATGCCGGTTTCCTTGGCTAGCCTGAAGGTTCACGATCGCGGTCAACGGCGGGGAGTGCATCCCATGTCTGACGGTGGCGCGCTTGGTGATCGCCTGCGCCGGAAACGGCGGCAAAGCTCGCTCACCCAGGAGGAGCTAGCCCATATTTCCGGCGTCAGCCAGGAGATGGTAGCCAAGATCGAGCAAGGACGCCGGCACCCGCGTCTGACGGTCCTCACCAAGCGCCGCCGTCTCCGAGGCTGGCCGCCTGTACTGGGCCGGCGAATTCGCGAAGCTCGCCGCCAGCTTGCCGCCGCTGATCGGTGAAGCGCGGCTGACCAGCCAGACGGCAGGCCCACCTGCGCACAGCCTGCTCGCCCAGTCCTACGAACTGGCCGCGTTCCTGATGGTCCACATGGGCAAAGAAGACCTTGGTGCTCTTGCCGCTGAGCGCGCCTTCACCTCTGCGGTGCCCAGCAACGACGAACTGCTGCACGCCATCGTGCAGGGCACCTACGCATGGGTGCTCCTGCACCAGGGACGGCTCGCCCAATCCGAGAAACTGGCCGTCACGGTGGCCGACCGGATGGAGCCCTCCTTCTCAGCACCCAGCAAGACCATCGCGGTCTGGGGAAACCTGCTCATGACCGCCCTCGCCCCGGCAGCAGCAGCGGGGCACGACTTCTCCCAGTACGTCGCGCTGGCCTCCGCCGGCGCTGAACGGCTCCGGCGCAAGGTGAACATTTACCAGACATCCTTCGGGCCTGCCCTGGTTCACATGCAGGCATGCCACGCCTACGCCGTCACCCGGGACCCCGCCAACGCCCTCGCCGCCGCTCGCAGACTCCACCCCGGTGACCTGGCAGGCATCTCCTACGGGCGGCACCTGCTTGACGTCGCCCAAGCCCACACTGACGCCCGCCACTCCCACGCCGAAACCGCCGTCCTCACCCAAGCCCGCGCTCTGGCCCCCGTTTGGTTCCGCCACCAGGGCATCGCCCGCTCCCTTGTCACCGACTTGTGCGAACAGCAGAAACGGCTCTCCCCGACGCTGCGGGAACTCGCCACCTCGCTAGACCCGAACTGGTACGCCCGGTACCAGCGGCCTGCCAAATAGCCGCG
>WNGR01003348.1_pt1 | contig 17488 bp, 18 predicted proteins | sample 5407581 | NCBI WGS metagenome assembly WNGR01 (sample SAMN13153383, study PRJNA577476) | soil metagenome | isolation source: 80 cm soil or saprolite under Garry oak tree replicate 2 | place: USA:California | collected 2016-06-15 | reverse complement strand
CTCGCCGAGTACTTCGCGCGGATCCCGGCCGCGCGTGCGTTCCACGACCGCCGCGTTGAATTCGTCGGTGTCGTCGACGCCCGGATAAGTCTTCGCCCCACTCTGTCGGAACGTCGCGAGCCGACTCGCCGTCCGGTCCTCCCATGCCGCCGCGTGGGCGACGAGGTCCTTGTACGTCCAGCCGGTGGAGGTCTTTTCCTCGAGGCTGGGAAGGCCGATGGCGCCGATCGCGAGACGGAAGGGGATCCAGGACGTCTCCACGAGCACGAGGAGATCGTCCTTGTCCTTGATCGCGGCGGAGAGGTCCGCGTAGTGGTTGGGGTAATGCCCGTAGGTCTCGCCCTCGAACTTTTGCATGAAAGAGACGGCTTCGAGCTCGACGTCGCTCAGAGTGCGCGCGACCTCGAGCATCTCGGCGTGCGCGTCGTCCCAGCGGCGGAGGACTTCGTCCCGCGAAAGGCCGCGCGCCTCGGCTGCCGCCCGCGCGTTCTGCTCGTCGACGTCGCCGCCCCCATCATCGGCCACCAGAAGGGCCACTTCCTGCGGCGTCCCGGTCCGAAGCGAATCGACGAACGCCGGAACCGTGCTTTCCCAGTGCGCGAGGTGGCCGACCATCTCCTTCAGCGTCCAGCCGGCCGGAAGCTTCTCGTCCCAACGCCCTTCAGGCAGCGCACCGATCGCCTCCCGCATCGAGCGGTGCGCCCCAGAAATTTTGGCGAGCAGCTCGTCTCTAGAAGTACCCCGGATCGTGGTATTCACCAAACACCTCCTTCAGGACAAGTACCTGCTCGCCGACGCTTGCGTTTGCTCTGGCGCACTCGAGGAACCGCGGCATGAGCTCGTCCCCGCTCTTCGCCGCCTTCCGGAGTGCGTCGATTGATTCATTCCACCGCCCTGGGTCGCGCTTCTTTCGCGTCTCGACGAGACGCTCGATCTGCTTTTTCTCGACATCCGGGTCGATCGCGAGGGTCGGGATCGGCGCTTGTTCGGCGGTCGCGTACTTGTTGATCCCGACGACGACCTTCTCCCCCTCCTCGACCTGCTGCTGGAAGTGGAATGATGCCTCGGTGATCTCGCGCTGGGGATAGCCGCGCTCGACCGCCTCGACCATGCCGCCCATCTTCTCGATCTCGCCCAGGTAACGCTCGAAGCCCCGTTCCATGCGCTGCGTAAGCGATTCGAGGTAATACGAGCCTGCGAGCGGGTCGATCGTGTCGGCGACGCCGGATTCGTGCGCGATGACCTGCTGCGTCCGCAGCGCGAGCGTCACCGCATCCTGGGTGGGGAGTGCGTAGGTCTCGTCGAGCGAGTTCGTGTGTAGCGACTGCGTTCCCCCGAGCACCGCGGCGAGCGCCTGCAGCGTCACGCGCACGACGTTGTTGTACGGCTGCTGCGCGGTCAGCGAGACGCCCGCGGTCTGGGCGTGCGTGCGCATGAGGAGCGCGCGCTCGTTCGTGGGGTGGTAACGCCGCTCGATCTCGCGCGCCCAGATGCGCCGTGCCGCGCGGAACTTCGCGATCTCCTCGAAGAAGTCGTTATGGACATCGAAGAAGAACGAGAGGTGCGGCACGAACTCATTCACGTCGAGGCCGGCGTCGACACCCCACTTCACGTACTCGAGCCCGTCGATGAGCGTGAACGCGAGCTCCTGCAACGCCGTCGCGCCCGCCTCGCGGATGTGGTAGCCGGAGATCGAGATGGTGTTCCAGCGCGGCACGTCGCGGGAGCCGTAGCGGAACGTATCGACCACCAGGTTCATCGCTGGCTTCACCGGGACGATCCACTCGCGTTGCGCGATGTACTCCTTCAGCGCGTCGTTCTGGATCGTTCCTCCGAGCCGATCGAGCGGAATGCCGCGCGTCTCGGCGGCCGCGAGGTACATCGCCCAGACGATCGACGCCGGCCCGTTGATGGTCATCGAGGTCGTGACACGGTCGAGCGGGATCTTGTCGAAGAGGATGTCCATGTCGCGCAGCGTGTCGACCGCGACGCCCTCGCGGCCCACCTCGCCTCGCGAGAGCAGGTCGTCCGAGTCGCGGCCCATGAGCGTCGGCATGTCGAACGCGACGGAGAGACCGTCGACGCCATGCTTGAGGAGGTAGTGGAAGCGCTCGTTCGTGTCTTCCGCGGAGCCGAACCCGGCGAACTGACGCATCGTCCAGAGACGTCCGCGGTACATCGAGGGCTGGACCCCGCGCGTGTACGGGAACTCGCCGGGGAACCCGAGGTCGCGGTCGGCATCAAAGCCTTCGAGGTCGTCGTTCGTGTACAGCGGCTCGATGACTTCGTCGGAAAGGGTCGAGAAGCGGCCCTTGCGCTCTGCATGCTTCCTCGTGGCGGGGCCGTACACGTCGTCGAGCCAACGTTGCTTCGCTGTTTTCGTTTTCTGGATGGTCAAGCCGCGAGCAGCGAGCGCGCGATCACGATGCGCTGTATCTCGCTTGTCCCTTCGTAGATCGTCGTCGCGCGCCCGTCGCGCGCGTACCGCTCGACGGCGTAATCGCGCATGTAGCCGTTGCCGCCAAGTAGTTGCACGGCGGTGTGCGTGGCGCGCTGAGCCATTTCGCTCGCGTAGAGCTTCGCCATTGCGGCCTCACGCGTGAATGGCCGGCCGCGATCGCGAAGCCAGGCCGCGCGGAGCGCGAGGAGGCGCGCTGCTTCGAGGTCGCTGTCGGCCTTCGCGAGCCTGAAGCGAAGCCCCTCGAAGTCCGCGATCGGACGGCCGAACTGCTTGCGCTCCTTCGAGTAGGCGCGCGCTAGCTCGAGTGCGCGGCGCGCGATCCCAACGGACTGCGCCGCGATGCCGATGCGACCGCCATCGAGCCCGAACATCGCGATAGCGAAGCCCTTGCCGGCCTCGCCGAGCATGGCGTCGCCGCCGACCCGCGCGTCCTCGAGGATGAGCGCGCTCGTGTCCGATGCACGGAGACCCATCTTGCGCTCCGACGGTCCGATGGAAACACCTGGAGCGTCGAGCGGCACGACGAAGGCCGTGATGCCGGCGCTCGTGCGCTCGGCGTCGAACTCACCGACGCGCGCGAGCACGATCGCGAGCGGCGCGTAGCGGGCATTGGTGATGAACTGCTTCTGCCCGTCGATCCGCCACCCGCTTCCGTCGCGCCGCGCCTTCATGCGCAGGGAAGCCGCGTCGCTCCCGGAGGTGGGCTCGGTCAGCGCGAATGCTCCGAGCCCCGTGCCGTCCATCAGCTTGGGTAGCCAGCGCTTGCGCTGCTGCGCGGTCCCGTGGCGCACGATCGACCCCGCGACGATGCCGCTGTTGACGGCGACGCCGACGGCAAGCGAAGGCCACGCGGCGGAGAGCTCCTCGAGCACGAGCGCGAACGCGACCGCTGAGGCGCCGAGCCCGCCGTCGGCCTCCGGGATCGTCATGCCGAGCACGCCGAGGCGCTTGATGCCCAGTTCGGCGATCAGGTCGCGCGGGAGCGCTCCTTCTTTCTCCGCTGCTGGGATGCGCTCGGTAACGCCTTTGCTCGACGCCCAGTCGGCGACCGCGCCCGCCAGCTCTCGCTCGGTCTGGCCGACGAAAGGATTCATGACGCCCGCGCCTTTTTCACCGCTTCGGTGAACGCCGGTACGAACTCGAACACGTCGGCGACGACCCCGTAGTCGGCGATCTTGAAGATGTCGGCGTCGGGATCTTTGTTCACCGCGACGATCACCTTGCTCGACGTCATGCCCGCGAGGTGCTGGATCGCGCCGGAGATACCCAGCGCGACGTAGAGATCCGGCGTCACGGTTTTACCGGTCTGCCCGACCTGCTCCTCGTTCGGACGCCATCCGGCGTCCGTCACCGCGCGGGACGCACCGACGGCGCCGCCGAGCGCGTCGGCGAGCTCCTCGACGAGATGCCAGTTCTCGGGGCCCTTGAGGCCACGCCCGCCGGAGACGACCACGCGCGCCTCGGAGAGCGAGACGCGCTTCGCCGCCGTCGCCGTCGCCGCGAGCTTCACGAACGTGAGCTTCTCAGAGGATGCGTCGGCGTCGATCTTCTCAACCTGCGGTGCCTCGGCGCCTTCCTTGAGCGGCATCGCACCGGGTCGTACCGAGACGACCGCGGGAAGGTCGAGGCGGAGCTTCGCCCGAACCTTTCCCGCGTACATCGGCTTGTCGACCTCGAGGGCGTTCCCGGCGGCGCGGAGGCCGGTCACGTCGGCGGCGTATGTTCGACCGAGCCGCGCCGCGAGCCGCGCGCCGAGATCGCGTCCGTTAAGCGTCGCGCCGAGAAGGACGAGGTCCGGTTTCTCCGACTCCACCTTCTTCGCCAGCGCCGACACGAACGGCAACGGCGAGTAACGCTCGCCCGCGATCTCCACGACGGTCGCGTCGCCGAGCTCGCGTGCCTTCGCGGCGAGCTCGACCGTCACGCGGCGGAGATCGGTCCCTTTGCGCTCAGCGACGACGAGCGTCTTCACAGGACTTTCGCCTCGTCGCGGAGCGCGGTCGCGAGCTGCTGCGCGATCTGTTTCGCGTCGCCGTCCTTTAGGATCTTGCCTCCGCCACGTACCGGCGGCGGCTCCATCGAGAGGACAGTCCAAGTCGGTCCGGCGGCATCGACGCCGAGCGCGCTCAGAGCACGCTCGGGTATTTCCTTCTTCTTCGCCTTCATGATCCCGGGCAGGGACGGATAGCGCGGCTCCTTCTCACTCTTGTGCACGGTCGCGAGGGCGGGGAGCGGCGCCTTCCAGACCTCGTGACCGCCTTCGACCTCGCGCCAGAGCTCGACGCCGCCGTCAGCCGGGACGACCTTCGTGATCGTGGCGACGTGCGGCCAGCCGAGGATCTCGGCGACGGCCGGGCCGACGAAGCCCTGATCATCGTCGGACGCCTGCTTCCCGCAGAGGACGAGGTCGGGCTTGGCTTCGTCCACGACCTTCGCGAGAGCACGAGCGACGGCGAGGGGCGCGGCGTGATCGGCCGTGACGAGCGACGCTTCGTCGCAGCCCATCGCGAGCGCCTGCCGCAGCGCGTCGCGCGACCGCGCCGGACCGACCGTGACGACAGCGACGACGGTCGACGGATCGGCGTCCTTGCGCTCGAGGGCCATCTCGATCGCGTATTCGTCGTACGGCGAGATCGACCAGGTGATGCCGTCGGTGACGACCGACTTTCCGTCGGGCGCGACCTTGACTCGGACGGTCGAGTCCGGCACCTGCTTCAGCGGAATGAGGATCTTCAAATTTCCTGCTGGTCACCCGTGTACCAGAGCGCGAAGACGACGACCGCGAACGCGACGACGAGCAAGACGAGCGTGAACGCGATCGCGAAGATGGTCGTGCCGTCTGTGAGATCCACTAGCTTTCCAGCCTCCCCGCCACAAGCTCCAGGACGTCGACCGGCTTGATGACATCCTGCACGCCCTTTGCCCCGACGCCCTCCTCCAGCATGATCAAGCAGAACGGGCACCCGCTCGCGACCTTCGTGGCGCCACTGTTGAGCACGAGGAGCTGCTCGATCCGGCGGTGGTTCACGCGCTGGCCGACCTTCTCCTCCATCCACATGCGTCCCCCGCCCGCGCCGCAGCAGAAGCCCCGCTCGCGGTTGTGCGGCTCGATCTCGACGCGCTGGACTCCCGGTATCGCATCCATCACCGCGCGGGGCTCGTCGTAGATTCCGTTGTGGCGCCCGAGGTAGCACGGGTCGTGGTACGCCACCGCCTCGGCCATCCCCCGGCCGACCTTCAGCTTGCCGTCCGCGATAAGCCGGTCGACGAGCTGCAGCGCGTGGATGACCTCGTAGTTCCCGCCGAGCTGCGGGTACTCGCGGGAGATGGTGTTGAAGCAGTGCGGGCAGCTCGCGATGACCTTCCGCACGCCGTACTTCTTGAAGGTCTCGATGTTCTGCTGCGCCTGCGTCTGCCAGAGGTACTCGTTGCCGATCCGCCGCGCCGGGTCGCCGTTGCAGGTCTCCTCTGACGCGAGGATCGCGAACGAGACCCCGGCGGCGCGCAGGACCTGGACGAGCGCGCGCGCAACCTTCTGGTTCCGGCGATCGACGGACGCGGCGCACCCGACGAAGTAGAGATATTCGGCGTCCGGCTTCTCTGCGAACGTCGGCACGCCGAGCTCCTTCGCCCAATCGCCGCGCGTTTCACGTGGCTCGCCCCAAGGATTGCCCGCGCGCTCGATGTTCGTCATCGCGCGCTGAGCCTCAGGCGGCGCCGATCCCTCCATCAGTGTGAGGTGACGCCGCATGTCCACGATCTTGTCGATGTGCTCGATCGTCACCGGACACGCTTCGACGCACGCCGCACACGTCGTGCAGGCCCAAAGCTCCTCAGGCTTCGACTCCACCCAGTGCGCCGGCGGCTTCGTCTCAGCCTTCGAATCTGCAAGGAGCTTCGGGCCATCGCGCAGGAGTTGGTCGCGGATGTCGAGGACGATCTTCTGCGGGTCGAGCGGCTTTCCGGTCGCGAGCGCCGGGCAGTTGTCCGAGCAGCGCCCGCACTCCGTGCAGGTATAGCCATCGAGGAGCTGCTTCCAGGAGAAGTCGCGGATGGTGGCCGCGCCGAAGGTCTCCTTGTTCTCGATGTCCTCGATCAGCGAAAGAGCACCGCGTGGCGTCTGCTTCCTGAAGAAGACGTTCGGAAGCGTCGTGACGATGTGCAGGTGCTTCGACTGCGGGAGATACGCGGCGAACGCGAGGACGGTCACGACGTGCGTCCACCACGCGACCGGGAACACGACACCCGCCACGTTGCGCGAGAAGATCGATTTCAAAATTGCGTTGGCGATCGGCGGCGAGGTGTAGCCCTTCTCCAGCAGGCCCGCCGACAGGCCGGCGCCCTCGAACACGAGGAGCGTGAGCATGAGCACCGCGATCATCCCGAGGATCAGGTAGCCATCGAGCGCGACGTGCATGCGCGGCGGCGGAACGAAGAGGCGACGGACCAAGGCGATCGCGATCGACGCGAGCACCAGGACCGCGAAGATGTCGATCGTCCACGCGAAGAGCCCGCTTCCCGTACCCGGTACGTGGAAACCGAGGATCCCGTTTACCAGGAGATCCACCGTCCCGATGGTGATCACGAGGAATCCCCAGAAGATGAACGCGTGCGCAATTCCGCGGATGTAGTACGGCCGCTTCAAAAGCTTGCGCTGACCGAGGTAGACCACGAGCTCGTCGCGCACTCGCCGCCCTGGGTGGTCGAGGCGCGCCTCGTCGCGACCGAGTCGCATGTACTGATAGAGGCGCCACGCGCGCCAGAAGAAGGCCCCGAAGCCAAGGGCGGCGAGCACGAGCAGCACCGCGCCCCACGGAACAAACGCGCCTGTTGGCGCGATCACTATTTCAAGATCTCTTCCGCGATGACGAGCTTCATGATCTCGCTGGTTCCCTCATAGATCTCCGTGATCTTCGCGTCGCGGTAGTGGCGCTCGGCGGGAAAGTCTTTCAGGTATCCGTAGCCGCCGAAGATCTGGACGCAATCGCGGCTGGCCTTGACGGCGGCATCGCTCGCAAAGAGCTTCGCCTCCGCCGCCGCGAGGATGTAATCCTCGCCCGCGTCCTTCATGGCCGCCGCGCGCCACGTGAGGAGGCGGGCCGCGTCGATCTCGGTGGCCATGTCCGCGAGCATCCACTGGATCGCCTGGAAGTCCGCGACCTTCTTTCCGAAGGCCTCGCGCTGCTTGGCGTACGCGAGGGCATCTTCGAGGCACGCGCGAGCAATGCCGACCGCCTGCGCCGCGATCGAGATCCGGCCGCCGTCGAGCGTCGATAGCGCGATCTTGTATCCCTCGTTGACTTCGCCGAGGAGATTCGCGGCCGGCACGCGCGCGTCCTGAAAAATGAGCTGGGCGGTGTCCGATCCGCGGATCCCAAGCTTTTTCTCGAGCTTGCCGACGGAGAACCCCGGCGTGCCCTTTTCGACGATGAACGCCGCGATCCCTTTGCGCTTCTGCGCCGGGTCTGTTTGCGCGAAGACGATCGCCACATTGGAGAGCGATCCGTTCGTGATGAAGTTTTTGGTCCCATTCAGGATCCAGTCGTCGCCGTCCCGTCGGGCGGACGTTCGCATCGCCGCGGCGTCGCTGCCCGAAGCCGGCTCAGAGAGCGCGAAGCAGCCGATCCACTCGCCGCGGGCGAGCTTCGGCAGGTACGTCTCCTTCTGCACGTCGTTCCCGTGATGCAGGATCGGGTCGACCGCGAGGGATACGTGCGTGCAGAGCACCACGCCGGTCGAAGCACACGCGCGGTTGATCTCCTCGACGATCAGCGCGTTGGCGACCGCGTCCAGGCCTGCGCCACCGTACCGCTCCGGCACGTACGTCCCCATGAAGCCGAGCGCACCCATCTCGCTGAGAATCTCGGGTGGGATCTTCCCCTGCTCGTCGATCTCGGCAGCGCGCGGGAGGACCTTCTCGGTCGCGAAGTCGCGCGCCGCGCGTTGCGTCAGCTCCTGCTCTTCCGAGAGCGTGAGATCGAAAGCTGTGTCCGAGGTGGTCATCGCCACTTTCGGACTCCGAAGACCCGACCGTCCGGGTCGCGGACCAAGAAGTAACCGTCGTGGATCTCGCCGATGTTCGCGCCTCTGGCTCGCGCTCGGTCGAACGTCGCGGTTAGGTCATCGACCTGGAACCACGGCAGGAAACCAGGCGCCACTGCTTCGTCCTCACGATCGTGAACGGTGAACGTTGCGCCGTCCTCCGGCTCGAACCACACCGAATCGTCACGCTTCGACTGACGGCGAAGGCCGAGGACATCTTCGAAGAATCGCGCGACCTGCTCGCGATCCTCGGTAAAGCTAAACACGTTTGTGAGAGCAGACGGGCGGGTCACGCGAGCTCCACCGCGAGCGCGACGGCCTCGCCACCGCCAAGGCAGAGCGACGCGACCCCGCGCTTCTTCGAGCGCGCGCGCAACGCGTAGAGCAGCGTGACCAGAAGACGCGCGCCGGACGCTCCGATGGGATGACCAAGGGCAACCGCACCGCCGTTTACATTGAACTTCGCTTCGGGGATGTCGAGCTCGCGGCGCACGCACTCGATCCCGCTGAACGCTTCGTTCACCTCGAAGAGGTCGACATCGTCTATCGACCAGCCGGCCTTCGCGAGACAGCGCTCGATCGCGCCCTTCGGCGCCGCGAGGAAACGCTCGGGCTCGTGAGCGAACTGGCCCTGCGCGACGATCCGCGCGATGGGCTTTGCTCCGAGCTCACGCGCCCTTTCCTGTGACGCGACGATGACCGCGGCACCACCGTCGTTCAGCTTCGACGCGTTGCCCGCGGTGATGGTGCCGCCGGGCTTGAACGCGGGCTGCAGCTTGGCGAGCGCTTCGAGGCTCGTCTCGCGGGGGGTCTCATCTTTGTTGACGAGGGTGACCGCGCCTTTTCGGCCGGGGACCTCCACGGACACGATCTCGTCGTCGAACGCCCCCTCGCGCTGGGCGCGCATTGCCTTTTCGTACGAGCCGAGCGCGAAGCGATCCTGGTCCTCACGGCCGAGGCCGCACTGCTCCGCGACAAGCTCGCCTCCGAGGCCCATGTGTCCGTGACCATAGGCATCCATGAGACCGTCGACGAGATTCGCGTCTTCGAGCTTGTGCTCGCCGAGCGGGAGGCCCGTACGGAGACCGCGAGCGAGGTACGGCGCGTTCGACATGGACTCCATCCCGCCCGCCACGATGAGCCGCGCTTCACCGGCCGCGATCTGCGATGCGGCGAGCATCACCGATTTCAGACCCGAGCCGCAGACCTTGTTGATGGTCGTGCACGGGACCGAGTTCGGGATCCCGGCCCCGAGCGAGGCCTGACGGGCCGGCGCCTGACCGACGCCCGCCTGCACAACATTTCCCATGAAGACTTCGTCGACCTGATCCGCCTTGACGCCGGCGCGCTCGAGCGCGCATTTGATCGCGATCGCGCCGAGCCTCGGTGCGGAAAGCGGCGCGAGGCCCCCGAGAAACGCACCGATCGGAGTGCGCGCCGCGCCGAGAATGACGGCGCTCACTTGGCTTCCTCGAGTCTTTTCGTCACGTGATGGCGATACGAACGGATCTCATCGCGCAGCGCCGCCAGCTCACCAAGGCGCTCGCTCACTGTGGCGAGATGGGAGTCGAGCAGCTCGATGAGGCGCGGAAGCACTTTGGCATTGGTGTGATGGCGACCGTAAAGCGTTTCGAGCTCCTGCATCTCGGCGAGCGAGAGACCGAGCACTTTGAGCTTCTGGATGAACTTGAGCCTGCGCAGGTCGTCGTCCGTGTAGACGCGCTGACCGCCGTCCAGGCGTTTCACCGATTCGAGAAGGCCGCGCTCCTCGTAGTAGCGGATGGTCCGCTCGGTCACCCCGACCTTCGCGGCCAGCTCGCCGATCCGGTAGGTTGTCGGCGCCGCCGTCGCCACGTCCGCCAGTTTACGTCAACTGGCAAAGAGTAGCGAGAACGGGGTCAGGAGATCCGTTTCCGGAGCCGCGCGGCGATGTCGTCGAGGGTTTTCCGATCAGCCGCCGCGCCGTAGTGCGGCGGGAACTTGATGCCGAAGCCGTCGCCCTGCCAGCGGGGGATCACGTGCAGGTGCGAATGAAAGACTTCCTGACCGGCGGCGGCACCGTCCGCGAGGAACAGATTGATGGCCTCGCAGCGCAGCCCGGAGACGCGCAGGCCGGCGGCGATGCGCCGGGCGAGCGACCACATCGCGACAGCCGCGACCTCGTCCACCTCGCTGATCGACGTCGTGTGCTTTCGCGGGACGACGAGGGTGTGGCCCTCATTGATCGGATGCAGATCGAGGAACGCAACGGCGTCGCTTCCCTGCGCCACGAAGCTCGCCTTGTCGTGACCTTCGAGGATCCGGCAAAAGACGCAGGCCGCGTTCTCGCTCATGTCGCGAGCTCCTTTATCGCGTTCGCGAGCGCTTGCGCGCCGAGCGCGGCGTCTTCGATGGAAGCGAACTCACGCGGCGTGTGCGAGCCGCCGGTCGAGCGCACGAAGATCATGCCGGTCGGCACGCCGGAGAGCGCGGGGTTCTGCGCGTCGTGGCCGGCGCCACTCATGAGCAGAGGCGCCTCGACGCCCACGCTTGTGGTCGCCCGCTTGAGGACCTCACGGATCGTCGGATCGAGCGGCGTGACCGGCACGCGCGCGAGGTCGTCGACCGACGCCTGGACGCCGCGCGCGCTCACGATGCCCGTCACCGCTTCGAGTACGTCGCGCACGAGACCATCGTGATCGCGCGCCGCCCGCAGGTCGAGTGTGAAGACGCACTCGCCAGGTACGACGTTCTTCGCGCCCGGCCGGACCGCGATCTCCCCCACCGTCCCGACCGAGTCGGGCCGGCCGCGAGCGATGCGCTCCACCGCCAGGACGATCTCCGACGCGGCGGCGAGCGCATCGGCCCGTGCGGTCATCACGGTCGCGCCAGCGTGGTCGGCGCGGCCGCGGATCGCGACGCGAGCGTGGTAGATGCCCACGATGTCGCTCACTATGCCGAGTGGCAGGCCAGCGGTCTCGAGGCGCGGTCCTTGCTCGATGTGCAGCTCGAGGTACGCCGCGATCTCCTTCGGATCGCGCCGGGCGGCGGCAGGGTCACCTTGCTCGCCAAGCGCGCGCAAGGCCTCGGCGATCGAGATGCCGTCACGGTCCGTGCGGTCGCCGACGCCGCGTGCAAGGCGACCGAACGCCGCCGTCGAACCGAAGAGGCCTACTCCGAAACGCGCACCCTCCTCGTCTGCCCACGCGACGACCTCGATCGGGCGCCGCAGCTTGATCTTCGCCTCGACAAGCGCCGCGACGGCTTCGACCGCGCAAAGCACTCCGAGCGCGCCGTCGAAGCGGCCGCCCTCCGGCACCGAGTCGAGATGAGATCCGACGAGGACCGCTTCGCCTTGGCCCCCGAATCGGGCGAAGAGGTTCGCGGCCGCGTCGCGGCGGACCTTCGCGCCCCGGGCCGCAAGCCAGCCGCCCACGAGCTCCCGCGCCTGCTGCTCGTCGGCCGAGAGCCCGAGACGCGATACCGACGTCCCACGCCCGGCGATACGCGAGAGCTCGTCGGTCCGGCGCTCGAGCCGGTCCGCATCGATCATCGCGCCTTCTCGGCGAGCTCATCGGGTCCGAACGAGGTATCGGCGAACACCTCGCGTTCCAAGGCCTTTGCGAGCGGGATCGCTCGGGCGATCTCGGCCGCGTACCTCGGGTTGCGCCTCGCGGTGTCCCGAGCGCGTGCCTCGAGTGGCTCGATGCGCTGGCCGCCGCGGCGGTCGGCAACGTACACGAGCTTCTCCTCGGCCGTGCGAGGCGCGAGATCCGGGTCGAGCACTGTGTAGATCGCGTGCCGCCGTGCAAGCTCGACGCAGGCGCCCTCGCCTTCGGCCGCGAGGACGAGCCCCGAGAGGATGTTGTGGTCGCGCGGGTCACCGGCGAGCAGCGGACTCCTCCCGATGTCGTGGAGATACCCCGCGAGGACGACGGCCTCGGAGTCGATCAGCGCGGCATCCCTACGCCGGGCCGCGACCAGGGCCTCGGCGATGGCGCCGACGACCCGGCTGTGCGTCTGTAGCCAGTCGGGGTACCGGTAACGCTTGAAGAATTCGCCCGCTTTCGTGGACAACTCTGTCAATCCGCTATTGACACGCTGTGAAGGCCTACGTACGGTCCGCGCCGCAGGGGAGGTGCGTCGTGGCTGATTCGGCACTTGTTGTTGGAGATGACCGCATCATCGCGCACCTTCAGTTCGCACGAGCGGTCGCCTCCCGTTCCATCGATCCGCGCTGCCGTGGCGCCGACCGCGAGGACCTCATCGCCTGGGGCCTTGTGGGCCTGGTGCAGGCTGCCCGCCGCTATCGCGGCGACCGTGGCGCCTCGTTCGGCGCGTACGCCGCCCGGCGCGTGCGCGGCCAGATCCTCGACGCGCTTCGCGAGCGCGACCCGCTCACCCGCAGCGCGCGCCGCGCCTTCCGGGCGGCGCAGCGCGCTAACGAAGACGGCGGAGCGGCCTCGCCCGTGACTCCGCCGTACGTCGAGGTCTCGCTCGATCGCATCGGCGACGTGGCCGAGGTGCATCGCGCACCCGAACATCGCGACGAGCGCTGGCCCCAAGTGGCGAGCGCGCTTCGCGATCTCACTCCCCTCGAGCGTCGCGTCCTCGTGCTCTCGTACGGACGCGGACTGACCTTGCGGGAGATCGGCGGCGAGATCGGCCTGTCCGAGTCCGGCGTGTGCCGCTTGCGAGCTCGGGCGATCGCCCGCGTGCGGACATCGTGCGCGGCCTGAGGTTTAGCTCCGGGGGCCCCTACCCCCCCTGCCCCCGCTTCCCTGCCTTGCGTAGATTGGTTCCGTGTCGGATCTTCGACGTGCGCGCTTCGCGCGCCTCGTGCGTAACGCTTTAGACGAGCTCCCGGCGGAGTTCCGCGAGCGGATTCGGAATCTGGAAATCGTGATCGAGGACGAGCCCGCGCCTGAACAGGTCCCGGAAGGCGGGACGCTCCTCGGTCTGTACGAAGGCGTACCCCTCACCTCGCGTGGCGCGCAGGAGCCCTACCTTCCCGACCGCATCTGCATTTTTCGTGGACCCATCGAGCGGATGACCGTCTCTCCGCGGCGCCAAGCAGCGATCGTCCGCGACACCGTGGTGCACGAGGTCGCGCATCACTTCGGAATCACCGACGCGCGACTTGGTGAATTGGGTTTGGGGGACGCGGACTAGGCAGCGCCGGCGTCGTCGGCGGACCGGCGGCGCATCTCACCCACGGTCCGCCGAAGTAGATCCATCTCAGCCCAGAGTGCCTCATGCGGATACCCGTACTCGGCCGCGCCCGCGCGGATCTCGGACTCGATCATCCGATAGCCGATGGCCACGGTCCCGAGGAGGACAACGGGCGGGATCTGCTCGCCAGCGTCAGCGTCCGCTCGCAGCAGACGCCGGATGGCGGTCGGGCGCTCCCGATCGTCGGCCTCGAGGGCCTGGACCCACAGAGGTATTCGTCGTTCGAGGTATGCCGTCAGCCGGCGCTCCAGCTCGAATCTGTCGTCTGTTTTCCGATCCCCTGCGGTGGCGTCGGCGACGACCCGCGGAACCATCGCGGCGGCGCGCGCGCGGACCAGAGCCGCCGCAGCAGCCCGTGGAGTTGAGCTCATTCGGGACAATGAACGCACGGATCAGGTCGAGCTGCCGAATCTCGTCTCACCTAACCGCGTACGGCCTGCTTGAACTTGCGCAGGGCCGCAACGGGACCGTCCGGGTCCTCGAAGATCGCGGAGCCGGCAACAAGCACGGAAGCCCCCGCCGCAGCGACGCGCGCGGCGTTCTCCGGCTTGATCCCTCCATCGACTTCGAGCTCCGCGGCGAGGTGCCGCGCGTCCAGCGCCTCGCGGATGGCCTTGACCTTGCCGAGCGCGCCCTCGATGAATTTCTGCCCACCGAATCCGGGATGGACGCTCATCACGAGCGCGAGGTCGAACGAGGCGAGATGCGGCAGCACCGCTTCGACCGGCGTCTCGGGATTGAGCGTCAGCCCGGGCCGGACGCCGCGAGCGCGGATCGCGGCGAGCGTCCCCGGGACGTCACCGGACGCTTCGACGTGGATGGTGAGGTAGGTCGCGCCGGCGTCGGCGTAGCGGTCTACCCAGTCCTCGGGGCGCTCGATCATCAGGTGGACGTCGAGCGGCAGACGGGTCGCCTTGCGCAGATCAGCCACCATCTTCGGGCCAAACGTGAGGTTCGGAACGAAATGACCGTCCATCACGTCCACGTGGATCCAGTCGGCGCCTGCCCGCTCGACCGCGATTACCGCGTCGGCCAGGCGCGCGAAGTCCGCAGAAAGGATGGACGGAGCGAACTTCGGTTCAGTCATGTCTGACTTTCGCCTTGTGGCCGCGATGAGCGGCTGGCATCATCAACACCGGGAGGGCGCTCAATGTACCGTCCGCAGAACCTCCGCATTCCTGGTCCCACGTTCGTTCCTCAGGCGGTGCTCGCCGCGTCGGCGAGACCCCTGATAAATCATCGCGGTCCCGAGTTCGCGGCGCTGCTCGCGGCTCTGACGCGCGCGCTTCAGGATTTCCTGCGAACCGAGCACGACGTCCTGCTCCTGACCGCATCTGGGTCGGGCGGCATGGAAGCCGCGATCGCGAACACGCTCTCGTCTGGCGACAAGGTGCTCGTGTTCAGCTGCGGCGCTTTCGGCGAGCGCTTCGCCGCGATCTGCAAGGCGTACGGAGTCGACGCTCGGCGCATCGACGTTCCCTACGGCCGCGCGGTCGAGCCCGATCTCGTTCGAGACGAGCTCGCGAAAGAGAAGGGCAAGGACGCCGCGAAGGCGGTCCTCATAACGCACAACGAGACCTCTACCGGAATCCTGAACCCGATCAAAGACATCGCGGCGGTGGTGCGCGATTCGGGAAAGCTCTTCCTCGTCGACAGCGTCTCCGGCGCCGGATGCGCCGAGCTCGAGATCGACGAGTGGGGCATCGACGTTTGCATCACGGCTTCGCAGAAGGCGTGGGGCGCGCCTCCGGGCGTCGCCATGGTGACGATGAGCCCACGCGCCTGGAAGGCATACGAGAAGTCGAACCTGCCGAAGTCCTACTTCGACCTCGGCACGTACAAAGCTTCGCTCGAGAAGGCCCAGACTCCAGCGACCCCGGCGGTGACGGTCTTCATCGCCCTGCAGGAGTCGCTTCGACTCATGGCCGAGGAGGGCCTCGAGGCCATCATCCGTCGCCACCGCGATCTCGCACGCGCCACACGGCGCGGTCTCCAAGCCGTTGGTTTGCAAATGTTCGCCGACGAGCGTTACGCCTCCCCGGCCGTGACCGCGTTCCGCCCACCCGCGCGCGTCGACGCGCGGAACCTCATCCGCATCCTGCGTGACGACCACGACACCATCGTGGCCGGTGGCCAGGGGAAGATGGAAGGCCAACTTGTTCGCGTCGCGCTCCTCGGCTTCGTGACGCTGCAGGACATCGTCGCGTTCTTCAGCGCGCTCGAGCTCACGCTCCGTGACCTGAACCAACCCGTCGAGCCGGGCGTCGCGATGACCGCGGCGCTGCGCGCGTACGCGGAGAGCCAGCAACAGCAGTCGTCACGTCCCGCAGCCCGCGCCTCGTCGACCGCACGGCCGGCGAACGACGCGGTCGCGACTCGTCGCTAGCCGCCGCAGCATCGTTCACGTCGCGGACCCTCTTGCCGAAGAGGGTCTCGCGCTGCTCCGCGCGCGCTGCGAGGTCCGCCAGACCACCGGCCTGAAGGAGGCCGCCCTCGCCGCGCGCGTCGCCGATGTCGACGCGCTCATCGTCCGGAGCGAGACCAAGGTCACCGCGGCAATACTTGAGGCCGCCGAGCGCCTCGTTGTCGTCGGTCGCGCCGGCGTCGGTGTCGACAACATCGACGTGCCCGCGGCGACGGCCCGCGGCGTCTACGTGGTGAACGCGCCGCTCGGCAACATCGTCGCCGCGGCCGAGCACAGCATCGCCCTCGCGCTCGCCCTCCTTCGCCGCGTCGTCGACGCCGACCGGAGCGTTCGCGCAGGCGAGTGGACGCGCTCGAAGTTCATCGGCCGCGAGCTCCGCGGAAAAACACTCGGTCTCCTCGGCGTCGGTCGCGTCGGCGGCGAGGTTGCGCGTCGCGCCAGCGGCTTCGGCATGACCGTCATCGCGCATGATCCGTTCGCGACGGAGGCATCGGCTCGCGCCGCAGGCGCACGGCTCGTGGACCTCGAGGAGCTCCTGCGAACCGCCGACGTCATATCGCTCCACGTGCCGCTCACCGAGAAGACGCGCGGGCTCATCGGTGCGGAGGCGCTCGGTCGGATGAAGCCGACCACTGTGATCGTGAATGCGGCACGCGGTGAGATCGTGGACCTCGACGCGCTCGCGGTCGCGCTCGAGAAAGGAACGATCGCCGGCGCCGCGCTCGACGTGTTCGCGACGGAGCCGCTTCCCGCAGATGCCGCGATCCGCAAGGCGCCGCGCACCGTGCTGACGCCGCATATCGCCGGATCGACCAGCGAGGCCCAGACCAACGTCGCGGTGGACGTGGTGGAGCAGATCCTCGACGTCCTCGACGGCAAGCCCGCGCGCTACGCCGTAAACGCTCCGCGCCCGCCCGCGGAGGAAGCCGGCGGGATGGCATGGCTGCGCCTCGCGGAGCGCCTCGGCTCGCTCACGGCGCAGCTCCTCGATGACCGGCCCGCGCAGCTCGCGCTCGGATACGGCGGTGCGGTCCTCGAGCTGGATCCGGAGCCGCTCCGAGCGGCCGCGGTAAAGGGCGTGCTCGAGACCTTCAGCGAGCAGCGCGTCAATCTCGTGAACGCGCTCGACCTCGCAAGGTCACGCGGCCTCGCGATCGCGGAGCGTCGTGAGACAGAGCCCGCGCGCTACGCATCGCTCCTCTCGGTGAAGGTCGGATCGACCGAGGTCGCCGGAACGCTCGTGCAAGGAGACCCCCGGATCGTGTTCATCGACGGCTTTTGGGTGGACGTTCCGGTGGACGGCCATCTCCTCCTCACCAAGCATCAGGACAAGCCCGGTCTCGTCGGAC
>WNGR01003347.1_pt1 | contig 17488 bp, 17 predicted proteins | sample 5407581 | NCBI WGS metagenome assembly WNGR01 (sample SAMN13153383, study PRJNA577476) | soil metagenome | isolation source: 80 cm soil or saprolite under Garry oak tree replicate 2 | place: USA:California | collected 2016-06-15 | reverse complement strand
TGTTCTGTAGTATTGCGGCTGCGTTCGGAGTGGTCAGCATGGGATCCGGCATTATTTTCTCAAGTCTTAATGTGTCACCAGAAGGAGATCGGCCACAATGGAATCAAAGCCGGCACAGAATATTCAAGATACCTTTCTCAATACGGTCCGCAAGGACAAGAGTCCCATTACCATCTACCTGGTAAGCGGCGTGAAGCTGACGGGCAAAATCCGCTCATTCGACAAGTATTCGGTATTGCTTGAGAACAATGCGCAGGAACAACTGATCTTCAAGCATGCGATTTCGACGGTTGTGAGCGGCCGGGTAGGTTCTCACGCGGATGCGCGCATTGAATCCAAGCCGGAGACGCGTGCGCAGAGCGGATCGGGTACCGCAGCAGCTTCGAGCGCGGCGCTTGCCGAGACCGCCGGCGCGATAGGCAATTAGCCATTCTCCTCTCTGCAGGGAATGCTGCCTTACAGTCCGGAAACGATGCACTCAGAGGACACACATGAGCCTTGTGGAAACGCAGGCCGATGCTTTGCGCGCGGCCAACTCGACGCCGCGGGCAACAGGCGCGCAGGAACTCGCGGTGCTGGTCGCCGCTGAGTTCACCGGACAGCGGAGGCGATTGAGCGCGGCAGCGAGGCTGGCCCGCGATGCCGCTGCCACCGCCGCCGACTCGCGCCAGGACACATCCGAAGCAGTCCGCGATCCAGACGACGATGTCGTGGGCGATCTCGACTTCGAAGCCTCGCTTGCCGAGTTCGAGGAATTGGCACGAAGCGCAGGCGCCGAGATCGTAACGACGCTGGTGCAGCGGCGGGCAAAGCCAGACTCCGCGACTCTAGTCGGGCAGGGCAAGCTCGACGAGATTGCGGGTGTGGTGGCCTCTTCCGCAGCCGACGTAGTGCTGTTCGACCACGATTTGACACCTTCCCAATTACGCAACCTCGAAGCGAAATTGCCTTGCCGGGTCATCGACCGGACGCAGCTCATCCTGGATATCTTTGCGCGCCACGCCCGAACCCGTGAAGGGCAGTTACAGGTGGAACTGGCGCAGCTCGAGTATCAACTGCCCCGGCTCTCCGGCCGAGGAAAGGCCATGTCGCAGCTCGGCGGCGGAATCGGAACCCGCGGGCCCGGCGAGACGAAACTAGAGACTGATCGCAGAAAGATCCATCTGCGCATTGATCACGTGAAGCAGCAGCTTGAATCGGTGCGGCGCATCCGGCGTCAGCAGAGGCAGAGACGCGAGGCCGTACCCGTGCCAGTAGTGGCTCTGGTCGGATATACCAACGCGGGCAAGAGCACACTATTCAACGCGCTGGGCGGCATCCCGGCGAGAGGTGGAGTGCTGGAGTCGTCGCGGATGTTCGCCACGCTCGACCCCAAGCTCAAGCAACTGCAACTGCCCAGCAGACGCAAGATCCTTCTATCGGATACGGTGGGCTTCATTCGCAACCTGCCGCACACGCTGGTGACCAGCTTCCGCGCCACGCTCGAAGAGGTGGAACGCGCCGAGGTGCTGCTGCACGTGCGCGATGCCTCCAGCCCGATCACGAGTGAGCAGAAGGAGCAGGTGGAAAAGGTGCTCGCCGAGTTGGACGTGCAGGGCAAGCCGGTGATCGAAGTGCTCAACAAGATCGACCTGTTACCGCAGGAAGAGGTCGAGCGGATTTCGGCGGGCAGCAGTGCCGGCCCAGTCCGGGTGGCTGTCTCCGGACTCACGAAATCGGGGCTGGACAACCTGCTCGTCGCGATCGACGAGGCGCTCGTGGTCGACCCGCTGGTCGAGGCGAGCTTTCGTCTGCCGCAGTCGGAGGGCGGCGCGCTGGCTGCGCTCGAAGCAGGAGCGGTGGTTGGCGGGAAGATGTTCGAAGGGAATCTGGTTTACCTGACGGCGCGAGGTCCGGCCTCGCTCCTGGAACGCTATCGCAAATTTCGCGACAGGGTCTGAAATTCGGCATCCTATGGGTTAAATAGAACAGGCCGCCTGTCGGGGAGCGGAGGTGGTGTCCCCATGCACGCGACCTGTACGACCCAGGACATCGGGTCTTGGTGGTAACTAAAGTTTAGACCTCCCGAGGGGTTTGTCAAAGGGTATTTTGGGCAAAATGACAGGGCTTTGCGGACTGTGCGAATATCGGGCTAGTCTTCCGATTATCGAATCAGAGAGGTTTGACACTCGCGCAAACCCTTTGCTAGAACTAGGTGTACCCAAAGTTGCGCAAATGCCGTGTTCGATCCGCGCGGCTCGAAGGATTTAGGCAGTCTCCCGCCCGTTCCAATCATGGATGAAATACTGAATCAACTCGGTGGACTTGTGCTCGGCTCTGTGCCGACGATGATCTTGTTCCTGCTACTGGTGATCGCCTATGGGTTGCTCGTGCGGCGTCCTCTTGATCGCGTGCTAACGGAACGGCGTGCCCGGACGACCGGCGCCGTGGAGCAGGCACGGCTCTCGATCTCCGCAGCCGAAGCCAAGACGGCGGAGTATGAAGACTCGTTGCGCAAGGCCCGGGCGGAGATCTTTGCCGCACGCGAGAAGAGGCTGAAGCAGTGGAACACGGAGCGCGAGCAGGCTCTGGCCGAGGCTCGGGCAGCCACTGCCGAGAAGGTGAAGGCGGCGAAGGTCGAAATCGATCAGAGCGTGTCCATGGCGCGGCGGCAGATAGAAACAGTGAGTGCGGAATTGGGTGAACAGATTCTCCGCGCGGTGATGCCCGCGGGAACTCGACCGGAGGCCGCACAGTGAAGAGAATTTTCAGGCGGAGTTTCGTAGCTGTTCTAACGCTGGCAGTAGTGCTGGGCGTCGGATTTAGGTTGCGAGAGACATCAGTGAAAGCACAGGTGGCCAGCGTTACGAGCACGCCCGAGGCACAGCCGCCGGAGAAGAATCAGCAGGAGCAGGACGAGAACGACGCCTACCGCAAATCTCCCGCGGTCGTCTCGTTGGGAGCCAAGCTGGGGTTGAACGCAGACCAGTCGGCGACCGCGTTCATGGTCACGAATTTTGTGCTGCTCGCGGCGGCCATTGGGTGGATGCTGTTCAAGATGTTGCCGAAGACGCTTCGCGCCCGCAATACGTCGATCCAGAAAAATCTCGTGGATGCCCGAACCGCTACCGAAGAGGCTCGCGCCCGCTTGAGCGTCGTCGAAGAGCGGCTGGCAAAGCTGGACAGCGAGATCGCGGCGATGCGTTCCCACGCAGAGCAGGATTCGGCCAAAGAGGAGCAGCGCATCAAGGCTTCGGTCGAGGACGAGAAAAACAAGATACTGACGGCCGCGGAGCAGGAGATCAACGCGGCGACGATGCACGCTCAAAAGCAACTGCAGCAGCATGCGGCGGAACTGGCGATCGAGCAGGCAGCCCGCAAGTTGGTGGTTTCGGCGGAGACTGACCGCCTGCTGGTGCAGAGTTTCGCTCAACGGCTTACCGGGGACGAGTCCAAGAAGGGACAGAATTAGTGGCCAGTTCCGCTCCACGATACGCACGCGCTTTCGCCCAGGTTGCGGAATCGGCCAGGCTCGACGCGGCCGCGGCACAACAGCAGATGCGCGATTTCGCCGAGACGCTGGCAGGCAGCAGCGAGCTGCGCGAGTTCCTGGAAAATCCCTCGATTGAGACTCCCAAAAAGCTGAAGGTGCTGGACGCAGTCGCAAAGCGAATCGGGATGTTTCCCCAGGTGCGGAACTTCATCGCAGTCATCATGGAGCACCACCGCCTGAGTGAGTTGGACGAGATTTTGACCGGCTATGGGGAATTGGTTGACGAGCATGCCGGTGCAACCGAGGCGCGGATCACAAGCTCGCGCCCATTGAATAAGCAGGACAGAGCGCAACTCGAAGCGCAGATTGAGAAGCTGGCCGGAGCGCGGGTTCGTGCGAGTTATGCGGAAGACGCCAGCCTGCTCGGCGGGGCTGTCGTGGAGATCGGATCGACGATTTATGACGGATCTGTGCGCGCCCAATTGCAGCAGCTGAAACAGAGGCTGGTGAACGCATAGAGGTATGAGATCCGGAGCCGCGGTAACAGCGCTTTCAGCTAAAAGATCAGGTTCAGAATTGGATTGAGGTAGAGGAAGAATGGCAAAGATCAATGCGGATGAGATAACCGAGCTGCTCCGCCAGCAGATTGAGAATTACGAGCAGCGCATCCAGGTCGACGAGGTCGGAACCGTGATCTCCCTCGGCGACGGTATCGCGCGCCTGCATGGACTCGACAAGGTCATGGCCGGCGAGATGCTCCAGTTCCCTCACGGCATCTCCGGCCTCGCGATGAACCTCGATGAGTCGGAGGTTGGCGCCGTGCTGCTGGGCGACTACACGGAAATTCGCGAGGGCGACGAAGTCAAGCGAACCCGCACCATCATGTCGGTGCCGGTAGGCGAGGCGCTGATTGGGCGCGTGGTCGATGCACTTGGAGCGCCGATCGACGATAAGGGTCCCATCGTCACCGAGCATCGGCTTCCCGTTGAGCGGCTCGCACCCGGCGTAGTCGATCGCCAGGGCGTGCGCGAGACGATGGCCACCGGCATCAAGGCGATCGATACGATGATCCCGATCGGCCGCGGACAGCGCGAACTGTTGATCGGCGACCGCCAGACTGGCAAGACCGCAATCGCCCTCGACACCATCATCAATTCCAAGGGCAACAATCTGATCTGCATCTACTGCGCGATCGGCCAGAAGCGCTCTTCGGTAGCGCAGATTGTGAAGACGCTGGAAGAGTACGGCGCGATGGCGTACACGATCATCGTCGCGGCAACCGCGTCCGAACCCGCCCCCATGCAGTATCTCGCTCCGTTTGCCGCGTGCGCGATGGGCGAGTATTTCCGCGATTCGGGACGCCACGCGCTGGTGATCTACGACGATCTTTCGAAGCACGCGGTAAGCTATCGCGAAATCTCGCTTCTGCTGCGCCGGCCGCCAGGTCGCGAGGCGTATCCGGGCGATGTGTTCTACCTGCATTCGCGCCTGCTGGAGCGCGCGTCGAAGGTGTCGGACAAGCTTGGCGGCGGAAGCCTTACGGCGCTGCCCGTCATCGAGACCCAGGCAGGCGATGTGTCGGCTTATATTCCGACGAACGTAATTTCGATCACCGATGGCCAGATATTCCTGGAAACTGATCTCTTTAACTCCGGCGTCCGCCCCGCGGTGAACGTGGGTCTATCCGTATCGCGTGTCGGTTTTGCCGCGGCGATCAAGGCGACCAAGCAGGTCGGTTCTACGCTGAAGCTGGACCTCGCGCAGTATCGCGAACTGGCGGCGTTCTCGCAGTTCGGATCCGATCTCGACAAGGTCACGCTGCAGCAGTTGAACCGTGGCGTAAGACTGACCGAATTGCTGAAGCAGCCGCAGTTCCAGCCTCTCTCAGTGGAGAAGCAGGTTGTCATTCTGTTTGCAGGAGTGAACGGCCTGCTCGACGATGTCGAGGTCTCGGACCTGCGCGCCTTCGAGGATGGATTCTACCCGTATCTGGAGTCGTCCGCGCCTGCAATCCTGACCGATATTGCCACCAAGAAGGCGTTGGACGACGACATCAAGTCGCGTTTGACCGCTGCCATCAACGATTACAAGGCATCGTTCCTGGCCGATCTCAAGGACAAGAAGGATGCGGCGGCGAAGCAGCCCGCTGCGCCACAAACCCCACCCGCGTCTGCACCAGCACCCGCGCCGGCAATGGCGGGCAGCAAGTAAACCATGGCCAACGTACTCGATCTCCGGCGACGCATCCGCAGCGTAAAGAACACGCGGCAGATCACCAAAGCCATGAAGATGGTCTCGGCGGCAAAGCTGCGGCGTGCGCAGGACCGTGCAATGCGGGCCCGACCCTATGCGCGCATGCTGACCAGCGTTCTGGTGTCGATGGTGCGGCGCACCGACCTCTACAACGAGCAGACCGGCGAGATCCTGCACCCCCTCCTGGTCGAACGCGAAGAGAAGAACGTGCTGGTGATCGTGGTCGCCGGTGACAAGGGATTTGCCGGAGCGTTCAATTCGAACATTGGCAAGGCGGCACAGCGGTTTATCGACGAACGCCGCGCACTCGGCCAGAACGTTGACTTGGAGCCGGTAGGCAAGAAGGCGATTGCGCTCTACAAAAAGAAGTTTCCCGCCGCGGACTACGAGAAGACCGAGAAGCACTACGATAACGAGCTCTCCACCCACTACGACATCATCCGGCATCGCGCTCAGCCTATCGAGGTCGCCGCCGAGCACGCTGGCCTGTTGCTGCGCGTCGAGTTCAACGACGTAGCCGAGATGGCGCGGTCGATCATTGAGCGCTACGAGCGCGCCGAAATCGATTCGGTCTACCTTGTCTACAACGAATTCAAGTCTGTGATCTCGCAGCGCGTAGTGGTGGAAAAGCTGGTACCGATTCGCAAGCTCGGATCACGCGAAATCACCGCGGCCGAGGAGATGACCGAGGAACAGAAAGAGGCAGCCGCGCGCGCAGCCAGCACCGCGGGCGTGCCGGTCGAAGAGCCTGAGGACGAGGAGGCTGAGGCCGAGGCCAAGAAGTTTGGCACCGCGGACGTCGACTACATCTTCGATCAGCCGCCGGCGCAGTTGTTCCGCGACCTGTTGCCGCGATATGTGACTACTCAGATATTTCATGCGCTGCTGGAATCTGCGGCAGCCGAACACGCAGCGCGTATGACGGCGACCGATGCAGCGACCAAGAATGCAGGAGACCTGATCGACTCGCTGAGCCTCACCATGAACCGAGTGCGGCAGGCGGCGATTACGAAGGAAATTATCGAGATTGTAAGCGGCGCTGCGGCGCTATGAAGTGGGCCAGTGAATGAAGGTTCGTGATGTAATCAAGTTGATAGAGCAAGACGGCTGGTACCATGTGCGGACAACTGGAAGTCACCGGCACTACTACCATCCGACGAAACCTGGCACTGTGACTGTTCCCGGGCATCTTGGGAAGGATATGCCGGAGGGCACCAGGAACAGCGTGCTGAAACAGGCGGGACTAAAATGACCGAAGCCTTGAAATACGCGGTAGTGTTTGAGAGATCTGAAGACGGCTATGGCGCCTTCGTCCCCGATCTTCCCGGCTGTGTCACCGTCGGCGACACCCTCGCGGAAGCGGAGAGCAATATCCGCGAGGCGATTGCGGGACACATAGCAGCGATGAAGGCGCATGGCGAGACGATTCCCCGCCCGACCACGCTCGCGGAGTACGTAGAGATTTCAATTGCAGTTGGGCAGTAATCGAAAGAGACTATGGCAGAGAATATTGGAAGAGTAATTTCGATCAGCGGACCGGCCGTTGATGTGCAGTTCGAAGAGAAGACGATGCCGCCGATCTACCAGGCGCTGCGCATCGTCAGCGACGGGTTCGATGTGCCGACACCGCTATCTGTCATCGTCGAGGTGCAGCAGCATCTGGGCGAGGGCCGCGTCCGCTGCATCGCGATGGTGGCGACCGAAGGCATGGTGCGCGGGATGCAGGCAATCGATACGGGCGCCGTCATCACCGTTCCCGTGGGCCGTGCGACGCTGGGCCGCGTGCTGAACGTACTGGGCGAACCGGTCGACGAGCTTGGGCCGATCTCCTCGAAGGAGTTCAAGCCGATCCATCGCCAGGCGCCGGCGTTCGACGAGCAATCGACGTCGGAGGAGATGTTCGAGACCGGGATCAAGGTCATCGATCTGATCCAGCCATTCCTCAAGGGCGGAAAGATCGGCCTGTTCGGCGGCGCGGGCGTCGGCAAGACCGTCATCATCCAGGAACTGATCAACAACGTGGCGACCAACCACGGCGGTTTTTCGGTCTTCGCTGGAGTAGGCGAGCGCACCCGCGAGGGCAACGACCTCTGGATCGAGTTTCAGGAGTCGGGCGTTATCGACCTCAAGGACTTCCCCAAGAGCAAAGCGACCCTGATTTATGGGCAGATGACCGAACCTCCGGGGGCACGTCTGCGAGTTGCGCTGACGGGCTTGACTGTCGCCGAGCACTTCCGCGACAGTGAGGGCGCGGACACGCTGCTGTTCATCGACAACATCTTCCGCTTCACGCAGGCCGGTTCTGAGGTTTCGACGCTGCTTGGGCGCATGCCTTCCGCCGTCGGCTACCAGCCGAATCTCGCAACCGAGATGGGCGAGTTGCAGGAGCGCATCACCTCGACGAAGAAAGGTTCTGTGACGTCCGTGCAGGCTGTCTACGTACCTGCGGACGATTTGACCGATCCTGCTCCCGCAACGACCTTTGCCCATCTCGACGCGACGACCGTGCTCTCGCGGCCGCTCTCCGAACTGGGAATCTATCCCGCGGTCGATCCGCTGGCTTCGACCTCGCGTATTCTCTCCCCACGCATCGTCGGACAGGAACACTACGACGTTGCCCAGGGCGTGAAGAAGATTCTGCAGCGCTATAAGGACCTGCAAGACATCATCGCGATCCTGGGAATCGACGAGCTTTCCGAAGAGGACAAGACTACCGTGGCGCGCGCACGCAAGGTCCAGCGCTTCCTCTCGCAGCCGTTCCACGTCGCCGAGGTTTTTACCGGTATCCCCGGTGCCTATGTGAAGGTTGCGGACACGGTGCGCAGCTTCAAGGAGATCATCGACGGCAAGCACGATGCGATCCCGGAGCAGGCGTTCTACCTCAAGGGCGGCATCGAAGACGTGCTCAAGGCCGCCGAGAAGATGCAGCAGACGGCATAACAGCAGGCGAAGGACGAAATGGCTGAGGCGAGTTCAAATTCGGGACTGTTGACCGTACGGCTTGTGAGCCCCGATCGGCTGCTGCTGGAGGCCACGGCGGAGGCGGTAGAGTTGCCGTCGAGTTCGGGGTACCTGGAAGCGCTGTACGGTGCCGCACCTTTGCTGGCTGAGCTTGGTGCGGGCGAGGTGCGGCTGCATGGCGGCACTTCGGGCGACCAGAAATTCTTCGTCGCGTGGGGGTTCGTCGAAGTGTTACCGGAGCGGGTTACGATCCTGGCCGAAACCGCGCTGCGCCCCGACGAGATCGACCAGGCCGAAGCCCGGCAGGAACTCGACGCCGGCCAGAAGATGTGGCACGAAGCTGGCGACGACGCAGCCAAGTACGACCAGGCCAACGCCGAAATGCGCGAGGCTGAGGAGAAGCTAGCTTCCGCTCAAGGCAAGAGCCTCTAACTCTCATGTTGACCTGACTTGATCCTACGAGAGGCGCGGCAACCCTGCGCCATTCTCGCCCTATTAGGCGCTGAGCCAGCGCATCAGGCCTGTTGCATCAGCATCCGCGACGAGGAAGCGGTCACGTTCCCCGGCAACTTCGCCGGCGGCTAGGCGGCCGCTGCGAGCAGCGCCTTCCATCGTCGAGGGCCAGCCGGTGGCGGTCCAGTCGCCAGCCAGGTAGAGTCCAGGGATCGCGGTCCTCTGCTGCGGTCGAAACGGGTCTAGCCCCGGCGTCACCGAGAACGTCGCACGCGCCTCTTTTAATATTCCACTCTTGATCAGTCGCGCCCGGCCCGTCTCCGGGAAGAAACGTTGCAACTCGGCGAGTGCGGGGGCGAGAATCTGCTCCCTTGTCATCGAGAGCTCGGTCTTCGATCCCGCAATGACCAACTCGACGTAGCTTCCCTGCTCCGCCGGGTAGCCGCGAATCCTGGACTTGTGAAAGAACCACTGGATCGTCGAATCGAGCAGCCACGCGTGGTCCAGTTCGGTAATCTGCCGGTCGAACCAGAGCAGGATGGAGATGAATGGCGAATGCGTGAAGTGCTCCATCGCCGTCAGCAGTTCCCCGCGTGCGTCTTCTCCGCCTGCATCGCGCAGGGACATTTCAGAAATCAGCTTCTGAGTCTGTTCAAATGGCAGCGCAAGGATTACATCGTCGGCGGTCCAATTCTGTTCGCCGCAACGCAGGCTCCAGCGGCCGTCCGCTTGCTGCGTCAACTGCTCGATACTCGACCGCAGTTCCACCCTCCCACCATGGGTCCGTAGAAGCTCGGCGCCGGCAGCATAGAACTCACTCAACGGTACGGTTGGAATTCCCAGCCTGCCGCCCGTGTCGTTCTTCAAGAAAAGTTCATAGATGACCTTGCCCGCATACTTCATGGAACAGTTTTCGGCGCGGTCGTTGAGCGTGGCGACGATAAGCGGCTCCCAGAGATGCCGCACGGCGCGCTCAGTCTGGCGAGTCCGCCTGTACCACTGGGCGACGCTCTCATCGTCACGTGCCGAATTTCCGCGAGCGAAACCCATCAGACCGCGCGCAATGGCAATCTTGTCGGCCATGCCCAGCATCGAAGCCGTCAAAAAGCTGCCAGCGTAGTGCAGCGGTGCAGGCAGGGAGCTAGTCTCGATTGAGCTCGATCGGGTCCCATGATTCGCGTCAGCAGGCTCAAGATAAGTCTGACGATCGTACCAGCGAATCTTGTCGGAGAGGCCGGCGGAGCTGCAGAAGTCGATCAGGTTAGTGCAGCAACCGACGAGTACGTGCTGCAGGTCGACCACCTCGTTGAGCGCGGGATGCAGGTAGGAGTATGCGCGACCGCCGACGTAGGGGCGGCGCTCCAGCATGGTGACTTGCGCGCCGCTTTTGGCCAGGGAGACCGCCGCGTTCAACCCGGCAACCCCTGCCCCTACTACGGCGACGTTGCGATCCGGCTTGCTCATCCTGTCACCCGATTCCATACGGCCATCACCGCACCACGTGCGAGGATTCCGAGCTTTTCGGCTGTCGAGATGCCCACGCGTTCGCGGAAGACTTCCATCTTGCGGTCGGCAATCCGCCCCAGCAGCCGGTGATAGATCGTGACCAGCACCCACATCGCCGCGCGGCTATCACGGTCGAGCAGCGGGATAAGTTTCTTGCTCGCGAGATAGTACTTTTCAGCGCGGATCGCCAACGTTGCCAGCATCGCGCGCTCGCGCTCGGTCATGGCGCGAGCGTCGGAATGGGCAAGCTCGCGCAACTCGGCCGTCGTCTCGCCGAATTCATCGAGGAGATCGAGCGGCAGATAGACGCGTCCGCGCTCCACATCCTCCTTCACGTCGCGCAGGATGTTGGTTAGCTGAAAAGCCACGCCGGTCTCTTCGGCAAGTTTCTCCGCGCGCGCATCCGTGTACCCAAAGATCCTGATGCAGACCAGACCGACGACGGATGCGACAAGGTAGCAATACCGGTAGAGGTCCTCGAAGCTGGCGTAGGTCTGAACAGGTTCGAGGTTCGAGTCTCGAGGTTCAAGGTCCATCGTGGTTCCGGCGACGAGTTCCCCGAGCAGCTCATCCGGGATGCCGAAGCGTTGCTGAGTGTCGGCAAGCGCCAGGAAGACGGGGTCTGCGGTTGTTGGTTCGATGGACGTAGTGCGGGACTTGCGCCAGGCTTCCAGCCATGCGGCCATCTCGGAACGGCGGAGCTCGACAGACTTTGATTCATCGTCGGAGATGTCGTCGGCGCGCCGCATGAACGCGTACACCGCGCACATCGCATCGCTCTTGTACCGCGGAAGCACACGAAATGCCCAGTAGAAATTCTGCGCCTCGCGTCGCGCTACTTCCCGACAGAAGAGGTACGCATCAGCCGTTCGTGCATCCTTGTTCCCTGCTTCGCTCACGCCGCACGAACTCCAGCCGTCCGCCTGATCCTGATCTTCCCGACGAGCGCGCCAAGCAAAAGAAGAAGCTTCTTGCGTCGCGTCACCACGGGACGCCCGCGCAGCACGTCATAATCCTGTGCGGCGATACCATCGAGAATCGCCTCGCCGCCTTTGCGAAACAGGTCCAGCGTGACACGCAGTTCGTCGTCCACCGTCGCGCTCAGCGGGACGCCTTCGCGCAGCATGTCGCGTGTCCGGTCCACAAGAGCTCGCATCATTGCGCCAAACTCAGGTGTAAAGACCCGGCCTTCAATCTGGCCTTCCGCCACACCGAAGCGCTCCATGTACTCGGCAGGAATATACCGGCGCGGAATCTCGGAGTCGCGCACCGCATCCTGCCAGAAGTTGGCGAGCTGAAGCCCGGTGCAGATCTTGTCGGAGAGGAGAGCTCGCCTTTCGTCCCGATAGCCGCACACCATCAGCACCAGGCGGCCCACGGGGTTTGCCGAATAGCGGGAGTAGTCGACCGCCTCATCCCACGTCGCGTAGTGCGTCTTGATCTGGTCCTGGCAGAATGCGCGGAGCAGATCGTGGAAAAGTCCACGCGGCAGATCGCAGGCGACGATGGTCTCGCGCAGAGCGACAAACACGGGATGGCGCGAACGCTCGGGCGCGTCGTAGCATTCGTCCAGCATCTTGCCCCAGGTCTCCAGCAAGCGCAGAGCCGTGGACGTATCAGCCACCTCATCGCCGAGATCGTCCGAGACGCGGCAGAACGCGTAGACGCTCTCGAAGTGCGGCCGCACCCGTTTCGGCAGGAAGAATGTGGCGACATGAAAATTCTCGTAGTGCGAGGTCGCCAACTCGTGGCACCAGGCACGCGCTTCGTCGAGAGTCGGACGCTCCTCAGGAGTCTGATACTCCGGCGGCGCGCCGGCCAGCGAGTCGGCGGCTTGAGCCTGGCTGGCTACGAGTTCCGTTTGGCTGCTCATTGCCCGCCCCCATTTCGCCCGATGCCGTTCGGGAAGATGGCCGTCTTAATGTCGACGCGGTTGTCGGCGCTGCGCGTCATCATCCGCGCGAAGACAGCGGGTACATCTTCGAGTTTTGCCGTGCGAGTGATGAACTCCGTTGCCTTGAATTTCCCTCCGCACACCAGCGAAAAGGCCGATGCGCAGGCAGCCGGGGTGTGATGAAAGCTGGCCTTGAGGGTGATGTCCCCGTAGTGCAGCCGGTTGGTGTCGAGGCCGACGACGGTTCCGCTGGGCGGTCCGCCAAAGAAGTTGACAACGCCGCCTTTGCGCACCATGGCGACCGCCGACTCCCATGTTGCCGGGGTGGCTACGGCCTCGATCACGACATCGGCGCCACGCGCATCGCCAGTTAGCTGCCTGACTGCCGCAACCACATCAACGCCATCGGCAATTTGCACAATCTCCGATGCTCCGAACAGGCGGGCAGCTGCGATCTGGTCGTCGCGCTTGACCACAGCGATCACCCGAACTCCTCGAAGCTGCGCGACATGCATGAACATCAACCCGATCGGCCCCGCTCCGATCACGGCCATGGTGTCGCCGGCCTGGGCCACGCTCTCGTTGAATCCCAGCACGACGCAGGCCAGCGGCTCGGTGAGCGCGGCGTGTTCGAGCGGCACATGGTCGGGCACGAGCATCGTATTCTTCTCCACGATACGCGCCGGAACACTTAGGAATTCCGCATAGGCTCCGTTGTTGAAGAGCAGAGCTTCGCAAAGATTCTGCTGGCCATGGTTGCAAAAGAAGCACGCATCGCAGGGCGCGGAGTTCATGGGCAGAACACGGTCGCCGAGCGCGAACCTCGTTACTCCAGCGCCCACTTCGACCACCGTTCCGGCGAGTTCGTGTCCAAAGACCAGAGGCGGTTTCAGCATCATGGCGTGATATCCGCGGCGGTAGACCTTGAGGTCGGTGCCGCAGGTCAACGCAGCCCCCACCCGCACCACAATCTCCCCTTCGCCGGCGCGCGGCATGGGAATCCGCTCCATGCGAAGGTCCTCACTACCATGCAATACTGCCGCCAACATCGTCTCCGCCGGGCGTTCCGCGATCATAGCTCTATCTTCTCACTTTCAACGGACACCCAGCCATGCATGCGGACAGATGCGGGTCGTCTAACACGGTGCGGGAACTGCTTCTAGGCGGCTGAAACTCCTGCACTTGCGAGCCGGATTCGTGCATCTGATACTCTGAGCCTCAGAAAGATATGCCCTTAATTTCCCCAGATGTCTTCCTCAAGCAGAAGATCGCGGCCGTGCAGGAGTACTCAATTCTCTCCTGGGCCACTATAACCGGCGTCTTCACGCCGCCGCGATACTGGGCCGACATCTTCACCCAGATGGACTCGATTGGCGTCGGCTCGATGCCCATCATCATCCTGACCGGCTTTTTTACGGGATGCGTCCTGGCGTTGCAGTCCGTCACGGCGCTCAAGGAGTTTGGCGCGGTTTCGATGACCGGGTCTCTGGTATCGCTCTCCATGGTGAAAGAGCTTGGACCGGTGCTCACGGGGCTGATGATCTCCGGGCGCAACGCCGCCGGCATGGCCTCGGAAATCGGCTCGATGAAGGTCACCGAGCAGCTCGACGCCATGCGCGCACTGGGCACCGATCCCGTCCGCAAGCTGGCCACCCCGCGGCTGATCGCGACCATCTTCATGCTCTTCTTCCTCACCATCATCGCCGACGCGTTCGGCATCGCCGGCGGCGCGCTGGTCTCCGTCTACCTGCTCGGACTCAACGCCAGCTCCTACCTGCACACCTCCTACCGCAGCCTGGTCTACGGCGACGTCGTCCAGGGTCTCACCAAGCCCCTATTCTCAGGCTTCATTATTGCCACGGTCGGCTGCTACTTTGGCATGAAGACTACGGGCGGCACCCAGGGTGTCGGACGCGCGACCACCCAGGCGGTCGTCGTCTCTTCCGTGTTCATCATCGTCGTTGACCTCCTGGTCACCCGCGCGATGATCGGCATCTTCGGGAGCTGAGCCTGCCTATGCCCCAAGCCATTCCCAGCACCAGCGCCGCACCCGTCGAATTGCCGGAGAACATGCCCGTCGTCGAGTTTAAGGACGTCTCCATCAGGTTCGATGTCAAGCCTGTGCTGCAGAACATCTCCTTCGCGGTCGAACGCGGCCAGACGCTCATCATCCTCGGGCCCGCGGGATGCGGCAAATCCGTGCTGCTCAAGCTCGCGAACGGCCTGCTCGGCCCGGACTCCGGCTCCATCAAAATCTTCGGCAAGGAAATCACGACCATGCCCGAGCGGGATCTCTTCGAGCTTCGCGCACATATCGGCATGGTCTTCCAGGAGTCCGCCCTATTCGATTCACTGACTGTCGAGGACAACGTCGCCTACCGCCTCCACGAAGAGCACGTCCCCGAAGACGAGGCACACACGCGGGTCGTCGAAGCGTTAAAGTTCGTCGAGTTGGAGCAGGCGATCAGCAAGTTTCCGTCGGAGCTTTCGGGAGGCATGCGGCGGCGTGTCTCCATCGCGCGGGCCATCATCTCCGGACCTGACCTGATCCTGTACGACTCTCCGACCGGTGGCCTCGACCCGATTACGTCGACCACCATCATCGAGCTGGTCATGAAGCAGCGGGACGTTTCGCACACTACTTCCCTGCTGGTCACCCATCGCCTGCAGGATGCATTCACCCTGGCGACCCACCGTTACGATGCCGGCAAGGGTATGGTGGAACTCCCCAAGGACGAGCCAAATCACGGAATCGACGATGGCACCAAGTTCCTGATGCTCAACGAGGGCAGCATCGTGTTCCACGGGACGACCGAGGAACTAATCCACTCCGACGATCCGTGGATTAAGGAATACCTGTCATAGCGCTGGACGACGGGACTTGGCCCTTTAGCGCTTGCCTTGCTGCCACTCCTCGTAGGAGATGCGGGGGACGGTGACGAACGCGTTGCGGGTCTTGACGTAGTTGCCTAGCCCGTTCATGCGACCGATAGCGTGCAACTCATCCGCCTTGATATACGGCCCGGCGGGATCGACAAACCGGTCTTCGACATAAATCGCGACAACGCGGCCCAGGATAATGCGCGACCTGCCGATCTCCATCGTGGTGAATTCGCGGCACTCGAGCGCGGCGTGAGCTTCCGCGATGCGCGGGACATGAACCATGGAGGACGGCGCCGTACTAAGTCCGGCCATTTCCAGTTCGTTGATGCCCGCGGGAAAGTCCGTCGCGCAGATGTTCATCTTCTCGAGCAGGTCTTCCGTGACGACGTTGATCACGAACTCCCCGGTTCGGCGGATGTTGTGCGCTGTATCCTTGGGGACGGCGTCGGGGCCGGCGCGGTTGGTGACGCCAATGCCGACGACAGGCGGATCGGTGCAGAGATAGTTGTAGGCACTGAAGGGCGCGGCGTTCAGGTTGCCCTCCTTATCCATGCTGGTAATCCAGGCAATCGGGCGCGGCGCGCACAGGCCGATCAGGAGGTTGTAAACCTGCCGGTGCGGCGTTTCGTCCATATCGAACTTCATCGGTCTGTCCTCTTTGCAAGCCTATCGCAGCGATGAGGCCGCTGTTGAAAATGGACCCGATTTAGGGCATCCAGTGGGTTGGCCGGCACCATTGGGAGTACTCCCGAATAAGGCCTTCCCGGGCGCGGATTTATGGCTGGAAAATGCTAAAATGGAGGGTAATGACAACGCCTTTGAAGACGCTGTTCCTCAACCCGCCCTCCTTTGAAAAGTTTGATGGTGGCGCCAGCAGCCGTTGGCCGGCCACGCGCGAAATCGAGTCCTACTGGTACCCGGTCTGGCTCACCTACCCTGCCGGAATGCTGGAGGGATCGCGCCTTGTGGACGCCCCGCCGCACCACCTCAAGTGGGCGGACGTGGTCGAGATACTCAAGGACTATGAGTTCCTCGTCCTTTTCACCAGCACCATGGGCTGGGACGGCGACCAGAAGATGGCCGAAGTCATCAAGCAGACCTATCCCTCGATCAAGATCGCTTTCGTCGGCCCCCCGGTCACCACCTCGACCGACAAGGCCTTGAACGAGTGCCCCGCCATCGACTTCGTCTGCCGCCGCGAGTTCGACTTCTCGGTCGTGGAGTTCGCGCAGGGCAAGCCGCTGAACGAGATTCTCGGCATCAGCTACAAGGACGAAAACGGGGTCATCCAGCACAATCCCGACCGGCCGCAGGTGACTCCCGAACAACTCGACGAGATGCCCTGGGCAACCGAGATCTACCATCGGGATCTCGATGTCACCAAGTACAACGTGCCCTTCCTGCTGCACCCGTTCGTTTCGCTCTACTCGACCCGCGGATGCCCGGCGCAGTGTACGTTCTGCCTCTGGCCGCAGACGCTCAGCGGCCACGCATGGCGCAAGCGGTCTACAGATGATGTTGCGGCCGAGATGGCGAACGCCAAGAAGCTCTTCCCCCACGTAAAGGAATTCTTCTTCGACGACGACACCTTCAATATCCAGAAGGCCCGCACCATCGAGCTCTGCGAGAAGCTGAAACCGCTTGGCCTGACTTGGTCCTGCACGTCCCGCGTCACCACCGATTACGACACGCTAAAGGCCATGAAGGAAGCGGGCTGCCGGCTTCTGATCGTGGGCTACGAGTCCGGCGACCCGCAGATCCTCAAGAACATCAAGAAGGGTGCCACCGTTCAGCGCGCGCTCGACTTCCAGCGCGACTGCCACAAGCTCGGCCTCGTCGTTCACGGCGACTTCATCCTCGGCCTGCCCGGCGAGACCCGCGAGTCGATCCGCAACACCATCGAGTTCGCCAAGCAGCTGGATTGCGAGACCATCCAGGTCTCTATCGCGCACGCCTTCCCCGGCACCGAGTTCTTCGACTACGCCAAGGAGAACGGCTTCATCACCAACGAGGCAATGTCGGACGAAGGTGGCCATCAGATGGCGCACATCGAATATCCCGGCTTG
>WNGR01005688.1_pt1 | contig 17489 bp, 17 predicted proteins | sample 5407581 | NCBI WGS metagenome assembly WNGR01 (sample SAMN13153383, study PRJNA577476) | soil metagenome | isolation source: 80 cm soil or saprolite under Garry oak tree replicate 2 | place: USA:California | collected 2016-06-15 | reverse complement strand
GGCCTCGAAGCGCCGATCGTGATCCTCGCCGATACGACGACCCCGCCGGCGGGGCCGCGCCAGCCGCGACTGTTGACGCTCACGCGCGAGCAGGCCTGCGGGCTCGCCTGGGCGACGCGCAAGGAGGACGATGTGCCGGTCATCGCCAAGGCACGGACAGCGGCGCTCGGCGCGGCCGGGGACGAATATCGGCGCCTGCTCTACGTCGCGATGACGCGCGCCGCCGACCGGCTCATCGTCTGCGGCGCCACCGGCGCGCGGGGAAACCCCGAAGGCTGCTGGTACGACCTCGTCTACGAGGCGCTGAAGCCGCCGGTCTCGGTCGAGGAGCCGGCCGACGACGGCGAAGGCGTGGTCTGGCGCTATCGCAAGCCGGCGCTTGCCGAGGACGAGGCGGCCGCAGCCGCAGCCTCCGCTGCAACGCCCGCGATCGCGCGGCCGCCTTGGCTCGAACGCGAGGCGCCGGCCGAGCCGCCGGCGGTCGTGCCGCTGTCACCGTCGAGCGCCCATGATGAAGCGGCGCTGGTGCGCAGGGGCGCCGCCGGCGTCGCCGCCGACCGGCGAAAGGCGCTCGCGCGCGGCGAGCTGATGCACCGGCTGCTGCAATCGCTGCCCGACATTCCCCAGGCGGCGCGGGCCGAGGCGGCGCGGTGCCACCTTGCGCGGGCGGGCAAGGATTTCAGCGCGGAAGAATGCGAGGCCATGGCCGACGAGGTCCACGCCCTGCTCGACGATCCGCGCTTCGCCGAGCTGTTTCTCCCGGGCAGCCGGGCCGAGGTGCCGATCGTCGGCCGCATCGCCCGCGCAGGCCGGCCGCCGCTCGCGGTCTCGGGCCAGGTCGACCGCCTCGCCGTCACCGCCGAGGCGGTCCTGATCGCGGACTACAAGACGAATCGCCCGGCGCCCCGGCGGCCCGAGGAGGTGCCGGCCTATGTCGCCCAGCTCGCGCTCTACCGTGAGGTGCTCGCGAAGCTCTATCCGGACCGACCCATCCGCGCCGCCCTGGTCTGGACCGATGTGCCTGATCTGGTGGAAATTTCCGCCGCAATGCTGGACCAGGCGCTGGCCGCCGTCACCTCGACGTGAAGCCGCCTTGACGGGCCGGGAGGCCGTCCATAGGTTCGGCCTCCATCCGGCGCGGTGCCAAATGAGCGCCGTGCTTTTGAGAACAACGAGGCATTCCCATGACTGTTGGCAAAGTTTCAGACGCGGATTTCGACTCCGAGGTGCTCAAGGCGCCTGGTCCGGTGGTGGTCGATTTCTGGGCCGAATGGTGTGGGCCTTGCCGGATGATCGGACCCGCGCTCGAGGAGATCGCAGGCTCGCTCGGCGCCAAGGTCAAGATCGTCAAGCTCAATGTCGACGAGAACCCGAAGACGGCGCTGAAATACGGCGTGATGTCGATCCCGACGCTGATGCTGTTCAAGAATGGCGAGATGGCGTCGCGCCAGGTCGGCGCCGCGCCCAAGCAGAAGCTCGAGCAGTGGATCACCGCGTCTGCCTCGGCGTGATCCCGATCGCCGGCAAATTTCTCGTCCGCCGGCCGGCCGAGCGCCGGCCGTTTGCGTTATCGAGATCGCCGTTGTCCATCGAGTTCGCACAGCAACGGCAAGAGACATGCGCCCATGATTGTCATCGTCCGCGAAGGCGGACGATCCAGTAGCCACCGGCAGCTGTGGTTACTGGATGCTCCGCCTTCGCGGAGCATGACGAGTCAGAGATAATTGCCGTTGGTATCACATCGGCGGAGTGCCGTTTGCCGCCAGCGCCTCGCCGGCGAGATAGAGCGATCCGGTGACCGGCCGCGAGACCCGCTCCTCGAGATCGGCCAGCGCATTGGCGATGGCGCGTCCGCCATCGGGATTGTGGCCGCCATCGAGCCACAGCTCGCTCCCCGGCGGCGTCAACGCCACGAGGCGACCCTGCGTCAGGCGCTGCATACGCGCCGGCCAGTCGGCCCTGGTCATGCCAGCCTCGAAGGCGGCGGGGGGAAGCTCGAAGGTGCCGGCCGCGCGCAACGCCGCGATGGCGACGCCCGCGTTCTCGAACTGGTGGCGGCCATAGAGCTTTGGCGCGGGCAGATCGAGCAGCCCGGCGTCGTCCTGATAGACCAGGCGGCCACGCTCCTCGGTCGCGGTCCAATCCTCGCCGGCGATCAAGATCGGCGCGCCGACCCGGGCGGCCTGGCGCTCGATCACCTTGAGCGCTTCGCGCGGCTGCGGCGCCACGATTGCAGGCGCGGCGCGCTTGAGGATGCCGGCCTTCTCGGCCGCGATCTTGCCGAGGGTCTCGCCGAGATATTCGGCATGATCGTAGGAAACCGGGGTGATGACGGTCGCGCGCGGCGCGGCGATGACATTGGTGGCGTCGAGCCGACCACCGAGGCCGACTTCGAGCAGCAGCGCGTCGGCGGGATGCCGGGAGAACAACAGGAAAGCGGCCGCGGTCTCGATCTCGAAAACGGTGATCGGCGCGGATCCGTTCGCGGCCTCGCATTCCGACAGCGCCGCCGCGAGCGCCGCATCCGACACCAGCACGCCGCCCCCGGGCTCGCCGAGCCGGAAGCGCTCGTTGAAGCGCACGAGATGGGGAGACGTGTAGACGTGGACACGCAGTCCCGCCGCCTCCAGGATCGCGCGCATGAAGGCGATGGTGGAGCCCTTGCCATTGGTGCCGGCGACATGGAGCACGGACGGCAGGCGGCGCTCCGGGTGGCCGAGCGCGCCGAGGATGCGCCACATGCGATCGAGCGAGAGGTCGATGCGCCTGGGATGCAGCGTCAACAGCCGCGCGACGATGGAGTCGACGGAAGGGCTCACGCGCTCGCCGGCACCGACACATTGTCGCTCGGCGGCTCCTGGGGCTCGGGCGCGGGCGACTGCGCCGGCGCCTTGGTCAAGAGCCGGCACAGAGTGGCGAGCGTCGACCGAAGCTCGTGGCGGTGGACCACCATGTCGACCATGCCGTGATCCTTGAGATATTCCGCGCGCTGGAATCCTTCCGGCAGCTTCTCGCGGATGGTCTGCTCGATGACGCGCGGGCCGGCGAAGCCGATGAGCGCGCCGGGTTCCGCAATATGGACGTCGCCGAGCATGGCATAGGAGGCGGTGACGCCGCCGGTGGTGGGATTGGTGAGCACGACGAGATAGGGTTTTTGCGCCTCGCGCAGCAACTGCACCGCGACCGTGGTGCGCGGCAGCTGCATCAGCGAGAGGATGCCTTCCTGCATCCGGGCGCCGCCCGAGGCGGCGAACATGATGAAGGGCGTCGCCTTCTCGACCGCGGTCTGCAACCCCTTGATCACCGCCTCGCCCGCCGCCATGCCGAGCGAGCCGCCCATGAAGTCGAAGTCCTGCACCCCGATCACGACCGGCAGGCCGTCGAGCTTGCCGTAGCCAAGCTTGACCGCATCCTTGGTGCCGGTCTTGCTGCGGGCGTCCTTGAGCCGGTCGGAATAGCGGCGCTCGTCGCGGAATTTCAGCGGATCGGGAGGTACCTCGGGGACCGCGACATCGAACCAGGTCTCGCCGTCGAAGATCGACTTCATGCGCGCCGAAGCGCCCATGCGCATGTGGTAGTTGGAGCCGGGGATGACGAACTGGTTCGCCTCGACGTCCTTGTAGAACACGAGCTGCCCGGTCTCCGGGCATTTGATCCAGAGATTCTCCGGCGTCTCGCGCCGGTTGAGGAAGTTGCGGATCTTGGGCCGGACGACATTGGAGATCCAGTTCATGCAAGTGCTCCGCGGGTGTTACGTCGCCGGGATGATACACCCTGCCGGCTCATTCCGCCGCAACGCGCCGGGCGCCACGCACGCCCTCCGCGAGCGCGGCGACGAGATCGGTCACCGCCGTCACGGTTTTCCCGGTCGCTTTGTTGTCCGGGTCAAGGCTTTGTTTCAATGCCTCGACCAGCGCCGAGCCGACCACGACGCCGTCGGCGCCCTCGGCGATGGCGCGGGCGTGGGCGGCGGTCTTCACGCCGAAGCCGACCGCGACTGGAAGCCTGGTGTGGCGCTTGATGCGGGCGACCGCGGCGGCGACCTTGCCGGTATCGGGAGCGGCCATGCCGGTGATGCCGGTGATCGAGACGTAGTAGACGAAGCCCGACGTGTTCGCGAGCACGGCCGGTGAAGTTGAGGCCCGCTTTGAGCGCCGGCAGGCAGAGCTCCTCGTCCTCCTCGGGCGGCAGATCGACCACGATCAGGCCGTCGACGCCGGCCGAGGTGGCATCGGCGAGGAATTTGTCGACGCCGTAGATGTAGATCGGATTGTAGTAACCCATCAGCACGATCGGGGTCGCATCGTCGGCCTGGCGGAACGCGCGCGTCATGGCGAGCGTCCGCTTCAGCGTCTGCCCGGCCTTGAGCGCGCGCAGCGAGGAGGCCTGGATCGCCGGGCCGTCGGCCATCGGATCGGTGAACGGCATGCCGAGCTCGATCACGTCGGCGCCCGCCTTCGGCAGCGCCTCGAGGATCGCGAGCGAGGTGTCATAGTCGGGATCGCCCGCGGTGAGAAAAGTCACCAGCGCGGCGCGGCCTCCGCCGTTGAGCCCAGCAAAGCGACGATACATACGAATGGTCATCTCATCAATCCGACAATTCTGCGCTTCGTTTGCGCTCCCGCAGCGCGGCGAGGCGGACATTGATGGTGCCGAGCATCAGCACGACCAGCGACAGGACGACTTGGAACCATTCCGCGTTCGCGATCGCCGGGCCGGGGGAAATAAGTCGCGTGCGCCAAAAGTACACAATGTAGGCAACGGACGCCGCGATCAGCACCCAGCCGACGAGCTTCTGCCTGCTGATCAAATCTTGCTCCCCAAATGCTCCGCGACGGTGAAGATGTCCTTGTCACCGCGCCCGCACATGTTCATCACCATCAGGTGGTCCTTGGGCTTCTTCGGCGCAAGCTGCAAAACCTTGGCGAGCGCGTGGGCGGGCTCGAGCGCGGGGATGATGCCTTCGAGCCTGCAGCAGAGCTGGAAAGCCTCGAGCGCCTCGTTGTCGGTGGCCGAGAGATAGGTCACGCGGCCGAGATCCTTGAGCCAGGAGTGCTCGGGCCCGATGCCGGGGTAGTCGAGGCCGGCCGAGATCGAATGCGCCTCGTTGATCTGGCCGTCCTCGTTCATGAGGAGATAGGTCCGGTTGCCATGCAGCACGCCGGGCCGGCCGCCGGCGATCGAGGCCGCGTGCATGCCGGTCTCGATCCCGTGACCGGCGGCCTCGACGCCATAGATCTCGATCTCCTTGTCGTCGAGGAACGGATGGAACAGCCCCATCGCGTTCGAGCCGCCGCCGATGCAGGCGATAAGCGAATCCGGCAGGCGGCCTTCGGCCTCGATCATCTGCACGCGGGTCTCGCGGCCGATCACCGACTGGAAATCGCGCACCATCATCGGATAGGGATGCGGGCCCGCCACCGTGCCGATGCAATAGAAGGTCGACTCGACATTGGTCACCCAGTCGCGCAGCGCCTCGTTCATCGCGTCCTTGAGCGTCTTCGAGCCCGACTCGACCGGGCGCACTTCGGCGCCCAGCATCTGCATGCGGAAGACGTTCGGCTTCTGCCGCTCGATATCGACCGAGCCCATATAGACCACGCATTCGAGCCCGAAGCGCGCGCACAGAGTCGCGGTCGCGACCCCGTGCTGGCCGGCCCCGGTCTCGGCGATGATGCGGGGCTTGCCCATGCGGCGGGCGAGCAGGATCTGGCCGAGCACGTTGTTGACCTTGTGGGCGCCGGTATGGTTGAGCTCGTCGCGCTTGAAGTAGATTTTCGCGCCCAACGAGCCAGAAGGCGCCGCCAGGCTTCGGCAATGCTCGGTCATGCGCTCGGCGAAATAGAGTGGCGACGGGCGGCCGACATAGTGGGTGAGATAGCCTTCCATCTCCTGCTTGAAGGCGGGATCGACCTTGGCCTGGGCATAGGCGCGCTCGAGGTCGAGGACGAGCGGCATCAGCGTCTCGGCGACGAAGCGGCCGCCATAGAGGCCGAAATGCCCGCGCTCGTCGGGCCCGGTGCGGAACGAATTGGGCTGCTGCTGGACGGTCATGGCCACTGTTTATGCCGGTCTCGCGCGGCTGGGAAGGGCCGTGATCTCAACGGGACTTGACCGGCCGTATCTTGGCATGGCGGCCGCGCTCGAAAACGACGATGCAATCGTAAAAATGGATCGACATCGTCGTCGCGGTGAACTCGGTCCGGCTGATCGCGCCGCGGGCATGATCGGCATTGAGCTCGTCGATCAGCTTCTTGCTGAGCTCGATGAAGCTCGCAGGCTCGCGCAAGCCGCCGCCATATTCGGGCCAATAGGCCGTACACATGTCTTCCACCAGATAGACGCCGTTCTTCGGCATGCGCGGATAGAGGAAGCCGAACGCGGCGGTCACGTCCCCCATGACATGACTGCCGTCGTCGACGACGATGTCGGGGGCGCCGAACTCGTCGATGACGCCCTGCAGGAACGCGGCATCCTTCTGGTCGCCGATGCGCACGGCGATCTGGTCTTCCTCAACCTTCTTGGATTTGGGATTGATGTCGAGGCCGACGATCTGCGCCAGCGGACCGAAATAGCGCTTCCACAATTGCAGCGAGCCGCCCCTGCTGACCCCGATCTCCATCATGGTCAGCGACCGATTGACGAATGGCTCGAAGTGGCGCTCGTAGATCGGATAATAGTGACTGAGCTTCAGCGTCGGCCGACCGTCATGGGTCAAGAAATCCGACCACAATCCCACGTCTGCGTCTCCTCGGCCGCGGCCGGCCGGCCGCACGCGCCATTATAGCAACGACCGCACGACCTGGCTCTTGCGCCGAGCCGCCGCGGCTGGAAGCGCCGCCTCGCGCGCGGCGCGGATGAAGAGGCGGCTCTTGTCGTGGTCTTTTTCCCCGGGTGCCCGCTCGACGCCGGAGGACACATCCACTGCGGCGGCGCGCGTGATCCGCAGCGCCTCGGCCACGTTACCCGCGTCGAGGCCGCCCGAAAGCATGAACGGGGCCGCGGGATCGAGGTCCTGCAGGAGCCGCCAATCGAAGTTCTTGCCGAGACCGCCAGGCCGGGTCGCTTCCCGCGGCGCGCGGGCATCGAAGAGGAGGCGATCGGCCACGCCGGCATAGGCTGCGACCGCGTCGAGGTCGGCTTTTTTCTCGACCGCGATCGCCTTCATCACCGGCAGGCCGAATCTCGTCTTGACGGCAGTCACCCGCGCCGGCGGCTCATTGCCGTGGAGCTGCAACAGGTCGGGCTCGAGCGCTTCGATGCCGGCCGCGAGCCAGGCATCGTCGGCATCGACCGAGAGCGCGACTTTCTGCGCCCGGCCTTTCACCTGCCGCCCCAACGCGCGCGCCGCGTCGAACTTAAGATGGCGCGGCGAGGGCGCAAAGAACACGAAGCCGACGAGGTCGGCCCCCGCATCGAGCGCCACCTCGAGCGCCTCGGGCGTGCTCAGGCCACAGATTTTGATCAGGAGGGTCATCCCGCGGATCCTTGCCGGCCGCGGTTCTACCCCGCCCCGGCTCGTTTGTCTCGCCTCTCAGGCCACTGATTTACCGAGGAAAAGTGCGCTCACGCGGCCGGCGGTGGAATCCGCAGGCGGGAGCCGTAGGAGGTGGGCTGCGGTGGTCCCGCGATGTCGGTCAGGCCGGCACGGCTGCGCAGGCGATCCACCTCGGCCCGCAGCTCGCGCGCCTCGCGTTCGGCGATGCGCGCGGCGCGCCGCCATTTGCTCTGTTTGAGCCAGGCGGCAAGGCCACCGATGATCACGCCCGCGATCACCAGGAGGAGGGCGAGCGCGAACAGCGGCAGCGCCACCACGAGTGCGGGGTGGGCCTCGTCGAAGGGATCGAGCGAGACCACGATGGTCTGGCGGTTCGCAACCGCGAACGCAACCAGGATCACCGCGAGCGGGATGAGAATGAGCGCCGAGACCAATTTGCGGATCATGGCGCGGGGCGGTTGAGCCGCTCGCGCATTTCCTTGCCGGTCTTGAAGAACGGCACGGATTTCTTCTCGACCGCGACGTGGGCACCGGTGCGCGGATTGCGCCCGGTGCGCGCCGGACGGTTCTTCACCGAGAAGGCGCCGAAGCCGCGCAGCTCGACCCGGTCGCCGCGCGCCATCGCGGTGACGATCTCGCCCAGGATGGCGTTGACGATATTCTCCACGTCGCGCTGATAGAGATGCGGGTTCTGCGCCGCGATGCGCTGCACCAGTTCGGATTTGATCATCGTGCTGTCGTCCCCTGCCCCGGCGGATGATGCTCCCAAGGCGCCCAGGCCGCCGCCTAGTTCTCGGCCGAAGGGTGCCAAAGGGCCAAGAGACCGTCAAGGTTGAGTCGCTCGATGGCCTGCACCGCCCCCCAGTCCTCGATGTGGCGCGCCCAGGCGCCGAGACCGAGCGCGTCGAGGACAACGACCGCCGCCGTGCGCAGGAACGGCAGGTCGCTGAACCGATCGCGCAGGCGATAGTCGCGCACCGGCGTCTTCGGATCGACGTTCTTCTCCTTCGCGAGCCAGGCGATGGCGGACTTCTCGTCGCCGAGCTCGTCGACGAGCTTGAGCGCGAGGCCCTGACGGCCGGTGAACACGCGCCCGTCGGCGACGCGCGCCAGCGCCGCATCGTCGAGCTGGCGGCGGTCCTTCACCAGGCCGCGGAACCAATCATAGGAATCCATGACGATCGCCTCGATCGCGGCACGCGCCTCCGGGCTCGTCGGCTCGAACCCGTTCGGCGCGGCCTTGAGCGGGGAGGATTTGATCTCCTCGACCTTGATGCCGAGCGATTTGAGCGCCTCGGCAAAGTTCGGATACTGGAAGAGCACGCCGATCGAGCCGACCAGCGCCGTCTCCTGCGCGACGATATGGTCCGCCGCGAGCGCGGCGATATAGCCGCCCGAGGCGGCGAGCCCCTCGACCACCACCACCGTCGGCTTCTGCTCCTTCAGCCGCCTGAGCGAATCGTGCAGCTCCTCGGAGCCCGAGGTGGTGCCGCCCGGGCTGTTGATGTGCACGATCACGGCCTTGGCCGCCGAGCGCCCGAGCCGCTCGATCGCGTCCACGCGCTCGCGGTCGGTGCGGATGAGGCCAGTGATGGTCACGCGCGCGATCGATGCGCCTGGCACCCCGGTCAACACGGCCGTGCCCGGCGCGCGCAACACGGCGCCGACCGCAACCACGGCACAGATCGCCAACAGAACGGCAAACACCCGCCAGAAGGTGAGCTTCCGCCGCATCCGCCGGCGGTCGACGATGGTATCGGCGTCGAGCGACATGGTCGCGCTCCCTTCGATGAATCGGGCGGGACAGTGCCGCCACCGTCCGCAATGGTCAATGGCCCGCACGAACCGGCCGCAATTGTGGCAAATGCAAAAGAAACAGCCGCCTGCCTCATTTCGTCGGCAGGCAAGGCCGGGCGCTGTTATTCAACTCTTCCCGGACGCGGGGGAGAGCGACTCCTATTCTTCGTTCTTTTCTGCGGCCTTCTCTGCTGGCTTTTCTGCCAGCTTCTCCGCCGGCTTCTCCGCCGGCTTCTCGGTCGCCCGCTTGAGCGCGGTGCCGAGGATGTCGCCGAGCGTCGCGCCGGAATCGGAGGAGCCATATTGGGCGATCGCCTCCTTCTCCTCGGCCACTTCCAGCGCCTTGATCGAGACCGAGACCTTGCGGCCGCGGCGGTCGAACTGGGTGACGCGGGCGTCGACCTTCTGGCCGATGGCGAAGCGCTCCGGCCGCTGCTCGCCGCGGTCGCGCGCAAGCTCGGAGCGCTTGATGAAGGTCGAAAGGTCGGTGCCGACGATCTTCACGTCGAGACCGGCTTCCTTGACCTCGACCACCTCGCAGGTCACCACCGCGCCCTTCTTGAGATCGCCCGCGCCCTCGGACGCGAACGGATCGCCTTCGAGCTGCTTGATGCCGAGCGAGATGCGCTCCTTCTCGACGTCGACGTCGAGCACCTGGGCATTGACCCGATCGCCCTTCTTGTACTCGTCGATCACCTGCTCGCCCGGCCGCTTCCAGTCGAGGTCGGAGAGATGCACCATGCCATCCACGTCGCCGTCGAGGCCGAGGAAGAGGCCGAATTCGGTCTTGTTCTTGACCTCGCCCTCGAGCACGGTTCCGGGCGGATATTTCTCGACGAAAACCTCCCACGGATTGCGCATGGTCTGCTTGAGGCCGAGCGAGATGCGCCGCTTGACCGCATCGACTTCGAGGATCTGCACCTCGACTTCCTGCGAGGTCGAGACGATCTTTCCCGGGTGCACGTTCTTCTTGGTCCACGACATTTCGGACACGTGGATGAGGCCCTCGATGCCCGGCTCGAGCTCGACGAAGGCGCCGTAGTCGGTGATGTTGGTGACCCGGCCCTTGTAGCGGGCGCCGACCGGGAACTTCGCCTCGATGCCCTGCCAGGGGTCGTCCTGAAGCTGCTTCATGCCGAGCGAGATGCGGTGGGTCTCGTGGTTGATCTTGATGATCTTGACCTTCACCTGCTGCCCGATATTGAGCAGCTCGGTCGGATGATTGACCCGCCGCCAGGCGATGTCGGTGACGTGGAGCAGGCCGTCGATGCCGCCGAGGTCGACGAAGGCGCCGTAATCGGTGATGTTCTTGACCACGCCATCGATGACCTGGCCCTCTTCGAGATTCTGCACCAGCTCCTGGCGCTGCTCGGCGCGGGTCTCCTCCAGCACGGTGCGGCGCGAGACCACGATGTTGCCGCGCCGGCGATCCATCTTCAGGATCTGGAACGGCTGCGGCACGTTCATGAGCGGGGTCACGTCGCGGATCGGCCTGATGTCGACCTGGCTGCGCGGCAGGAACGCGACCGCCCCGTCGAGATCGACGGTGAAGCCGCCCTTGACCTGGTTGAAGATCACGCCCTGGACCTTCTCGTTGCCCTGGAAGGCCTTTTCGAGCTTGCCCCAGCTTTCCTCGCGGCGCGCCTTGTCGCGCGAGAGCACGGCCTCGCCGAGCGCGTTCTCGACCCGCTCGAGATAGACCTCGACCGTATCGCCGACCTTGAGCTCCGCCTGCCGGCCCGGCCCGGCGAATTCGCGCAGCGCTACTCGCCCTTCGGTCTTGGCGCCGACATCGATGACGGCGAGATCCTTCTCGATCCCGACCACGGTTCCTTTGACGACGGCGCCTTCCTGCAGATGGCCTTGGGTAAACGACTCTTCGAGCAGCTTCGCGAAATCCTCGCGCGTGGGGGCGGCGGTACTGGCGGTGGCGGTGGCCATGAACTCTCCCGAATGCGGTCGGCGCCGGATTGTGGTGAAGGGGCGTTTCGTGCGCACCGGGCCGAGAGTCCCCGCGGACCTTCGGCAACCACCGGAAAACCGGCGGCCCGGCGCAATTCCAGGCGCTCGAAACGATGGTTGCGCTCCGGTGCGCCGCGAAAGAGGCGGGCGCGGGCAGGCTCATCCTCCACGACGGAACCGCGGTCAGCCGCGCTTCCGGCCTGCCCGGACGGCTTCGACGATATCGACGGCGGCCCGGAATGCGGCGTCTATATCCAAATGCGTGGTATCGAGCAAGTGCGCGTCGGGGGCAGCCTTGAGCGGCGCCGCCGCCCGCTTGGTGTCGCGCTCGTCCCGGCGCAGGATATCGGCGAGCACCTCCGCTTCGTCCACCTCGCTGCCGGCCACCCGCAACTCTGCGGCGCGGCGGCGGGCGCGCACCTCGGGGGTCGCGGTGACGAAAATCTTGATCTCGGCATCGGGGAAGATGACGGTCCCGATGTCGCGTCCATCGAGCACCGCGCCGGGCGGAGCGCGCCCGAACTCGCGCTGGAAGGCGACCAAGGCTGCGCGCACATCGGGGATCGCCGAGACCTGCGAGGCCGCCTCGCCGATGGCGTGGCTCTTGAGCGCCTGGTCCTCGAATTTGGCCGGATCGAGCGCGCGCGCGGCGGCCACCGCCCGCTCCCGGTCATCGAGCCGATCGCCGGCGTCGAGCAGCGCCTTCGCGACCGCCCGGTAGATGAGCCCGGTATCGAGGTGGCGCAGCCCGTAACGGGCCGCGAGCCGCTTGCCGAGCGTGCCCTTGCCCGAGGCCGCCGGCCCGTCGATGGCGATGATCATGCCGAATCCGACGGCACCGGAGTCTTGTTCAAATACGGCAGATGGCTGCGGGCGCGCCGCAGCGGCTGCGCATCGGTGAAGATATTGTGGGAGCGAAATTCCGCCGGGCTGGCGAAGCTGAGATATTCACGCATTGCGGGGCTCGTCGATGTCGTGGTGAACCAAGGCTCGTCGAGCCGTCGCCGAGGCTGTGCGGCCCAAGCGGGCACGCGCCCGAGCCGATATTGTTTGGCGAGATACTCTGCCATCGCGCCGACAAGGGCGTCCAACCGCGCATTCTCGGACGGCTCCGGCTCCGACTCGATCGCGGCAAAGCGCGCGCCATCGTCGCGAGCCATGAGAAAGCCGTCGACGAATTCCGCCAAGGCGACATCCCGCGGCTCGCCTGCGCGCACGCGCTCAACGGCCTCCGCCAAGGTACTTGGGCGCATCCACCGCTCCTTCCAAGTTCATATTCTCGAGGAGAAATCGCTGTTTCTCGGCGCCAGCACCGCTGACCGGGAAGTAGCGCGCGAGCACGGCAATCGCCTCGTCGACCGTGCGAATACCGACGACACGCATCAGATTCAAGATATCGAGCCTTTCCTGCTCGCCGCGAAGCGCATCGGTGACGCGAATGGCCTTGAGCTTCAGCGCCAGCATATAGGAGGCGGAGGGCACATACACGATGAGCCCCGGGGGCGTACCATCGCGAGGGAAGGAGCCGAATTCAAGATGATCGACGTCGCGGTCCGCCAGCGGACTTAGATGGAAAGCCACTCCATCGTTGAACCAATCCTCAGCCCAACCGTTTGCAGCGGTGATCCGATCGACCGCGAGACGCAGCCATTCAGGCCAAGGGCGTTCGAGCGGTGACACATCCGCGTCTTCGGTCGAAAAACGAAAGTTGCTCGCCAGCATCAATGCGGAACCGCCGTAAACGGCAATGTGCAATGTCGTTCCGGCAGCGGCCGCAGCACGGCCGATCTCGTCGAAGGCGGCGAGCAATTTGTCGCGATCCAGAGCACGGGCCACGTGAGGAGTCCTGACACTCCGCCTGTTTTGCGAGGGGCGCTAAAAGCATGCTTCGGTCGACTTGACCCCGTAGGCGCTAAGATAAGCGGCTTCTGACTACATCGTCGCACGCAGCACGGCAGCGAGGGCTCCGCATTCTCTTGACCTCCCCCTGAAAGGGGGAGGTACGGCGAGCGCAGCGAGCCGGGTGGGGGTCATGCCTCTCCGCAGGCACCGTGCTCTGGGATAGAAAAACCCCCACCTGGTCGCCTTCGGCGACCGTCCTCCCCCTTGCAGCGGGAGGTTTAGAGTCACGCGAACCGCTTATCTTAGCGCCCATGGGGCTAGACCCGGCGATCCATCGTATAAAGGTCTTATGCGAAGAGATGGATTGCCGGGTCAAGCCCGGCAATGACCACCGAGGAGCTGCGCCCAAACGAGTTGAACGGTCGCTAGCTCAAATCGGCGCCCAGGCTCCGCATCATGGTCACGAAAGCCGGAAAGCTCGTGGCGATGAAGGAGACATCGTCGACCTTGACCGGCTTCTCGCTCGCGAGCCCCAGGACCAGAAACGACATGGCGATGCGGTGGTCCATGTGGGTCGCGACCGCGCCGCCGCCCTGGGCGCGGCCCGTGCCATGCACGATCAGGTCGTCGCCGTCGATCTCGACCGCAACCCCGTTCGCCTTGAGGCCTTCGGCGACCGCGGCCAGGCGATCGGATTCCTTGACCCGCAATTCCTTGAGCCCGCGCATCACGGTCGTGCCCTCGGCGAAGGCCGCGGCCACCGCGAGCACCGGAAATTCATCGATCATCGAGGGGGCGCGCGCGGGGGGCACCTCGACGCCTCTGAGCGCGGAGGCCCGCACGCGGAAATCGGCCATCTCCTCGCCGAGGTCGCCGCGGACGTTGAGCGCCTCGATCTCGGCGCCCATCTCGCGCAGCGTGGTGATGAGGCCGGTGCGCAGCGGATTGGTCATGACATCGGTCAAGATCACCTCCGAGCCAGGCACGAGCAAGGCCGCGACCATCGGGAAGGCGGCCGAGGACGGATCGGCCGGCACCACGACCGGGGCCGGTCTCAGCTCGGGCTCGCCCTTGAGCGTGATCTTGCGGCCGTGCTCGCCGGCCGGCTCGACCATGACCTCGGCGCCGAAATGCGCGAGCAGGCGCTCGGTATGGTCGCGGCTCGCTTCGGCTTCGATGACCGTGGTCGCCCCGGGCGCGGCCAGGCCCGCGAGCAGCACGGCCGACTTGATCTGGGCCGACGGCACCGGAGTGCGATAGACGATCGGGATCGGTTCGCGGGCGCCCGCGAGGGTGATCGGCAGGCGAGCGCCCGCGCTCAGCGCGCGGGCCCCGATCCGCGCGACCGGATCGAGGATGCGCTGCATCGGCCGCTTGCGCAGGCTCGCGTCGCCGTCGAAGGTGGCGGTGATCGGGCAGCCCGCCACCGCCCCCATGACCAGGCGGCAGCCGGTGGCCGAATTGCCGAAATCGAGCACTCCCGAAGGCTCCCGGAACCCGCCGACCCCGACGCCGTGGACGCGCCACTCGCCCTCGCCCGTGCGCTCGACCTCGCTGCCGAGCGCCCGCATGGCGTTACCGGTATTGAGCACGTCTGCGCCTTCGAGCAGGCCCGAGATGCGGGTCTCGCCCACGGCCAGCGCTCCGAAGATGAGGGCGCGATGCGAGATCGACTTGTCGCCGGGCACCCGCAACCGGCCCTGGAGCGGGCCCGAGCGGCGCGCGGTGAGCGGAGACGAAGCGGCGTGGTCCACGAGGGCCTCGATCAGCGAGATCGGCCCTCCTAGCATGCGGGGCAGGAGGCGTCATCTTGAGCGCCATCCCGCAATCGCTTCTCCGTCATGCCCCGCGCAGGCGGGGCATCCAGTAACCCACCGAACAGGCTATTGAGGCCAAGTAGTTCCTTTTCCCGAGTTCGGTGGTTACTGGATCGTCCGCATTCGCGGACGATGACACGGAGAGAGGGCGTGTCCTGGGTCTAAACCTGACGTCGGTGACCCTGAGCGTCATTCCGCGCGCCGGCGGGGAACCGGCCGGCACCGGGGGCTGCAAACGCTATTGACAGCGCCATTGCGACTAGCCAAGTGAAGCACCTCCATTTTCGACCCGACCAAGGAACAAGGAACCGTGGCCAAACCCGAGCTCGGCACCAAGCGCCTTTGCGGCCATTGCGGCGCGAAATTCTACGACCTCAGCAAGACCCCGATCATCTGCCCGAAGTGCCATACCGTGCTGGAGCTTGCGGCGCCGAGTGCGCGAGCGCGGCCGGAGCCCGCGGCCGCTGCGCGCGCCGCGGCGCCGGTCGAGGAAGAGGTGGCGGCGCCGGAGACCCCGGAGGCCGAATTCGTCTCGCTCGAAGAGGCCGATGCCGAGGCGCAGGGAAAGAAGCCCGCCGAGGGCGAGACGGCCGAGGGCGCCGAGGAGGAGATCGAGCTTGAAGAGACCCTCGACGACGCCACCTTCATCGAGGAGCAGGAGGAGGGCGACGAGGACGTGACCGACATCATCGGCGATGTCGAGGACGAGGAGGAGACTTGAGATATTTGGGCGCGATCGTCCCGACATCGCGTCCGGCACGGGGCCATAGCTCAGTTGGGAGAGCGCTTGAATGGCATTCAAGAGGTCAGGGGTTCGACTCCCCTTGGCTCCACCAAATAAATCAAAGGGTTACCCAAAGGCCCAAATTAAGTTAGGCACTTGCTAGGCACGGGCGAAAAAATCGGCCGTCTGAACTGACCGCCCTTCCTGATCAGCGCACTCAAAGGTGCGGCCATTTTCGGCTTGAGAACAAATCAGGAACATGCGATAGGGTCTTGCTTTGGGGGAAAACTCGGTAGCCGAGCCTGAATTAACGCGCAATTAGGATGCGGGCGAGGCTACTTGTGTCCTCGGCTCACAACAAACTACCAACGGGATCGTCGCTATGAGCAGGGACAAGACTCAACCCTGATCCTACAGTCTATTGGCCGATTGCCGTCTGGAGTATCTTGGCGACCTCGGGGGAGGGTCGATTGTCGGCGCTGCCGGCCCGCCCCAAGGCCGCGTCGAGCGGCGACACGCGGCGGTCGTCCACGATGGCGACTTCCGCGCCGTGATCGATCAGGTACTGGACCACGCGGGGCCAGGCCCATTGCACCGCGCCGAATAACGCGCTTTGCCCGCCCCGCTCCGGCAGCGTGCTGCCACGCCCCATGCGCGCGGTTCTGCTCGTGACGTCGGTGATCCGTGCATTCACGACGGCGCCGGCCGCCGACAGGATTTCGAGCGTCGCGATCGACCGATCCTGCGCATCATTGGCGCTGGGATTGAAGCGCGGGCTGGGTTCCATGCCCAGCCCCGCAGCGGCCATCAGCGGTGTCACGCCCATCACGTTGGGCACGTCAACACGCCCTCCGTATTCCAGCAACAGCCGCACGGCCTCGCTGTCTTGAGACGCTGCGGCGCGCAACAGAGGCGTGGCGCCGGTGGTTATGATCTCGTCGGCGAAGCGGCCGGAGTTGCCGCCGCGCCCGGGCCGGTGCATGTTCAACTGAGTATTGGAGTTGACGCCGGCGCCGAGAAACAGTCGTGCGAGCTCGAGCGCGGTGGTCTTCGTCGTCACGATGGGCGGCCCGGTGCGTTCTTCGTAAGCATCCAGACTGTACGTATTCATGTCGATCGCCGTGTACAGCGCGGTGCGGCCCCACCAATCCCACAGATGCGGATTGGCGCCGCGCTCAAACAGGAGCTTTGCCGTGTCGAATGCGAAATTGTCGATGGCCACCATCAGCGGCGTCACGCCGTCGGGGTTCGGCCGGTTGGGATTCGCGCCGGCGTCCAGCAGCGCTTGCACGCAATCCGTACATCCCGAGCGCGCCGCATAGAGCAGCGGTGTCAGGCCGCCGGCCGGGCGATACTGATTGCGCGGCTCGCCGGTCATCTGGCTCGGCCAGTCGTTGGCCAGCGCGCGGGCATTGACGTCCGCCTTATGGCCGATGAGAAACCGCGTCAGCTCGGCTGAGCGTGCGTCCGCCGCCCACATCAGCGCCGTCTGGCCGCGCCATTTCTCTCGTGCATTGACATTGGCGCCGTGGCGCACCAGCAGCTTGGCAACGTCCAAGGATCCCGCGCGCGCGGCCAGCATCAGGGGCGTCTGGCCCTCTTGGTTCGGCACCTCTACGTTGCTGCCTGCATCGAGCAGCATTCCGACCAGGCGCGCATTGGCAACCTTTACCGCCTCCGCCAAAGGGCTCGAGCCGTAATTGTTGATGACATCGGGCTTCGCCCCGCGCTCGAGTAGCGCGCGGGCAAGATCCGCGTCGATCTTGTAGACAGCCCAGTGCAGCGGCGTTGTACCGTCTCCCTGGGCTGCGTTCACATCGGCGCCCGCGGCAATCCTCTTGAGCGCAGC
>WNGR01003658.1_pt1 | contig 17490 bp, 14 predicted proteins | sample 5407581 | NCBI WGS metagenome assembly WNGR01 (sample SAMN13153383, study PRJNA577476) | soil metagenome | isolation source: 80 cm soil or saprolite under Garry oak tree replicate 2 | place: USA:California | collected 2016-06-15 | reverse complement strand
GCGCGGGCCCGCGCCCGGCCCTGGTCGGCCAGACCGACCCGCAACTGCCCCCGGGCGGCGGCCGCGACCTGGCCACAGGTCAGCGACGTTCCGTCGAGCACCAGGACGGCTGCAACCAACGACCCACCCCGTTCAGGTGTTCGCCACGGAGGCGAGCAGCTCGCCGCGGGCCTGGTCCACCGCGGCCAGGATCGCGCCGCACAGCACCGCGTCGCCGCTCACGCCGGTCGGGACGACCTGAGGCCGGGCCGGGCATATCCGGCCCACCTCGGCCGCGACCCGCCTGGCCAGCGCGGTACCGCCGGCCAGGCCCACCTCGCCGCCCAGCACGACAAGCCCGGGATCGAGCACGAGGCAGACGGACGCCACCCCGGTCGCCACCCGGCCGGCCAGCTCGGTGAGGAACGCGGCGCCGCGCTCATCACCGGCGCTGGCGGCGGCGACCAGGGACTGGAACGCGCCCGTAGCCGGGTGCGTGACATCTTGCGGCAGCGGCGCCCCGGGCACCGGCAGGTAGCCGATCTCGCCCGCGGCCCCTGCCACCCCGCGGTGCAGCCGCCCGCCGAGCATGGTCGCCAGGCCGAGGCCGATCCCGATCCAGACCAGCACGAAGTCGTCGGCGCCCGCGGCGGCGCCACCCGCCCGCTCGGCCATCGCGGCCAGGTTGACGTCGTTCTCGATCCGCACCGGCCGGCCCAGGTCGGTGCGGAGGGCCGCGAGCACCCCTTCGTGCCAGGCGGGCAGGTTGACGGCCAGCCGGGGGTCGCCGGTGTGCGGATCGAGCACACCGGGGGTCCCGATCAGGAACGCCCGCAGCGCGTCCGGGGACACCCCGGCCGAGCGGCAGGCCGCTGCGACCGCGCCGCGCACCAGCTCGACGGGGTGGCCCGCGCCGTTCGGGTCCACCGACACCTCGGCGATCACCTTCCCGGTGACGTCGGCCACCCCGGCGCTGACCTCGGAATGCTCGACATGCAGCCCGGCCACGTAGGCGGCCGACGGCACCACCCCGTACAGGGCGGCGTTCGGGCCGCGCCCGCCTGCCTGCTCCCCGGCCACCTGGACCAGGCCCCGCTCCTCCAGGCGGGCCAGCAGCTGCGAGGCGGTCACCTTGGACAGGCCGGTCTGCGCGCCGAGCTGCGCCCGCGTCATCGGGCCGCCGGTGAGCAGCAGCTCAAGCGCTGCGCGGTCGTTCAGCTCGCGCAGCAGGCTCGGCGTACCTGGCCGTCTCTCCATGCCGCCCCCTCCCTGGCTATGTGGGTAACCGTACGGCGCCCGGGCCGGGCCCGGCCTGCGCGGGAGGCTCCCGTCAGGACAGGTTATGTCTCAATCTGGCAACGAACTCTATCTTATAGGAAAGTTTCCTGTTAGTTTCTCGGCAGATTCACTCAGGGTTCGGTCAGGACCGGAGGCGCAGCCCCGGGTCCGCGAGAACAGCCGGGAAGGGAGATCGAGCAGTGAAACTCACCAGATCGGCCGCTGCGATCGGCGCTGCCGTCGTGCTCGCCGGGGCCGCGGCGGCGGGATGCAGCTCGGGCGGCACCTCATCGTCGTCGGGCTCGGCGGCACCCGCCAAGCTCACCGTGTGGCGGATGGGCCCGTCCGTCGGGTCACAGGTCACCTGGATGAACGGGGTCGTCGCGCAGTTCCACAAGCAGTTCCCGCAGTACGCCAGCACGAAAGTGGTTGTCGACTGGATCCCGTGGGCCAACCGCATCACCGACTGGACCAACGCGGTGAGCAGCGGGAAAGGCGGCCCGGACATCACCGAGCTCGGCAACACCGACACGCCGGGGGTCGCCGCGCAAGGCGCGCTCGCCAACATCACCAGCGAGGTCAAGGCCTGGCCGGACGGCTCGAACATCATCGCGGGCAACCTGGCCAACGACACGGTCGGCGGCACCAACTACGCGGTGCCCTGGTTCGGCGGCGTGCGCGGCATCTGGTACCGCAAGGACCAGTTCGCCAAGGCCGGCATCACCGCGCCGCCCAGCACCTGGGCGCAGCTGGTCAGCGACGCCAAGCTGCTGATGGCCAAGAACCCGGGGACCTTCGGCCTGGGCGCGCCGAGCAACTACAGCAACGCGATCGTCAGCTTTATCTGGGGCGCTGGCGGCCAGGTTGCGGTGCAGCGCGGCGGCAAGTGGGTGGCCGAGCTGAACACCCCGCAGTCCGAGGCGGGCATCCGGTTCTACGCCGACCTGCTGCTGACCCAGCACGTGTCGCCGGCCAAGTATGTCGGCCAGACCGAGCTCGGCGCCCCCGGCGCCACCTCGGGCGGCACTGACGAGGACTTCGCCAAGGGCACTCTCGACATGTACATCGACGGCCCGTGGGCGCAGTCCTCGCTGGAGGCCGTGAGCACGAAGTACAAGTCGCAGTGGGCCTCGTTCCCGATCCCGAGCGAGAACGGCCCGAACCCGGCCCCGGCCTTCGCCGGGGGATCCGACCTGGGCGTCTGGGCCAGGAGCGCGAATCAGACGGCGGCCTGGGACCTGGTGAGCATCATGGACAGCCCGGGCAACGCGACCACGTTCGCCGGCCTGCAGGGGTTCTTCCCCGAGTTCACCTCGGCGCTGTCCGGCGGCAAGTACTCGGGCAGCCCGCTCATGGCCGGGTTCGCCAAGGCGGCCGCCTACACCCAGATCTCGCCGCTGAACTCGAAGAACTGGGCCACCGCGGACGCGACCGACGCGATCATCCCGACCATGATGAAGTCGCTGATGCAAGGCGCCAGCTTCACGGCGACCGTGAACAAGGCCAACACCGAGCTGCAGAACGTGCTCAACACCGGTTCCGAATCCTGACTCTGTTAGCCCGGGGGGCCTGCGGCCCCCCGGAACCCCCCGCCATGCTGTCCGCTCGGGCCAGCCTCCGGCTGGCCGTCGCGGCCATCATCGGGACCCGCGCTCCAGGAGACCAGAACCCCATGGCTGACACAGCGGTGCAGCAGCTTCCGGTGACCCGCTCCGGAACCCGCGTCGGCGCGTTTGTCCGGCGGCACCGGCTCGCCCCGTACCTGCTGCTGGTGCCCGCGCTGGCCGGCATCGCGCTGGTGTACCTCTGGCCGCTCGCGCAGATGGTGCTGTACTCGTTCCAGAACTACGGGCTGCCGCAGCTCACCGGGGCCGCGCCGGTCGAGTGGGTCGGGTTCGCCAACTTCACCACCACGTTCGCGGACCCCGAGTTCTGGCTCTCGCTGCGGATCACGATCTTCTTCGCCGCCGTGGCCGTGCCGCTCACCCTGGTCACCGGCACGCTGGTGGGCCTGCTGCTGAACCGCCTCGGCCGGCGGATGTCGGTGTTCGTGTCCACCGCCGCGCTGCTGGCGTGGGCCACTCCCCCGGTCTCGGCCAGCGTGCTGTTCTACTGGCTGTTCAACCCGGACGGCGGGCTGGTCGACTGGACCCTGAGCAAGATGCCGCACTGGCTGGTGGGCAGCACGAACTGGGCCGGGTTCAACTGGACCACCACCGGGGCGCTGCAGGCGTACACGGTGCTGACCGTCCTGGTGGTCTGGCAGTCGTTCCCCTTCATCGCGGTCACCACGCTGGCCGGGCTGAAGACCGTCCCGGCCGAGCTGTACGAGGCCGCGCGGATGGATGGCGCGGGCCCGTGGCGGGTGTTCTGGCGGATCACGTACCCGCTGCTGAAGCCGATCTTCCTGGTGCTGCTGCTGCTCTCGGTCATCTGGGACTTCAACGTGTTTACCCAGACGTACCTGCTGACCGGCGGCCTGGCCAACCGGAATGAGTTCAACCTGTCCCTCTACCTCTACGACAAGGCGTTCACGTTCCCGCCGAGCTACGGCCTCGGCGGCGCGCTGGCGCTGATCTTCACGCTGATCCTGCTGGTCATCACGATCGGCTACGTCCGCGCGTCCATCCGCCAGGGAGCCCTGACATGAGCACGCTGCACGTCAGCCCCGCCGCCGCGAAAAAGACCAAAAACATTGGCCTGAACGCACTGGGCGTGCTGATTGCCCTGGTCACGCTGTTCCCGATCATCTGGATGGTCTCCACGGCGTTCAAGCCATCCCAGGAGATCTACTCGCTGACTCCCCACCTGCTGCCGGACCACCCGACGCTCGGCAACTTCGCCGAGGTGATCAGCGGGCGGGCGTCGGGCATCGGCTCAGTGTGGCTGTTCTTTCGCAACAGCCTGGCCGTCACCCTGGCCACGGTGCTGGTCGCCTCGACCGTGTCGCTGCTGGCCTCGGTCGGCGTGGCCAGGTTCAGGTTCCGGTTCCGCACGTCGTTCCTGATCATGCTGCTGATCGTGCAGATGATCCCCGGCCAGGCGCTGATCATCGGGCTGTTCCGGGACTTCGACCGGCTGAACCTGCTGCAGAACCTGGCCGGCCTGATCATCGTGTACGCGGCCCAGGCGCTGCCGGTGTCGATCTGGATGCTGCGCAACTTCGTGGCCACGGTGCCCAGGGAACTGGAGGAGGCCGCGGCCATCGACGGCGCCCCGCCGCGGCGAATCTTCTGGCGGATCCTGTTCCCGCTGGTCGCCCCCGGCCTGGTGGCCACGAGCATCTTCTCGTTCATCACCGCCTACAACGAGTTCATCGTGGCGCTGACGTTCCTCGGGCAGGCCCACGCGACCTACACGCTGCCGATCTACGTGACGTACTTCTTCGGCCGCGGCGGCGCCCAGTGGGGCCCGATCATGGCTGCCTCCGTCATGTACACGATCCCGGTCATGATCTTCTTCCTGGTCGTCAGGCGGCGCCTGGTCGGCGGCCTGGTCGCGGGGGCGGTGAAGGGGTGACTGTGCCAACCCGGGGGGACACAGAGCCAGCCGGGGGACACCCCCGAGCCCCCGATGGCCCGGAGCCCCCCGCCATCCCCCCGTCCCCGTCCAAGGCCGGCAGGCCGGCCGTCGCGGCTGGCATCGACCCAGCGCTCGGCCGGCTGGCCGATGCCATCCTGGTCCCGCCGTTCGCCGGGCAGGCCGCGCCGGGCTGGGTGCTGGCCGCCCTGGCCGGCGGCCTCGGCGGGGTGACCGTGTTCGGCCCGAACATCGCGGGGCCGGCGCAACTGGCCACGCTGACCGCCCGGCTCCGGTCGGCGGCGGCCGATCCCCTGATCGCGATCGACGAGGAGGGCGGGGACGTCACCAGGATCGGGCACCTGGACGGCAGCCAGTACCCGGGCAACGCGGCCCTCGGCGCGGTCGACGACACCGACCTGACCCGGGCCGTGTACCACGCGCTCGGCACCGACCTGGCGGCGCTCGGCATCAACGTCAACCTGGCCCCGTCGGCCGACGTGAACACCGCCGCCGACAACCCGGTGATCGGCACCAGGTCCTTCGGCTCCGACACCGAGCTTGTCGCCCGGCACGCGGCGGCCGCCGTGACCGGCCTGCAGTCCGCCGGGGTAGCCGCGTGCGCGAAGCACTTCCCCGGCCACGGCAGCACGCGGACCGACACGCACGACACGGTGGCCATGGTCGACGTCCCGCTGAAGCTGCTGGCGCGGCGGGACCTGCCGCCGTTCGCGGCCGCCATCGCCGCGGGTGCCCGCGCGGTCATGCCCGGGCATCTGCGGGTGCCCGAGCTGACCGGCGACCTCCCGGCCTCGCTGTCGGCGGCGGCGCTGACCGGGCTGCTCCGCGGCGACCTCGGCTTCACCGGCGTGATCATCTCCGATGCGCTGGAGATGCGGGCGGTCAGCGGGCCGTTCGGGCTGCCCGAGGCGGCCGTGCGCGCGGTGGCGGCCGGCACCGACCTGCTGTGCCTCGGCCGCGACACCGGCCGGCTCAGCTACCTGGCGGTCCGTGACGCGCTCGTCGCGGCCGTCGCTTCCGGCCGGATGCCCGGCGCGCGCCTCGAGGAAGCCGCGGCCCGGGTAGCCGAGCTGCGGACCTGGACGGCCGGGCCAGCCGCGACGGCCGGCTTGCCGGCCCGAGCGGCTGGCATCGCAGGGGGGTCCGGGGGGGGCTCCCCCCGGATTAACACCGTGGGCCTGGCCGCGGCCCGCCGGGCGGTTCGCGTATCCGGCCGGCCCGCCCTCCCGCTGCGCCGGCCGGTGCTGGTCGAGGTGGTACCGCCCGCCAGCATCGCCGTGGGGCCGGTGCCGTGGGGCCTGGCGCCATGGATGCCCGCAGACAGCATCATCCCGGTGGGCACCGACGCGGCAGCCGGTGACCTCACTGCGGCGGCCGACCGGGCGCTCACCGCCGCGGCCGGACGTTCTCTGGTCGTGGTGGTCCGCGATGCGCACAGGTACCCGGCCGCCCGCGACCTGGTGGCCAGGCTGCTCGCGGCGCGGCCCGACGCAATGGTGGTGGAGATGGGCCTCCCGGTCTGGCGCCCCCCCGGCGGCGGCTACCTCGCCACCTACGGGGCGGGACGCAGCAGCGGCCAGGCGGCCGCGGAGGTCCTTGGCCTCACCGATGCTCCGGACGCCGTCCCGCGGGCCGGCGCGCCCCGCGTGGGAGCCGGGCCGACCGCTCAGACGGACCCGGTTTAGCCGGGTAACCACCGATTCTCACCGGACCGGGGTGGGACTGGGAGGCGTGCTGCCCGTGCGCCTGTCACCGGTCACCCGCCGAATGGCTGCATAATGCTTCACATGCGTTTGTCCGCGCGCGCCGACTATGCCCTGCGGGCCGCCATCGAGCTCGCGGCCGCCAGCGGGGGCGGCCGCCACGTCACCGCTGACCAGCTCGCCAAGACCCAGGGCATTCCCGGCAAGTTCCTCGAAGCCATCCTCACCCAGCTCCGCCGGGCCGGGCTGGTCCGCAGCCAGCGCGGCCCTGACGGGGGATTCTGGCTGGCCCGGCCCGCGGGCGAAATCTCGCTGGCCGACATCATCCGGGCGATCGACGGCCCGCTGGTGGGCGTGCGCGGCGAGCGCCCGGAGAACCTCGGCTACATCGGCGCCGCAGAGCCCCTGCAGACCGTGTGGATCGCGCTGCGGGCCAATGAGCGAGCCATCCTCGAGGACGTGACGCTGGAGCACATCGTCTCCGGGGAACTGCCAGAAAGCGTGGTCAGGCTCGCCGACGACCCCCGCGCCTGGGCCTGACCGTCCCGCCACCGCCCACCCGGGCCAGCCGTCCCTCCCCCCTGGGCAAGAAAATTGGTCAAAACCCGCTGCTATCACAGCGTGTTTTGACCAACTTCCGGCGGAGGGTCAGGCTTAGACGGGCACCATGTCCTTTATGTCGGTAATCCCGCGCGTGACCTGCTCGAACTCGGGCTGGCTGGCCGGCACGGCGTAGCTGCCGCTGTCCGGGACCGCGATCTTCCGCGGGGCAGCCGGGTCCATCTGGTCGGCGGGGGCGGCGGCGGGCTCTGGCACCCGGGCCACGCCCGGCGACAGCTCCCTGACCCCGGTGAAGACAGGCTCGCTCTGCAGCTCGGCCAGGGCGAAGTTGTCGGAAACTTCCCTGAGCAGCTGGGACAGCGGTGCGCCGAGGGCGCCGCAGATGGAGGCAAGCAGCTCGGACGACGCCTCTTTACGGCCGCGCTCGACCTCGGACAGGTATCCGAGCGACACGCGTGCAGCGGCAGACACTTCACGGAGGGTGCGACCCTGCCGGAGGCGCAGCCGCCGTAGCGCGTCACCGAGCAAGTGACGAAGCAGGACCATCGCCGCACTCCCTTCCCGAGGCCTTTCGCTGACCCCTCCACCGTACCTGTCCTTACGGACCGTGCGGGAGAGGGCATAGCCGCGTGTTCACTGACGTAACGCTGTAATCATATGTTGTCTTCCCTCAATACGCCTAGTAGCAGATCGAGCACCTGCGTAACCGTGGCGACCCGGATCTGCTGCCGGTCACCGGAAAGTGCCAGCGAGCGGACCTGCGTGCCCGCGCCCGCGCCCCCGCTGACCGCGATAAACACCGTGCCCACCGGCTGGCCGTCGGCGGGATCAGGGCCGGCCACGCCGGTGGTGGCGGCGCCGATCGCGGCGGTCAGGCGGCGGCAGGCTGCCTCTGCCATCGCCTCGGCCACCGCGGGATGGACCGCGCCGTGGCGGTCAAGCAGCTCGGGCGGAACGCCGAGGAGCGCCGCCTTCAGGTCGGTCGCGTAGCAGACCACCCCGCCCCGGAACGCCGCGGACGAGCCCGGGATGGCGGTCAGCGCCGCGGCGAGCATCCCGCCGGTGAGGGACTCGGCGACCGCGAGCGTCCGGCCCCGCGCGATGAGCAACCCGATGATCTCTTCGGAGAGCGCGAGGTTCCGGCTCCCGACGCCCGTGTCCCCCGGGGCCGCAGCGGCCGCCGCACCGGGACCGGCGGCAGGCTCGATGAGGCTCGCATCGGGACTCTCGCGGGGGCTCATGACGCCTCTCCCTACCCGGCCGCAGACCCGCCACGCGCCGCCGTGCGGCGCAACCGCACCGCACGGACCACGTAGTCTGCCCCGGTCACCACCGTCACGATAAGCGCGGCCGCCATCACCAGCTCGCGCGCGACCCCGAACGGCCCGGGCAATATGTACAGCCCGATCGCGATCACCTGGAGCACGGTCTTCGCCTTGCCGCCGCGGCTGGCGGCGATGACGCCGTGGGAGAGAACCCAGAACCGCAGGCCCGTGACCGCGAGCTCGCGGAACAAGATCACTCCCGTGACCCACCAGGGCAGCTCGCCCAGGGCCGACAGCACCACCAGCGCGGACCCGGTGAGTGCCTTGTCCGCGATCGGGTCCGCGATCTTGCCGAAGTCAGTGATCAGGCCGCGGCGGCGGGCCAGTTCGCCGTCGAGGAAGTCGGTCACCGACGCGATCCCGAACGTCACGCAGGCTGCTATCCGGCCGGCCACTCCCCCGGTCAGCAGCAGCGCCACGAACACGGGCACCAGGCCCAGCCGGACCACGGTCAGCGCGTTCGCGATGTTGATCAAGCTCGGCGGCGGAACGGCACCAGCAGTCCCGAACGCACGCTCTTCCGCGGCGCCGGCGTCAGGCCGGCTCAACAGTATCCGCGCCTCTCGCCGACGAGATGAGGCCGACGACATCTGCCAGCAGGTCCGCGCCCTCGGCCCCGGTCACCATGGCCCGGACCAGGTCGCCCGCACGGAACACACCCGCACCGGCCCCACCCGCACCGGCCCCACCCGCACCGGCCCCATCCGCACCGGGGCGGGGGCCGACCCGCACCTCGGTGGCCCCGTCGACCTCCGGGGCCTGGTGCGCGGCCCGGCCGCCGTATCGCCCGCCGCCGTGCGACTCCTCGATGAGCACGTCCAGGATCTCGCCGGTGCGCTCCGCCGCGCGCTGGGCCACCAGCTCGTCGGCCAGGTCCGCGAGGTCCTCAACCCGCCGCGCCACCTCGTCGGCGGGCAGCTGCCCGGGCAGCGAGGCTGCCTCAGTGCCTTCTTCGTCGGAATAGCCGAAGATGCCGATGGCATCGAGCCGGGCTTCCGCCAGGAAGTCGTGCAGCTCGGCCACGTCGGCGTCGGTCTCACCGGGGAAGCCCACGATGAAGTTGGACCGGACGCCTGCCTGCGGGCACGCCCGCCTGATGTCATGGAGGAGCGCGCAGAAGCGCTCACCGTCGCCGAAGCGGCGCATGGCCCGCAGCACGCGTCCGCTGGCGTGCTGGAAGGACAAATCGAAGTACGGGGCCACGCCGGGGGTCGACGTCATCACCTCGATCAGACCCGGCCGCAGCTCGGCGGGCTGCAGGTAGCTCACCCGCACCCGTTCGATCCCCGGCACCGCCGCCAGTTCCGGGAGCGCAGCCTCAAGCAGCCGGAGGTCGCCCAGGTCCTTGCCGTATGAGGTCGAGTTCTCACTGACCAGGAAGAGCTCGCGGACACCCTGGGTGGCCAGCCAGCCGGCCTCGGCGATCAGGTCCTGCGGCGGACGGGACACGAACGCGCCCCGGAACGAGGGGATCGCGCAGAAGCTGCACCTGCGGTCGCAGCCCGATGCGATCTTCAGCGGTGCCACCACGCCCCCGTCGAGCCTGCGCCGCAGCACCCGGGGACCCGAGGGCGGGGCTACACCCGGCGGAAGATCCGGCAGGACCGTGCCGTGCCCGGGCAGATGGCCACCTGAGGAAGCCTGCCGGTCGGCCGGTGAGATGGGCAGCAGGCGCCTGCGGTCACTGGGCGCATGCGCTGGCCACCGCTCCCCGGCCAGCACCGCATCGAGCCGGGAGGCTATGTCACCGTAGTCGTCGAAGCCCAGGACCTGCGCCTCGGGCAGCGCCTCGGCGAGCCCGGAGCCGTAGCGCTCGGCCAGGCAGCCCGCTGCGACGACCTTCGCACCGCCCGACCCGGCGCTGAGCAGCTCGTCGATCGACTCCTGCTTCGCGGCCTCGATGAAGCCGCAGGTGTTGACCAGGACCACGTCCGCGCCGGAGTCGTCGGCGACGGTCCACCCGGCCGCCTCAAGCCGCGCCGCGAGTTCCTCTGAGTCGACCTCGTTCCGCGCGCAGCCGAGCGTGACCACGCTCACGGTGCGCCCGGTGGCGCGCTGACTCGACGGCACACCGGCAGACTACGGTAACCGCGCCCGCGGGTTGCCACCAGCGCCACGCCGCCAGCGGCAGGTCACCCGCGCCCACGCCACCAGCGGACGCGCTCGCCGTCAGCCGGTGGTCTTCTGGCCCGGACCGAGGGTGAGCGTGACCGGCTGGGTAGCGCCCGTCGGGACCGCGTTCTTTCCGTTCACCGTGAGCGCCACGCCGCCGGGGTTGCCGAGCACCAGGCTCACGGCCTGGTGCTCGGTCCAGTGCCTCGAGCTGCCCGCGGAGACGACGCCCTGGTAGATCTGCTTCCCGCCGGCGGTGGTGAGCTCGACCCAGCAGTCCTCGGTGGCCGTCAGGCGGATCACCACCGCGTTCGGGTGCGCGTGCGTGACCGGCGTCGCAGTCGGCTTCGGGTGCGTGGGCTTGGCCTTATGCGTGCCGGCACCCAGGTGCTGCGAGGCCACGGGCGAGGCCGATGAGGACGAAACCACGTGGTACACCACGAAGCCGACGAGCAGCGCGAGCGCCACCACCATGGCCACGCTCCAGTTCGGCCTGCGCCGTTCTCTGATCTTGATCGGGGTGGCGGGCTCGAAGACGTCGGCTGCGGTGACCTGCGGCGCCCCTTGCGTCTGGTCGTACTCGCGGATCAGCGGCTCCGGATCCGCGCTGACGGCCCTGGCGATGCTGCGGATATGACCGCGGGCATAGAAGTCGCCGCCGCACGCGGAGTAATCACCGCGCTCAATCCCCCGGATGATCGTCTCCCGGATACAGGTCCGCTGGCTAACCTGCGTAACGGTGAGACCAGCCTGGCGACGTGCCTCTGCCAGGGTGTCACCGATGCTCACGCCGCGCCTCCACTACATTTGTCCCACTGCGCTCCGCCCGGGGGTGCGGTGACAGTTATCGGATAATTCGTCGCGACCCCTCAGTGAGGGACCGGTCACCAAGTGTAGACATCCGCCGACCAGCCGGCGAGGACCCGGCCTGCCTAAAAGGCATTACGAGTATCCCCCGTCCTTGGTTCGGTCACGACCTCGCAACCTGCGAACTTGTTAAACATCAGGCAACGTCGAGCCGGACCGCAGGCTCTCCGGGTCCGGGCCGCCGCCCGCCGCCGCGGCGCGAGCCGCACCGTGGATCAGTTCCCCGGGCCGTTGCGTAATGGCTCATGGTTGTTCTCCCGGCCGGCGCGCAATGGCCCGGGCCGGCGGGCAATGGGCGCGGGTCAGCTCGTCGGGCTGCCGCGCAATGACCCGAGTAGCGCGCCGAGATCGTCGGGCTTGACCAGGACGTCCCTGGCCTTGGAGCCCTCGCTCGGCCCCACCACGCCGCGGCTCTCCAGCAGGTCCATGAGCCGGCCTGCCTTGGCGAAGCCCACCCGCAGCTTGCGCTGCAGCATCGAGGTGGACCCGAACTGGGTGTTGACCACGAGCTCGGCCGCCTCCAGCAGCTGCTCAAGATCATCTCCGATGTCGGCGTCGATCTCGCGCTGGTGGCTTTCGGCCACGGCGACGTCGTCGCGGTAGGCGGGCTCGCCCTGCTTCTTGCAGTGCGCGACGACCTCGCGGATCTCCTTCTCGGTGACGAACGCGTTCTGCAGCCGCAGCGGCTTGCTCGCGCCCATCGGCAGGAACAGCGAGTCGCCCTGGCCGACCAGCTTCTCGGCCCCCGGCTGGTCCAGGATCACCCTGCTGTCGGTCAGGCTCGAGGTGGCGAACGCCAGCCGGGACGGAACGTTGGCCTTGATCAGCCCGGTCACCACATCCACGCTCGGCCGCTGCGTCGCGAGCACCAGGTGGATGCCGGCCGCGCGGGCCAGCTGGGTGATCCGCACGACCGAGTCCTCCACGTCGCGCGGGGAGACCATCATCAGGTCGGCCAGCTCGTCGACGATCACCAGCAGGTAGGGGTAGGGCACGTAGACGCGATCGCTGCCCGGCGGCGCGGTGATCTTTCCCGAGCGCACCGCCTTGTTGAAGTCGTCCATGTGCCGGAACCCGGAGGCGGCCAGGTCGTCGTAGCGGCGGTCCATCTCCCCGACCACCCACTGCAGCGCGTCCGCGGCCCTCTTGGGATTGGTGATGATCGGGGTGATCAGGTGCGGGATCCCCTGGTAGGCCGCAAGCTCGACCCGCTTGGGATCGATCAGGATCATCCGCACCTCATCGGGCGTGGCCCGCAGCAGGATCGAGGTGATCAGCCCGTTGATACACGTCGACTTGCCCGCGCCGGTGGCCCCGGCGATCAGCATATGGGGCATCTTCGCGATGTTGGCCACGACCTGCAGGCCCTCGACGTTCTTGCCCAGGCCGACGACCATCGGGTGGTGGTCGCTGGCCGCCGCCGGGGACCGCAGCACGTCACCGAGGCTGACGATCTCCCGGTCGCTGTTGGGGATCTCCACGCCGATCGCGGACTTGCCCGGGATCGGCGACAAGATCCGCACGTCGGCGCTCTTGACCGCGTAGGCAATGTTCTTCGACAGCGCGGTGACCCGCTCCACCTTGACCGCCGGGGCCAGCTCGATCTCGTACCTGGTCACGGTCGGCCCCCGGGTGAACCCGGTCACCTGGGCGTCCACCTCGAACTGGTCAAGCACCGCCGACAGCGCCTCGACCATCAGGTCGTTCGCGCGGGTCCGGTTCTTCGGCGCCGTCCCGGGCCGCAGCAGGGCCGCGGGCGGCAGCGTGTAGCTGGCGTCGGTGGCCCCGGTCAGCGTCAGCTGCTCGGGCCTGGGCAGCTCCGCAGTGCCGCCTGCCGTGGCCGGCGCGGGTGGCTTGCCCCCGGCCGCGCCCGCGCCGGGCTCGGCATCCCGCCAGTCCAGCGGGTTCTCGGCCTTCGCGGATGGCCCCTGCGGCCCGGCGGCCGGACCGCTGAACGCCAAAGCCTCGCTGGCCGCGGCGTCATCCCCGGCTCCGCCCTGGCGGGCGGCATCCCCGGGGCGGCCGTCCCGGCCTGGCCCGCTCCGGATGGTCCCGCCCAGCAGCGGCGAGTCGTAGGGCCGCACGTGCTCGCCCGCCTCGATGGCCTCCTGCCGCCTGCGCCCGCCCTTGGGCAGCTGCGCACCGTCGGCCTCCCCGGCGTCCGCCCCCTCGGCCTCGGTGTCATCGGCCGGGCGGCCGCGCACGAAGCCATGCAGCTCGGCCAGCCGGCCTGGCACCCGGTGCAGCGGTGTCCCGGTGGTCACCAGCAGGCCGAAGCCGGTGACCAGCGCCAGCAACGGCGTGGCCACCCACGCGGTGACGCCGGCCACCAGCGGTGCCGACGCGGCATAGCCGATGAAGCCGCCCGCCGCCCGGATCGCAGCCGTGCCGTCGACCGGCCTGGGCGTCCCGTGCGCGATGTGCAGCAGGCCGAGCCCGCCGATGATGAGTGCCGTCCAGCCGATCACCATGCGGGCGTTGTCCGCGTTCCGGTCGGGGTGACGCAGGTAGCGCCAGGCGAGCAGCGCCAGCAGGATCGGCAGCGCCCAGGCAGCCTCGCCGAACCCGTTGTGGACCACGGCGGACAGGCCCCGGCCCAGAATGCTGCCCAAGCGCCACCAGACCGCCGCGGCCGTGAGGATCGCCAGGCCCAGGGTGGCCAGCCCGACCCCGTCCCTGCGGTGGGCCGGATCCAGGTCCCGCGCATTCCGGCCGAAGGCCCGGGCGGCCGCCCCCACCGTGTGCGCCAGGGCCATCCAGGCGCCGCTGAGCACGCGCATCGTCCAGCCGATCAGGATCACGACCGGGTTGGCCGAGGGCGCCGGGTGATAACGCCGGCCGGCCGGGCGGCGATAACTCCCCCCGGACCGTCCGCCGCGCCGCCGCGGGACCGGCTTGCGGCCGGAACCGCTGCCGCCCTTCGAGCGCGCGGCATTCGCCGGGCGCGGCCGCCCGGCCGTCCCGTTTTTCGGGCGTGCAGCAGTCTTGGGCGCACGAGTCGCCATGATCCCTACGGTAGCGAGCAATACGCACCAGAGCGAAGACCCGAGGGCGTGTGTCGCCGTCCCCACCGCGCCGACCTAGCAAGATCCACGGAAACTTGATGCTGATACAGCCGCAGCAATCTTCCGTTGATCTTGCTGGCCGATGGGTGTGGCGGCCCGGGGAGGGACGCAGGGGGCTGCCGTGGCGGATGGGTCGTCCGGGTGACGCCGTCACGCCGCGACGAGGCGTTATGTTGACGATCGTCGTCAAAGCGGCATACCGTCGGGATCAGCCGCAGCTGAGGGGAGGCGGGATGCGCATCGCGGTCGTGGGCGGCGGCCCGGGCGGGCTGTATTTCGCGGCCCTGGCCAAGCAGCTTGACCCGGGCAGCGATATCACCGTCTGGGAGCGGAACGCGGCCGACGACACGTTCGGCTTCGGCGTGGTGTTCTCGGACGAGACCCTGGGCGGCATCGAGCTCGCCGACGCCGGGATCTACCGCGCGATGGAGCGCGAGTTCGCCCGCTGGGACGACATCGACGTGCACATCAAGGGCCAGGTGATCACCAGCGGCGGGCACGGCTTCGCCGCGCTGAGCCGCCGGCGGCTGCTGCAGATACTGCAGCAGCGGTGCGCCGAGCTCGGCGTGAGCGTGCACTTCCGCACCGAGGCACCGCCACCCGCCGAGCTGGCCGCGGGCTACGACCTCGTGATCGCCGCAGATGGCGCGAACTCAGGCGTACGGAAAGCCGCGGAAGCAGCGTTCGGGCCCGATCTGGAGATCAGGCGCTGCAAGTACATGTGGCTCGGCACCGACCTGGTCTTCGACGCGTTCAAGTTCTACATCGAGCCGACGCCCTACGGCGTGATGCAGATCCACGGCTACCCCTACGACGCGACCGGCAGCACGTTCATCGTCGAGATGCACGACTCGGTCTGGCAGGCCGCCGGGTTCGGCCGGCTCGCCCGGCCGGACCTGCCGCCTGGCCGCAGCGACGAGGCGTCGATCGAGGCGATCCGGGAGCTGTTCGCCGGCGTGCTCGGCGGCCACAGCCTTTACGCCAACAACTCCAAGTGGATCAGCTTTGGCACGCTGCGCTGCCAGAGCTGGCGCCACGGCAACGTGATCCTGCTCGGCGACGCGGCGCACACCGCGCACTTCTCCATCGGCTCGGGCACCAAGCTGGCCATGGAGGACGCGCTGGCGCTGGCCGCCTGCCTGCACGAGCAGCCCGGGCTCGACGCGGCGCTGGCCGCGTACGAGGCCGAGCGCAAGCCCGTCGTGGCGTCCACGCAGCGCGCCGCGCAGGCCAGCCTGGAGTGGTTCGAGAACCTGGGCCAGTACACCGGCCAGGAGCCTGAGCAGTTCGCGTTCAACATCATGACCCGCAGCCGCCGGGTGACCCACGGCAACCTGCGGGTGCGCGACCCGGAGTTCGCCGAGCGGATCGACGCCTGGTTCGCCGGCCACGAGAAACGGCGCGGCATGGGTTCCGGCGACGTGGTCCCGCCTATGTTCCAGCCGCTGCGGCTGCGCGGCCTGGAGCTGAAGAACCGGGTCGTGGTGTCCGCGATGGACATGTACTGCGCGGCCGACGGCACGCCGTCCGACTTCCACCTGGTGCACCTGGGCGGCAAGGCGCTCGGCGGCGCCGCGCTGGTCATGACCGAGATGGTGTGCGTCAGCGCGGACGGCCGGATCACCCCGGGCTGCGCGGGGATGTACGCGCCCGCACATGAGCAGGCCTGGCGGCGGATCACCGGCTTCGTGCACAGCCAGTCCACGGCGAAGATCGGGCTGCAGCTCGGCCACTCCGGCCGCAAGGGCTCGACCCGGCTGATGTGGGAAGGCATGGACGAGCCGCTGCCGGACGGCAACTGGGAGGTCAGCGCGCCGTCGGCGATCCCGTACCGGCCCGGCGTCAGCCAGGTGCCGCGCGAGCTCACCGTGGCCGAGATGGGCGAGATCAGGCAGCAGTTCACCGGCGCCACGCGGGCCGCGCAGCGGTGCGGCTTCGACCTGATCGAGCTGCACTGCGCGCACGGCTACCTGCTGTCGTCGTTCATCTCACCGGTCACCAACCAGCGCCGCGACGGGTACGGCGGGTCGCTCGCCGCCCGGCTGCGCTACCCGCTCGAGGTATTTGCCGCGATGCGGGAGGTCTGGCCCGAGGACAAGCCGATGACCGTCCGGATCTCGGCCACCGACTGGTACCCGGGCGGGATCAGCGGCGAGGACGCCATCGAGATCGCGCGGGCCTTCCATGAGGCGGGCGCCGACGCCATCGACGTGTCCACCGGGCAGGTCACGCCGGACGAGGCGCCGGCGTTCGGCCGGTCCTACCAGACCCCGTTCGCCGACGCGATCCGCAACCGGCTCGGCATCGCCACGATCGCGGTCGGCGTGATCTCGTCCTACGACGACGTGAACTCGCTGATCCTGGCCGGGCGGGCCGACCTGTGCGCGCTCGGCCGGGCGCACCTGTACGACCCGAACTGGACCCTGCACGCCGCCGCCGAGCAGGGCTACGATGGGCCGGCCGCCGCGTGGCCCGATCCCTGGAAAGCCGTTCCGCGATGAACGGGAGGAGAGTACATGGCGCTGCAGCGGGTGAACCCGCCGTCGCTGGCGCGGCCATCCGGGTTCTCGCACGCGGTGGTCACCACCGGCGGCACGCTGGTGTTCCTGGCCGGCCAGACCGCGCTCGGCCCGGACGGCGCGGTCGTGGGCAACACGGTGGCCGAGCAGTTCGACCAGGCGCTGGCCAACCTGATCGTGGCGCTGCGCGCCGCGGGCGGCTCGCCCGCGCACCTGGCCAGCCTGACCGTGTACGTGGTCGGCCTCGACGACTACCGGGCGCAGGGCCGCGAGATCGGCGCCGCCTGGCGGCGGCTGGTCGGCCGGGAGTACCCGGCGATGGCCGCGATCGGGGTGACCCGGCTGTGGGACCCCGCGGCGCTGGTCGAGATCCAGGGCTACGCCGTCATCCCGTGACGGCCGCCCGTGGTTATCCGCCGGTGACCGCGAGCACGTGGGCGCGCGCAGGCCCGGCGAGCCGGTCTTGCAGGGCACCGAACGCAACGTCCGCCCGCAACCCGTTCCACCCGGCAGGCAGCAGCTCGGCGGGCAGGCCGGGATC
>WNGR01004908.1_pt1 | contig 17491 bp, 22 predicted proteins | sample 5407581 | NCBI WGS metagenome assembly WNGR01 (sample SAMN13153383, study PRJNA577476) | soil metagenome | isolation source: 80 cm soil or saprolite under Garry oak tree replicate 2 | place: USA:California | collected 2016-06-15 | reverse complement strand
CAAAAAAGGTCACGAAAAAGCGAGCTAAGCGCTAGCAGCGGTTGACGAAAGCCCCCTGAATCCCTTAATAAGCCCCGCATCCAAGTCGGATAGTTTCAGACGATGCCGGGCCCCAGGAAGACCAGGGGTGGGCGTCGTGTTCGCGTTTGTGAACACCTGCCCGAGAAACCAAGCACTTAAAGCCTGATTCCTGACGAGGGATCGGCAACAGGAGAGAAGGCCGTGGCCCGTATTGCCGGCGTGAACATTCCCACCAACAAGCGCGTGCTGATCGCGCTTCAGTACATCCATGGCATCGGCGAGAAGATTGCCGGCGAGATCATCGAGAAGGTGAAGATCGCCGAGGATCGTCGCGTCAATCAGCTCAGCGACGCCGAAGTGCTTCAGATCCGCGAAGTCATCGACCGCGACTATCTCGTCGAGGGCGATCTGCGTCGTGAGGTCGGTATCAACATCAAGCGTCTGATGGACCTCGGCTGCTATCGCGGCCTGCGTCATCGTCGCGGTCTGCCGGTGCGCGGCCAGCGTACCCACACCAATGCGCGCACGCGCAAGGGCCCGGCCAAGGCCATCGCCGGCAAGAAGAAGTAAACTCGCGAATAGGGAATGGCGAATGGCGAGTAGGGAGCTTCCCTATTCGCCATTCGCTACTCACCATTCGCTTCCACAGGTGTAGCCGCTGGCATTACGGCGGCGTTTGAGATCTCCAGGAAAGGTACTCTATGGGCAAGGAAGCCACCCGCGTTCGTCGTCGTGAGCGCAAGAACATCGCCTCCGGCGTCGCGCACGTGAACTCGTCGTTCAACAACACGACCATCACCATCACCGACGCGCAGGGCAACACGATTGCCTGGTCCTCCGCCGGCACGATGGGCTTCAAGGGCTCGCGCAAGTCGACCCCGTATGCCGCGCAGGTCGCAGCTGAAGACGTGTCCAAGAAGGCGCAGGAACATGGCATGCGCACGCTGGAAGTCGAAGTCGCCGGTCCTGGTTCGGGCCGCGAGTCGGCGCTGCGCGCGCTCCAGGCCGCGGGCTTCACCGTCACCTCGATCCGCGACGTGACCACGATCCCGCACAACGGTTGCCGTCCGCGCAAGCGTCGGCGCGTCTGATACGAAGTTGCGGGCGCATCGTCGCCCACGATGACTTTTTGCAAAGCCGCGGGAATGATCCGCGGCCTTTCTCCAACGCCAGTGTCTGCAACAGCAGTTTGACTGGCCTGTATGGGTGAAACAGTGACGATCCAGAAAAATTGGCAAGAACTGATTCGGCCGAACAAGCTCCAGGTGCAGCCTGGCAGCGATCCGACCCGCTTTGCGACCATCGTCGCCGAGCCGCTCGAGCGCGGCTTCGGCCAGACCCTCGGCAACGCACTGCGCCGCATCCTGCTCTCCTCGCTCCAGGGCTCGGCGGTGCAGTCGGTGCACATCGACGGCGTGCTGCACGAGTTCTCCTCGATCGCTGGCGTCCGTGAGGACGTCACCGACATCGTGCTCAACATCAAGGACATCGCGATCAAGATGCAGGGCGAAGGCCCCAAGCGCATGGTCGTGAAGAAGCAGGGCCCGGGCGTCGTCACCGCCGGTGACATCCAGACGGTGGGCGACGTCGTCGTGCTCAATCCGGACCTCCAGATCTGCACGCTCGACGAGGGCGCCGAGATCCGCATGGAGTTCACGGTCGCGACCGGCAAGGGCTACGTGCCCGCCGAGCGCAACCGTCCCGAGGACGCGCCGATCGGCCTGATTCCGGTCGACAGCCTGTACTCGCCGGTCCGCAAGGTTTCCTACAAGGTCGAGAACACCCGTGAGGGCCAGATCCTCGACTACGACAAGCTGACCATGACGATCGAGACCAACGGCGCGCTGACGCCGGATGATTCCGTGGCCTATGCCGCGCGTATCCTCCAGGACCAGCTCAACGTGTTCGTCAACTTCGAAGAGCCGCGCAAGGAAGTCGCCCAGGAGATCATCCCGGACCTCGCCTTCAACCCGGCCTTCCTCAAGAAGGTGGACGAGCTCGAGCTGTCGGTGCGTTCGGCCAACTGCTTGAAGAACGACAACATCGTCTACATCGGCGACCTCGTGCAGAAGTCGGAAGCGGAAATGCTCCGCACTCCGAACTTCGGCCGCAAGTCGCTGAACGAGATCAAGGAAGTGCTGGCTCAGATGGGTCTGCACCTCGGCATGGAAGTGCCGGGCTGGCCGCCGGAAAACATCGACGAGCTCGCCAAGCGCTTCGAGGATCATTACTGATCCGAACTCACGACAGGCTAAAGCGCGAATTCATCGCGCTTTAGCGGGCGAACGCAGGCAGCCCACCTGAGCAAAATGTCCGACGAACCGTCGCGGCAGTTTTTACGTAAGGACTACACTCATGCGTCACGGCAAGGTTCATCGGAAGCTCAACCGCACCGCCGAGCATCGCAAGGCGATGTTCGCGAACATGGCGGCCGCGCTGATCAAGCACGAGCAGATCGTCACCACGCTCCCGAAGGCGAAGGAATTGCGCCCGATCGTGGAGAAGCTCGTCACCCTCGGCAAGAAGGGCGGACTGGCCCTGCGCCGCCAGGCGATCTCCGAGATGCGCGACAAGGATCAGGTCCGGAAGCTCTTCGATACGCTCGCGACCCGGTCAAGGCCGGCTTCCGCTACGGCGACAACGCGCCGATGGCCGTGATCGAGTTCGTCGACCGCGACGTCGACGCCAAGGGCCAGGACTCCGGTCCGGTGCAGGCGAAGGAAGCCGAGGCGGCGTAAGCCGACCGGTTCTGAATTTCGAGAAAGCGGCGCCCCTGGGCGCCGCTTTTTTGTATGAAGCGGCGATATCTCATGCCGCGCATGATCGTCTTGGTGAACGCGATTCTGGCCGGGGGCTATGATGAGGATTGTGTTTGGGATTGCGCTGGCGCTGTTGATGTCGCCGGCTGCCGGTGAGATGCTGGTCGAGCGGGGCGCCTATCTCGTCAACAGCGTGATGGTCTGCCACAACTGCCACACCCCGCGCGGCCCACAGGGCCTCGATCTCACGCGCGCGCTTTCCGGCGGACAGACCTTTGACGAGCCTGCCTTCAAGGTCACCGGCTCCAACATCACGCCGGACAGGGACACCGGCATCGGCAATTGGACCGATGCAGAGTTGAAGCGGTTTCTGGTCAGCGGCATCAAGCCGAACGGGACGGCGGTCGCGCCGATCATGCCGACCGCATTCTACACCGTGCTCACGTCCCGCGATCTCGATGCGCTGGTCGCGTATCTTCACTCGGTCCCGCCCGTGCGCCACGAGACGCCGGCGCCCGAATACAAGATCGCGTTGACGCCGGAAACGCCCACCTATGCCGGCAAGCAGGCGAGCGAGCCTGAATTGGCCGACAAGCTCGCGCGCGGCCGCTACTTCCTGACCATCGCCCATTGCCTGGAGTGCCACACGCCGGAGGGGCCGTCGGCGGTGCACGATTTCACCGGAGCGAGCGGCAAGGGCGGCCGGACGTTCAAGGGACCGTGGGGCGAATCCGTCTCCGCCAACATCACCGCGGATCCCGTGGCAGGCCTTGGCCAATGGAGCGACGACGAAATCAAGCGTGCGATTACGCAAGGCATCGCACGCGACGGCCACAAGCTCAAGCCCCCGATGGCCTATGCCGGCTACGCCACCATGACGCCGCAGGATCTAGATGCCATCGTCGCGTTTGTCCGGACGCTGCCGCCGCGCCAATAGGGCCGGTGGGTGGGCAAAGGCGCGCTCTTCGCGCGCAGTGCGCACCATTCTGTCCGCAACTCGCGTTGAAATTGGTGGGCACGCTGCGCTTTGCCCAGCCTACAAGCTCACGCGTCAGTGAGCGCCGATTGCGATGGCACCGGTCGCGCACGATATCTCCACCCACACCAATGGAGATATCGCATGAACATCGACCTTTCCGGAAAGACCGCACTCGTGACCGGCTCGACCGCCGGCATCGGCCACGCCATCGCCAAGGGCCTTGCTGCGTCAGGCGCCAGCGTCGTGATCAACGGACGCGGCCAGGACAAGGTCGATGCGGCCGTGCGCAAGCTGGAGGGTGTTGGCGGCAAGGTGCGCGGCGTTGCCGCCGACGTCTCGACTGCGGCGGGCTGCAAGGCGCTTGTCGCGGCGCTGCCTGAGGTCGACATCCTCGTCAACAATGCCGGCATCTTCGAGCCGAAGGACTTTTTCGAGATCCCTGACGAGGACTGGACACGCTTCTACGAGGTCAACGTGATGAGCGGCGTGCGGCTATCGCGCGCCTACCTGAAGGGCATGCTCAAGCGCAATTGGGGTCGTATCGTCTTCATCTCCTCGGAATCCGGGCTCAACATTCCCGTCGAGATGATCCATTACGGCATGACCAAGACGGCGCAGCTCTCGGTCGCGCGTGGCCTCGCGCAGCTCACCCGCGGCACCGGTGTCACCGTCAATTCCGTGCTGCCGGGCCCGACCATGTCGGAAGGCGTCGAGACCTTCGTGAAGGATCTCGCCAAGCAGAACGGCCAGTCCGTGGATGAGGCCGCGGCCAATTTCGTCAAGCAGCACCGGCCGAGCTCGCTGCTGCAACGCTTTGCGAGCGTCGAGGAGATCGCCAACATGGTGATCTATGTCGCGTCCAAGGAAGCATCCGCGACTAACGGCGCGGCGCTGCGCGCGGAAGGCGGTATCGTCAACACCATCGCCTAGGCTAGAACGCCGAATCGTAGGGTAGTTAGCCGAAAGCGTAACCCACCACTTTCGTCACCACGCGGCTACAGAAATGGTGGGTTACGCTTCGCTAATCACTCTACGATCCTGCCCCACGCAATGGATCCTCACGCGTCGGTGAGGAGTGATTGAGCGGCTTACGCAGCGCACGATATCTCCACCGACACCAATGGAGATCCGCATGAACATCGACCTTTCCGGAAAGACCGCGCTCAACCCGCGGAGCGATCGGATCGCCGGCCGTGCGCCAGCGCAAGTTTACGGTTCGTGCCGCTCGCCTCGCGCCCTTTTGCGGACGTCGGAGGGTGTCGCGCCATAGCGCCGGCGGAACGCCCGATTGAAATAGGACAGGTCGCCGAAGCCGGCATCGAACGCGACCGAACTGACGGTTCGCTCGGACCATCGTTGGTCGGTCAGTAGCTGATGCGCCCGGTGCAGCCGCTGGGCCAGCACGAATTCTGAAAACGTCGTCGCGTCGCTATCGAGCAGCATGCTGACGTAGCGCGGTGTGATGCCGTTGCGCAGCGCGACCGCATCGATCGAGAGATCACGGTCGGCAAAATTCCTGACAATGTCAGCCTTGATCGCCCGCAGCCGCGCGGCGGGAATGCCGCGGCTGCCGGCGATCATTTTGGCATCACGCGTCGCACCGATCGCCAGCACCGCCAAATCCTGCAGATGGCTGGAGATCAGGGTTTGGACCTCCGGCGTCGCAAGCATATCCTCGTTCTTTAACGCGCTGGCGTAATGCACGAGCAACCGCGCAACGCCTCGGTGTCTGCCGGAATCGGTCGCATCGCGGCGGCGTCAAGATCGGCGACCATCGGCGCGATCTTGTCGAAGGGAAAACGGAAGTTGACGAATTCGGAGGTCGAATGAACGGCGCAGCGGCTGACGTCGGTGGTGCGCGTCAGCGCGGCCATGCGGCCGCCGATCTCGATCTCGCTGTCGCGTACATGAAGAACGCTGCCGCCGGACAGGGCGACCGTGAGAATGAGGTCGTCGCTCTCGATCATCTGCGCCGTGCGCAGGCAATCCATCGCGGAACAGGTGCCGGACGCGAGGCCGAAATCGGGCAGCGCCCGCAACACCATGTTGATATTGAATGGAATATCGGGCGGCAGATCGAATTCCATCTTCATCAGCGAGCGCCCGATCAGTTCGCGCGCCGCCTCGATACGATCGCGTTCAGCAAACTGATCCGTCGATAATCTGAAGAAATTGCTCGGCGGGGAATTCATGAATCGCGTCCGTTGCTGCGCAACTCTAGGCCATGCGGCATCGCGGCAACACAACAATTAAACTTCCGCTACTTCCGCTCAGTCCTGCCGTTGTTTCCGCGTGGTCCAAGACCGATCCGGCAACGCCGCCTAGCGTAATTCTGCGAGCGCGAGAGAGTCGCGGCGGGCATCCCAACCGGGGAATGCCGTTCTACATCGATTGGTCGGGATCTCATGCAAAAGCTGCTTCTATTGGGTATTGCGCTCGTTGCCGGCATTGCAAGCGGGCCGTCGGGCGCTGCCGATCTGCCGGCCTCGATGTCGATGAAGGCGCCGGCGATGGCGCCCATCTACACCTGGACGGGCTGTTATGTCGGCGCGAATGCCGGCGCCGGCTCGGACCGCGAGAGCTTTACCAACGTCAATCCGAGGCAGCTGCCGAATTTCGATCTTGGGTCCGAGCATGCGACCGGCGCCATGGGGGGTGGCCAGATCGGCTGCGACTATCAGGCCGGCAATTGGGTGATCGGCGCTCAGGGCCTGTTCGACGCGACCGATTTCAAGGGCAGCAATCACGTCGTGCCCGCCTTCGGCGACCCGCAATTTCCAAACGTGTTCGACCTCAGTTCGCGGGTTTCGTGGCTGGCGACGGCGACGGCGCGTATCGGCTATGCGGTCCGGCCGCAACTGTTGGTCTACGCCAGGGGCGGCGCTGCCTGGATGCGTTCGGATCTCAAGGATGCGATCACGGGAATGGGGATCACCAATACCTACACCGGGGCGGAAACGCGCACCGGCTGGACGGTCGGTGCCGGCCTCGAATATCTGATCGCGGCGAACTGGTCGGTATTCGCCGAATACAGCCACATGGATTTTGGAGCGGGCACGCTCAATACGACATTCATCCTTGATCCGTCGCCGGATCCGATCCGGATCGGTCACCGGATCGATACAGTCATGCTCGGCCTCAACTACCGGATCGGTTCGCCGGGACGGTGACGCGGACAAACAGTCCACAAAGCAGGTAGGTGAGATCGTTGGCGAAGCGTAACTTACCTCTTATGTCGCCCTTTGCACGGTGGGCTACGCCTTTGGCTAAACTAACCCACCACCCTACACTTGTCGCCATTACCACCCCTCCAGCACGATCTTGCCGCGCGACTTGCCGCTCTCCAAGTGCGCATGCGCGCGCTTGAGGTTGGCCGCGTTGATCGTGCCAAAGGTCTGGTCAAGCGTGGTGCGCAGCACGCCCTTGTCGATGAGGTCGGCGACGTCGTCGAGCAGATGGTGCTGCGCGATCATGTCGGCCGTCTGGAACGAGGAGCGCGTGAACATCGATTCCCAGTGCACCGAGATCGCCTTGCCCTTGAACGTGCTCACGGTGAACTCCGGCGGATCGTCGATCAGGCCGAACCTGCCCTGCGGCGCCATGACATCGGCGATCGCCTTGTAGTGCTGCTCGGTGAAGGTGAGGCTCGCCACCAGCGCGACCGGCGGCAGCTTGAGCTTCTCGATCTGCTCCTTGATCGGCTTGCCGTGGTCGATCACCGCATGCGCGCCGAGATCGAGGCACCATTTTTGCGACTCCGGCCGCGCCGCGGTGGCAAGTACCGTCAGCCCGGTGAGGCGGCGGGCAAGCTGAATCAGGATCGAGCCGACGCCACCGGCGCCGCCCGTGATCAGCAGCGTGCGCGGATCGACGCTCTTGCCGGGCGTCGCGCCGAGGCGATCGAACAGCAACTCCCAGGCAGTGATGGATGTCAGCGGAAGGGCGGCTGCCTGCGCAAACGAGAGCGATTTCGGCTTGTTGCCGACGATGCGCTCGTCGACCAGGTGGAATTCGGAATTGGTGCCCTGGCGCTGGATCGAGCCCGCGTAAAACACCTCGTCGCCCGGCTTGAACAGCGTGACGTCGGGCCCGACGGCATCGACTACGCCGGCGGCGTCGTAGCCCAGAATCTTCACCTCGCCCTCGGGCGGGGCGGCGCGCTTGCGCATCTTGTAGTCGACCGGATTGGCCGAGATCGCCTTCACCGCAACGCGGATGTCGCGTCCCTTCGGATCTAGCTTTGCGATCTCGAAATCGATCAGTGAATCCGCATCCTCGATCGGAAGCGATTTTTTGTAGCCGACGGCCTTCATGGCTTGTCTCCATCAGATGGCGTGCAGATCATTGTGCGCGCCCGGCTTGTTACCTGTCGGGATAGCTCCCATTTTGCAAGTACTGTAAATTTGGGGATATAGTCCCTGTTTGGATACTATTGGGAAAACACGCATGAAACGGCGAGATTTTGCCCGGCGTCCCGGCTGCGCGGTGGAAGCGACGCTGGACCTGATCGACGGCAAATGGAAGGGCGTGATCCTCTACCATCTGCAAGGCGGCATCCAGCGTTTCGGCGAGCTGCGCCGCCGGATGCCCGGCATCACCCAGCGCATGCTGACCAAGCAGCTTCGTGCGCTGGAGGAGGACAGGCTGATCATCCGCAAGGTCTATGCCGAGGTGCCGCCGCGGGTCGAGTATTGCCTGTCCGAGTTCGGCGAGAGCCTGCGGCCGGTGATCGATATTCTCAAGGCCTGGGGCGAGGGCCATCAGCAGCGGCCATCCTGCGCGCCGGCGCCGGAACCGGAAGCGATCAAGAAGCCCAAGCGTGCGGCTTGAATATCCGGGAGCGGACTGTGCCGCTCCCGGCAGAGATTGCGTCAGAACGCGAACTGCGTGCGCATCGCCACCGCGTCGAACTTCGCGCCGACATCCGCCGTCGAGACCGGCGAAGCCTGCTTGGAGATATTGCCATGCAGGTAGTCGAGCATGAAGCGAACGTTGCCGTTGACGTACCAGTTGAGCGCCAGCGTGTAGACGGTCTGCCGTCCGCCGGCGATGCCCGCGGCGGTCGCCAGCTGATTGTTGAGATCCATCTGGCTCACGCGGCCCGCGACTTCCCAGGCGCCCCAGCCACCACCTTCGAGCGAGAACGGATGCTCCGGCTTGATGCCGGCATAGGAGGCATTGGCCGCATTGTACTTGCGGGTTTCACCAGTCAGGACATAGGCCGCTTCTGCGTAGCCGCCCTGGAATTTCAGGCTCGAGGCGCCGATTGGCGGCACGGCGGTATTCGCATTGCGATCGATGTTGAACCAGTAGTATTCGCCCTGGAGAAAGAGCGGTCCATAGGTCCCCGCGGCTTCCACGCCATAGACCTGCGCGCCCGAAACGTTGGCAATCGCACCGGTCGAGATCAGTGTTGTGGGGTCAATTCGCAGCTCGGGACGATCGCTGAGCGTGAGTGTTTGCGTGTTGGCGACCAGATTGCGCGGCGGCTGGATCAGCCACTGTGCGTCGCCGCCGAGATGCACCGAATAATCCTTGCCACTGACGAGCTGGCCTGCAACGCGGGCGGTCGCACCGTATTGCTCGCTGGTCCCGGGAGGTGTGGCGCTCGACGCTGAGTGAATGGCACCCGTGGTCGGCCCAGTCACGTAAGCGCCGGCCCAGAACACGTCGTTGTACCAGCGGGCGCCGACGGCAGAACGGAAATCGCCGGCGGCGATATTTTGCGCGATTACGCCGACAGAGGCGCGTTCCATGAAGGGAATGTCGTTGGAGCTCGTGGACTCATCGAGGGTCCAGGCAATGTCCATGATGCCGGCTTCGATCGCCATCTTGCCGCCAAAAGGCTTCAGCCCCGTGTAGCTCAAATACGCGTTCTCGATGCCGGATGTGCCGCCGCCGGGCAGGAAGCCGACGGGGGTCACGCCAGCGGCGCCCGTGCCGCCGAAGCCGTCAGCCGAACCGCCGAAGTCGTAGATCAGCGCAAAATTCCAGTCTTCGAGGAATTTGCCGACGACGCCGATGCGTGCGCGACGGACGTTCTCGCCGCTGTCGAGTTTCTGTGGCACGGTGCCTGCCGTATTGGGACGATAGTCGTAGCCGCCGACGTCCCAGTGCACGCGGCTCGTGATCGCGACGCAGTTCGCTCCGTCGGCCGTGCAGATGGTCGGCCGGTTGTTCGGCATCGTCACCACGACGCCGGCCGCCGGCGCCGGGCCTTTGAGCGGGATCGCCGCATTGGCATTGGCGACGACGGCCTTCGCCTCCGAGCGCGCTTCGGCCTTGGCTTCGGCTTTCGCTTCGGCCTTGGTCTTGGCTGTTGCCGCCGTGTTCGCGGCGGTCTGACTTTGCAGCTTGTCGAGCTTCTGCTCCAGCATCTTCAGCTGCTGCTTCAGCAGCGCGATCTCCTGATCGCTGTTGCTTGCTGATTGTGCCTGGGCCTGCGAGGCCGCCAGCGCGCTGGCGAGACCAATCGCCGCGGCTGCAATTCTTGTCCTGCTCACGTCACCACTCCATCGGTTAGACCAACTTCCCCAAGTCGCAACGGGAGAGCCTAAGAATGATCGATGACTGTCCCGCGACGGCGCGCTCCGGTTGCGCGGTTCCCACTGGTGCAAATTCGTCGCAACCGAATCCACCATCACCCAGAATGCAAGATGACGCGCATCATGCCAATCCGCCGCCCCAAGCAAATCGCCATTTCGCACGCCAAGCTTGCATTTGGGAGACACCGGAAGGGGGCTGAATATTGCCGCCTGGCGCCCTTCTATTGGGGGGCGAACGCGCCTATATTCCGGCGTCTTTTCCGAGAGGTAGGAATGTTTCGATCGATCTGTACCGCCGTCGTCACGGCACTGTGCGTAACCCTGCTGGGCTTCCTTGCTCCGGCCTCCGCGCAGGACCGTCGCGTCCCGTCGTCACCGGCCGAACTGCGGCTGTCCTATGCGCCGATCGTGCAGCGGGTGCAACCGGCGGTCGTCAACGTCTATGCCGCCAAGGTGGTGCAGAACCGCAATCCGTTGCTGGACGACCCGATCTTCCGCCGCTTCTTCGGCGTGCCGGGCCAGCAACAGGAGCAGGTGCAGCGCTCGCTCGGTTCGGGCGTGATCGTCGATGCGTCCGGGCTCGTCGTCACCAACGTCCATGTCATCGAAGGCGCCGACCAGGTGAAGGTGTCGCTGTCGGACAAGCGCGAGTTCGAGGCCGAGATCGTACTCAAGGATCCCCGCAGCGATCTCGCGGTGCTGCGCCTGAAGGATACCAAGGAGAAGTTTCCGGCGCTCGACTTCACCAATTCGGATGAGTTGATGGTCGGCGACGTCGTGCTCGCGATCGGCAATCCCTTCGGTGTTGGCCAGACCGTGACCCACGGCATCATCTCGGCGCTCGCGCGCACGCAGGTCGGCATCACCGATTACCAGTTCTTCATCCAGACCGACGCGGCGATCAATCCCGGCAATTCCGGCGGCGCGCTGGTCGACATGAATGGCAAGCTCGCCGGCATCAATACTGCGATCTATTCGCGCTCAGGTGGTTCGCAGGGCATCGGCTTCGCGATCCCGGCAAATATGGTGCGCGTCGTCGTCGCCTCCGCCAAGGGTGGCGGCAAGGCGGTGAAGCGGCCTTGGCTCGGTGCAAAGTTGCAGGCGGTGACGCCCGAGATCGCCGAAAGTCTCGGCCTGCGCTCGCCGACCGGCGCGCTGGTCGCAAGCGTCGTGCCGAACGGCCCCGCGGCGAAGGCCGGTTTGAAATCCTCCGACCTCATCACCGGTATCGACGGCCAGGTCGTGGATGATCCCAACGCCTTCGACTATCGCTTCGCCACCCGGCCGCTCGGCGGCACGGCGCAGATCGACGTGCAGCGCGGCGGCAAGCCGGCGAAGCTGACGGTGGCACTGGAGACCGCGCCGGATTCGGGTCGCAACGAGCTCGTCATCACCGCGCGCTCGCCGTTCCAGGGTGCGAAGGTGTCGACCATCACGCCCGCAGTTGCCGACGAGCTGCATCTCGATGCCGACACCGAAGGTGTCGTCATCACCGAACTCGGCGGCGACTCGCCTGCGGCAGGTGTCGGCTTCCAGAAGGGCGACATCATCCTCGCCGTCAACAATCAGAAGATCGGCAAGACCGACGACCTCGAGAAGGCGGCGGGCGCAAGCCAGCGGCTCTGGCGCATCACGCTGGTGCGCGGCGGCCAGCAGATCAACGTCACGCTGGGCGGATGAGTCCGAAGCGACCACAGGAGACGCCAACTCTCTTTGCCGCGGCGGGGCTCGATCACGAAGCCCCGCATCCGCTGCCGGACCGCCTGCGGCCGCGCGCGCTGTCGGAGGTCGTCGGCCAGGATCACATCCTCGGTCCCGACGGCGCGCTGACGCGCATGCTGGCGACGCGCACGCTCGGCTCGCTGGTGTTCTGGGGTCCGCCCGGCACTGGCAAGACCACGGTGGCGCGGCTGCTGGCGGATGCGACCGATCTGCATTTCGAGCAGATCTCCGCGGTGTTCTCCGGCGTCGCCGACCTCAAGAAGGCCTTTGAGGCCGCGCGTGCTCGCCGCGAGATGGGCAAGGGCACGCTCTTGTTCGTTGACGAGGTGCATCGCTTCAATCGCGCCCAGCAGGATTCGTTTCTGCCTGTCATGGAAGACGGCACCGTCGTTATGGTCGGCGCCACCACCGAGAACCCATCCTTCGAGCTCAACGCGGCGCTTTTGTCGCGCGCGCGTGTGCTGGTATTTCATTCGCTCGACGCGGCTGCGATCGAGAAGCTGTTCGTGCATGCTGAGGACGTCGAGGGCCGCAAGCTGCCGCTGGATGCCGAGGCACGCGCGGTGCTGGTGCGCATGGCCGACGGCGATGGCCGCGCCTCGCTCACGCTCGCCGAAGAGGTCTGGCGCGCCGCCCGCAAGGACGAGATTTTTGACGCCGCGCAGTTGCAGGACATCCTGCAGCGCCGCGCGCCGATCTACGACAAGTCGGCCGACGGCCATTACAATTTGATCTCGGCCCTGCATAAATCGGTGCGTGGCTCCGATCCCGATGCGGCGCTGTATTATCTCGCGCGCATGCTCGATGCCGGCGAGGATCCGCTGTTCCTGGCCCGCCGCGTCGTGCGCATGGCGGTCGAGGACATTGGGCTCGCCGATCCGCAGGCGCTCGTCATCGCCAATGCGGCGAAAGATGCCTTCGACTTTCTGGGGTCTCCCGAAGGCGAGCTCGCTATCGCGCAAGCCGTAGTCTATCTCGCCACCGCGCCGAAATCGAACGCCGTCTACACCGCGTTCGGCGCCGCCATGCACACCGCCAAGCAGGCCGGCTCGCTGCTGCCGCCAAAACACATCCTCAATTCGCCGACCAAGCTGATGAAGTCCGAAGGCTACGGCGCGTCTTACGAATACGACCACGACACGCCCGACGCCTTCTCCGGCCAGGACTATTTTCCGGAAGCACTGGGCCGCCAGACCTTCTACGACCCGCCGGAGCGCGGCTTCGAGCGCGAGATCCGGAAGCGGCTGGATTACTGGGCCAAGCTGCGGAAGGAGCGGGGCGGGAAATAGGTCCGGCCCTACCGGAAAGAGCTTGCAATTATGTGTCAAAAATGACACGTAATCCGGGCCGAAATGATCGATCGCACGAAGAAACTTCCCGCGAGGTTCTACGTCAGCTCGACAGGTCGAAATCCTGTTCGTGAGTGGCTATTGGAATTGCCCCCTGACGATCGACGAACCGTCGGGAAGGATATCCAGAAGGTCGAGTTCGGTTGGCCAATAGGGCGCCCGCATTGTGCTCCGTTGGGGAACGGATTGTGGGAGGTTCGGAGTGATCTCGACAGCAACCGAATTGCGCGAGTGATTTTCTGTCTGAAAGGCGGTGAGATGATTCTGCTTCATGGCTTCATCAAGAAGACGCAGAAGACGCCAATGCAGGACATCGACCTTGCGCTGAAGCGCAGACGAGAGGTGACGTGATGGCAAAGAGAAAGGCGCGTGTGAGCGAGGAAACGTTCGACCAATTCCTTGCAGCGCAAGGCATCCTTGGAGAATGCGAAGAGCGTGCACTCAAGGAGATCATTGCCGAACAACTCGCGGAAGCGATGAAGACGCAGGGGATCACGAAGACCGCTATGGCCGAACGTATGAAGACCAGTCGTCGGCAGCTCGATCGGCTCCTCGATCCATCGACGCCTTCAGTGACGCTTGATACGTTGCAGCGCGCTGCGACCGCCGTCGGGCGAACGCTCCGGGTTGAATTGGTGTGATGTTGGCGCGCATGCCCATTCATCGCGGCGAGCATCTCTGGATGAACCTGCAACAGCAATATGAGCTGCGGTTGGCGGAGCAGGAGGTCGGCGCGCAGGTTGCGTCGCTGCCGCGGCGTGCCAATACGCAGAAGACACGAAAGCTTGGAAAAACCGCATGAGCCGCCGCATCAAGAGAATGAACCCAAAGCCCCGTTCGCGTGATGAGCGCGACGATTCGCGTCCGTTCAAGGCCCGGAGCGCGAAGGCTGGGCCGCGGCCGGGCGGTAAGCCGCCTGCGAAGCCTCCGCGTTTTGCGGCCGAGCGGCGCGCGCCCAAAGCTGAGCTGGAAAAGCCGGCGCCGGCGAAGCCCGTTGAGGTGCTGCTGCCAACCAAGGTGCAGACTGTCACCGTCACGGCCGACGAGAACAACATGCGCGTCGATCGTTTCCTGGAAGCGCGCTTTCCCGGCCTGTCGTTCTCCCACATCCAGCGCGTCGTCCGCAAAGGCGAGCTGCGCGTCGACGGCAAGCGTGTCGACAGCAAGGACCGGCTGGAGGAGGGGCAGAGCGTCCGCATTCCGCCGTTGAAGCTGGATGCGCAGAAGGCGGCGGTCGGCTCACTGTCGGAAGCCGCGCAGAAGACGCTTGCCGCGCTGAAGGAAATGACGATCTACGAGGACGACGACGTTCTCGTGCTGAACAAGCCCGCCGGTCTCGCCGTGCAGGGCGGCTCGGGCATGACGCGGCACATCGACCAGATGCTGGAGGTGATGCGCGATTCCAAGGGGCAGAAGCCGCGCCTCGTGCACCGCATCGATCGGGAGACGTCGGGCTGCCTCCTGGTCGCCAAGACGCGCTTTGCCGCCTCGCACCTGACCGGCGCGTTCCGCTCGCGGTCGGCGCGGAAAACCTATTGGGCGCTGGTGCCGGGTCTGCCGAAGCCGAAGCAGGGCCGCATCTCGACCTTCCTTGCCAAGGAGGAAAGCGAGGACGACACCATCATGCGTATCGCCCAGCATGGCGACGAAGGCGCAAGCCACGCAGTCACTTACTACGCGGTGGTCGAGACCGCCGGCAACAAGCTGACCTGGGTGTCCTTGAAGCCGGTGACGGGGCGCACGCATCAGCTCCGCGCGCACATGGAGCATATCGGCCATCCCATCGTCGGCGATCCCAAATATTTCAACATCGAGAATTGGCAATTGCCGGGCGGCCTGCAAAACCGGCTGCATCTTCTGGCGCGCCGCATCGTGATCCCGCATCCGCGCGGCGGCGTGATCGACGCCACCGCGCCATTGCCGCAGCACATGCAGCAATCGTGGAATCTGCTCGGACTGGACGCAACCAGATTTGATCCGATCGAGAACGCGCCTGAAGAATAGTTCAGCGCGACCAGCAAGGAGCGCGGCTTGTTACGTTCTCCGCTGTCGTCGCCCGCGGAGGCGGGCGATCCAGTATTCCAGAGGCCGTGCCGCGATGCGGAGAGGCCGCAGCGTACTGGATGCCCCGGACAAGCCGGGGCATGACACTGTGGGGCTTCGCACACACCCCACTCAATTCCGAAACTGCTCCAGAAACATCCGCAAGCTGTCATGCGGGCTCTCGACATCCGTGATCAGCCAGCCCTCCGGCCCGTTGACCAGGATGAAGTTCAGCGTCACCCGCCGGCCGTGATTGTCGAAGTTCGCCGCGACATAGGTCTTGTCGTATTGCTTGCGCAGGATCGCGACCGAGACCGGGCCGAGCTTCCAGGTCGGGCTCTGCACCAGGAAATCATAGGGCTCGGCCCTCCGAGTGCTCCAGGCCTTGCGCAGGCTGGGATCGAAGAATTGCCCGGCGGTCGCCGCGTCCCGTGGCAGGCCTTTTGACAGCTCCGGCGCGCCCTCGCCGTAATAGGCGTAGACGTTGCGCACCAGGGATTCCGGGGAGCGGAAGCCGGCCTCCGCCGCGGCTAGCCAAAGCCCGGCGAACAGGGCCACAATGCCCGCAAGTTCCCTCATGCCTGCCGCTCGCTTTATCGGCCGCCGGTCTTAGCTTAAAAGCCTGATATTCAGCGGCGGAGACCTAAAACTCAAGATGCGCGAATTGTTCGACGAGATGGCGGGGCGATCCCCGCTCGATCCGCAGGAGGCGGTCCGCCAGGCCTCGCGCGTGCCGCTGCGCAAGCGCTTCTACAAGGAGGCGGGCGTGGCCGAGGCCGAGGGCGGTTTTGCCATCATGCTCGACGGCAAGCCGATCCGCACGCCCTCGGGTCGCCAAGTGGTGATCCCGTCGCGGAAGCTCGCCGATGCGGTGGCCGCGGAGTGGGCGGCGCAGGGGGAGACGATCAACCCCCTGAGCATGCCGCTGACGCGGATTGCCAACAGTGTGGTCGAGGGCGTCATCGATCGCATCGATCTCGTCAGCGACGATCTCGCAAAATACCTCCAGTCCGACCTGCTGTTCTATCGTGCCGGCCATCCCGAGGGGCTGGTCGCCAGCGAGGCTGCGCAATGGGATCCCGTCTTGTTCTGGGCCGCCGAGACCTTGGGCGCGCATTTCATCCTGTCCGAAGGCATCATGCATGTGAAGCAGCCGGACGAGGCCATTCAGGCCGCGCGCGCGGCACTTCCGGATGATCCCTGGTCCGTCGCAGCCCTCCACGTGATCACGACCTTGACCGGCTCGGCGCTGCTGGCCTTGGCGCTGTCCCATGGCGTCCGCGACGCCGACCAGGTCTGGGCGGCAGCCTATGTCGATGAGGACTGGAATGCCGGCAAATGGGGCGTGGACGAGGAGGCGGCCGCCCGCCGCGCCGCGCGCCTGAGGGACTTTGGGGCCGCCGTGACGGTGCTGGCGGCCGTGAAGCCAGCCGGGGCCAAAGGTCCTTAACGAGAGGTTTACGACACAGGCGTTAGGGTGGCCCGCGCTCCCTGGGCCCCCGAGATGCCGACGCCGATAAGCTCGATCGTTCCCGTCAGTGCTGCCAGCTCTGTTGCTGATGCGGCGACGCCCGAGCTTGTCCTTCACGGCGACGCCCGAGCTTGTCCTTCAAGCCGGCAGCGTCGTCGATGCGAAGGTGGTCAGCGTGCTCGCCGACAATCTGGTGCGGATCGCGATCGCAAACCTCTCCCTCGACGTGATGTCGGAAGTGGCGCTGTCGCCGGGGCAAAATCTCCAGCTCGCGGTGTCGCAGAACGATGGCACCATCCGGCTCGCCATCGTTGATGGCGCAGGCGGGGCAACGGCCGATCAGATTACGCTGACGCCGGGCGCGGCCTCGCTGGTCGATAGCCCGTCGCTTGCGCCGTCGGCGACCACGGCTCGCAACCCTCTGACACCATCCGAGCAGGTCGCCGTCACATTGGCTTCGGCCGAGGCCGCGACCAAGCAGGGCAGCCAGGCGCCGTTGTTTGCCAATCTGGCCTCAGTCGTCACCGGCAGCGATCTGCCGGCGGGACTGAAGCAGGCGGTGCTGGACGTGCTGGCGCAGCAGACGCCGCTCAATACCGGGC
>WNGR01003462.1_pt1 | contig 17498 bp, 17 predicted proteins | sample 5407581 | NCBI WGS metagenome assembly WNGR01 (sample SAMN13153383, study PRJNA577476) | soil metagenome | isolation source: 80 cm soil or saprolite under Garry oak tree replicate 2 | place: USA:California | collected 2016-06-15 | reverse complement strand
TTGCGCCAGCATCTCGTTAAGCAGCAGCACTTTTGCGGCCAGGCTGGCAGGCAACTCGACCAGCGTTTCGCCGCGCCGCGCACTTTCCGCCCACGCGCGCCTCTGCCGCACCTTGTCGGCGTGATAAAATTCGAATCCGCTCAAAGAGCGGCTTGACTTGCACCACTCGCTTGCACCACCGCCTGGCGCATCGCGCCTTTACGCGGGGCCTGTCGTGACCGGCGCGGTTGGAGCGACACTCCGCCGTGCGCCGGCCGCACCGCCCCGTCCCAACCGTGCTGCCGGCTTTCGGTCCCGTGAGCCCCGGGCCGGCCGGGTGTGATCAAGCTGAAAGGTCTAGCACCGGGCTAACACCAGGCTAACACCAGGCGGTCCGGCACCGGGCGGTCTGACATCGAGGCGCAAGATCGCGATCGCACGCGCAAGCGCCCGGCATCGCAACGACAATTGCACTATGCGTGCGCCCCGCTGGCGCGCGCGACGGAGAAAGGTATGGCGGGTCATTCGAAGTGGGCCAACATCAAGCATAAGAAAGCAGCGGCCGATGCCAAGCGCGGCAAGGTCTGGACGCGGCTCATCAAGGAAATTCAGGTCGCGGCCCGCATGGGCGGCGGCGACATCGACTCGAACCCGCGTCTGCGGCTCGCCGTCGAAAAGGCGTACGACGCCAACATGCCGAAAGACAACGTCAACCGCGCGATCCAGCGCGGCGTGGGCGGCGTGGACGGCGCAAGCTACGAAGAAATCCGCTATGAAGGCTACGGCATCGGCGGCGCGGCGGTGATCGTCGATACGATGACCGACAACCGCACGCGCACGGTGGCGGAAGTGCGTCACGCGTTCTCGAAGAACGGCGGCAACATGGGCACGGACGGCTCGGTGTCGTTCATGTTCGATCACGTCGGCCAGTTCCTGTTCGCGCCCGGCACGCCGGAAGACAAGCTGATGGAAGCCGCGCTCGAAGCCGGCGCCGACGACGTCGTCACGAACGACGACGGCAGCATCGAAGTACTATGCCCGCCGAACGATTTCCCGAAGGTGAAGACCGCGCTCGAAGCCGCGGGCTTCAAGGCCGAGTTGGCCGAGGTCACGATGAAACCTCAGACGGAAGTCGAATTCACCGGCGACGACGCGGTGAAGATGCAGAAGCTGCTCGACGCGCTGGAGAATCTGGACGACGTGCAGGAAGTCTATACAAACGCCGCGATCGCCGACGAATGAGCGCGCCCCGGCGGCGCGCGGCGCGGATTTCACACCGAACCGCCCCACGCCGCCGGCCGGCCCTCGCGTTGTTGCTGAGCGGGCGTTGGTGGACTTGGGCGGGTGTTCCCGCCCCCTGTCACGCCGCCACTCCGGTTCGCTTATGTGCCCTGCGCCACTTCCTGGCTGCGGGCTCTGTGCGAACCTTGCCGATATCCACGGCTGAGCGCGCTGCGTCAGCCGTTTATGGTTTTTAAGTCTCGGGGATTCTCATGAAGTTACTCGTCGTCGGTTCCGGCGGTCGCGAACATGCGCTCGCATGGAAGCTCGCGCAATCGCCACGGGTCCAGCTCGTCTACGTCGCTCCCGGCAACGGCGGCACCGCCCAGGACGAGCGTCTGCGCAACATCGACATCACCGAACCGGCCGCGCTCGCCGATTTCGTCGAGCAAGAACAGATCGCCTTCACGCTGGTCGGGCCGGAAGCGCCGCTCGCCGCCGGTATCGTGAATCTGTTCCGCTCGCGCGGCCTGAAGATTTTCGGGCCGACCAAAGAGGCTGCCCAGCTCGAAAGCTCGAAGGATTTCGCCAAGGCGTTCATGAAGCGCCACGCGATCCCGACCGCCGAATACGAAACCTTCGCCGACGTCGCCTCCGCGCACGCGTATCTGGACGCCAAAGGTGCGCCGATCGTCATCAAGGCCGACGGCCTCGCCGCCGGCAAGGGCGTGGTGGTCGCGCAAACGCTGGAAGAAGCGCATGCCGCCGTCGACATGATGCTGTCGGACAACAAGCTCGGCGATGCGGGTGCGCGTGTCGTGATCGAGGAATTCCTCGCCGGCGAGGAAGCGAGCTTCATCGTGATGGTGGACGGCAAGCACGTGCTGCCGCTCGCATCGAGCCAGGACCACAAGCGTCTGCTCGACGGCGATCTGGGTCCGAACACGGGCGGCATGGGCGCGTATTCGCCCGCGCCGATCGTCACGCCGCAACTACATGCGCGCGTGATGCGTGAAATCATTCTGCCCACCGTGCGCGGCATGGAAAAGGAAGGCATCCGCTATACGGGCTTCCTTTACGCCGGTCTGATGATCGACGCGCAAGGCAATCCGAAGACGCTCGAATTCAACTGCCGCATGGGCGATCCCGAAACGCAGCCGATCATGGCGCGTCTGAAGGGCGACTATTCGAAGGTGGTCGAGCAGGCGATCGCCGGCACCCTCGATACGGTCGAACTCGAATGGGACCGCCGTACCGCGCTCGGCGTCGTGCTCGCCGCGTACAACTATCCGGACACGCCGCGCAAGGGCGACCGCATCAGCGACATTCCCGCTGAAACCGCGGATTCGGTCACGTTCCACGCCGGCACCACGCTCACGAACGGCAAGCTCACTACCTCGGGCGGCCGCGTGCTGTGCGTGGTGGGTCTGGCGGATTCGGTGCGCAGCGCGCAATCGGTCGCGTACGAAACGATCAACCAGATTTCGTTCAACGGCATGCAGTATCGCCGCGACATCGGCTACCGCGCGTTGAACCGCAAGCACGACGCCAGGACCGAAGGCAAGCAGTAGGCCATACCCCACTCGCCCGCGTGCGGCGCCAACGGCGCTACACTGCGGGTTTTCGCGGCCATTCCCGCGCCCATTGCATCATGTGGGCCGAGTTTGGCTCATGCGGACAGATAGCCAGGTCGCCCGGCGCGAAACCCCGTACCGCCGCGCCTTTGCAGGTTCACCCTGACGAAGGCCCGGCCGTCGCCCTTCACGAAGAACCCGCGGCACGACGAGCGTGCCGCCCTCAGCATCTGCATTCATGACCGATTCGAGCTACGACGCACAGGCCGTGCGCAGCTGGCTGCAAGGCCTGCAAACGCATATCGCGGACACGCTGGGCGCGTTCGACGGCACGCCGTTCGCGACCGACGCATGGCAGCGCGCCCCCGGCGAAAAGCTGCGCGGCGGCGGCTGCACGCGGATTCTGGAAGGCGGCAATTTTTTCGAGCGCGCCGGCATCGGCTTCTCGGACGTCGCGGGCGACGCGTTGCCGGGTTCGGCGAGCGCGGCGCGTCCGCAACTGGCAGGGCGCGGTTTCGAGGCGATGGGCGTGTCGCTCGTGCTGCACCCGCACAATCCGCACTGCCCGACCGTGCATATGAACGTGCGTTTACTGATCGCCACCAAGGCCGGCGAGGAGCCGGTGTTCTGGTTCGGCGGCGGCATGGATCTCACGCCCTACTACGGCTACGAGGAAGACGCACAGCATTTTCACCGCGTCTGCCGCGATGCGCTGCAGCCTTATGGCGCGGAGCTCTACCCGAGTTTCAAGCGCTGGTGCGACGAGTATTTCTTTCTCAGGCACCGCAACGAACCACGCGGCATCGGCGGGATTTTCTTCGACGATTTCTCGGCGCCGGGCTTCGATCAATCGTTCGCGATGCTCAAGAGCGTCGGCGAGGGATTCCTCAAAGCGTATCTGCCGATCATCGAAAAGCGCCGCAACATTCCGTATGGCCAGGCCGAGCGCGATTTCCAGGCTTACCGGCGCGGCCGCTACGTCGAGTTCAATCTGGTCTTCGACCGTGGCACACTGTTTGGGCTGCAAAGCGGCGGACGCACCGAATCGATTCTGATGTCGATGCCGCCTGTGGTGAACTGGCGCTACAACTGGCAGCCCGAGCCGGGCACGCCGGAAGCGCGTCTTTACAGCGATTTTCTCGTGCCGCGCGAGTGGGTGTGAGGCCCGGCCGGCCCGCACCGCACTGCACGTGGACACGACAAAGGATCCTCACCTGAAGCCGAACGCTCATCCTGTCGCCCTGCCTCGCCGGATCGGACTGCTCGGCGGCACTTTCGATCCGATCCACGACGGCCATCTCGCGCTCGCGCGGCGTTTCGCCGACGTGCTGCGATTGACCGAACTGGTGCTGCTGCCGGCCGGCCAGCCGTGGCAGAAATCGGACGTGTCGCCGGCCGTGCATCGTCTGGCGATGACACGCGCAGCGGCAAGCGAACTGGTGCTGCCCGGCGTGACCGTGCGGATCGCGACCGACGAAATCGAACACGACGGCCCGACCTACACGGTCGACACGCTGCAACGCTGGCGTGAACGCGAAGGTCGGGAGGCGTCGATTGCGCTTTTGATCGGCGCGGATCAGCTCGTGCATCTCGACACATGGCACGACTGGCGGCGCCTGTTCGACTACGCGCACATTTGCGCGGCCACCCGCCCCGGTTTCGACCTTGCGTCGATTCCATCGGTGGTCGCCCGGGAAATCGACGCGCGCCGGGCCCGCGCCGACGTTCTGCAAGCCACGCCCTGCGGCCACTTGCTGATCGATACGACGCTTGCGTTCAACGTCTCGGCCACCGACATTCGCGCGCATCTGCGCGAACAGGTGAACCGGCGGCTCGCCCAGCATGCGGGCGGCGAACCGCAGGACCAGGATCAGGCCAAGGCCGCGAGCCATGTCCCCACCGCGGTGTGGGACTATATTCTTCAACATCATCTGTACCACCGGTAACCTCATGGATATTCGCAAACTGCAACGCGTGATCGTCGACGCTCTCGAAGACGTCAAAGCGCAAGACATCAAGGTGTTCAACACCAGCCACCTGACCGCGCTGTTCGATCGCGTGATCGTCGCGAGCGGCACCTCCAACCGCCAGACCAAGGCGCTCGCTTCGAGCGTGCGGGAAAGCGTGAAGGAAGCCGGCGGCGACATCATCAGCACCGAGGGCGAGGACATCGGCGAATGGGTGCTGGTCGATTGCGGCGACGCGATCGTGCACATCCTGCAACCGGCGCTGCGCCAGTACTACAACCTCGAGGAAATCTGGGGTGACAAGCCGGTGCGCATCAAGCTGTCGACACCCGATCCGTTCGGCGGCGCGCGCTCGAGCGAGCCCGACGACGAGGACGAGGAAGAAGAAGCGCCCGCTGCGAAGCCCGCGCGCAAGACGACGGCACGCCGCAAGTAAGCTCGCTGTAACCGGCACGCGCCATAGTCCGCGATCACACCTGTGATTACATCCGTGATGAAACTGCATATCCTCGCCGTCGGCCACAAGATGCCGGACTGGATCGCCACCGGCTTCGACGAATACGCAAAGCGCATGCCGCCCGAGCTGCGCATCGAGCTGCGCGAGATCAAGCCCGAGCAGCGTTCGTCGGGACGGCCGGCGGAAAGCGTGATGGCGGCCGAGCGGCAGAAGATCGAAGCCGCGTTGCCGAAGAACGCGCGCATCGTCGCGCTCGACGAACGCGGCAAGGACTGGACCACGATGCAACTCGCCGGCGCCCTGCCCGGCTGGCAGCAGGACGGCCGCGACGTGGCGTTTCTGATCGGCGGAGCTGACGGGCTCGATCCCGATCTGAAAGCGCGCGCCGATATGCTGTTGCGTGTGTCGAGTCTGACCTTGCCGCACGCGATGGTTCGCGTGCTGCTTGCCGAACAGCTTTACCGCGCGTGGACCATCACGCAAAATCACCCCTATCACCGCGTGTGAGCGGACGAGGCGGCTGAGAGATCGCGCGTTTTTAGTCTCGTTGCTTGCGCCTGAGTTCCGCCTGCGTTATTTGACGCATGCGTTGACGCGCTTTTTCGATACGTTCGTCGGCGCGTTTTTTCGCATGCTGATTGATCGACGCCTGATTGACGCCCGAGTACCAAGCTCACTCGCGCGTTCACGCCATCCGCTTCATCGAGACCTGTTCATGCCCACGCCTGCCGCCTCGCTGCATCCGTTCGTTTATCTTGCGTCCCAAAGTCCGCGCCGCCAGGAGTTGCTGCAACAACTCGGCGTGCGCCTTGAATTGCTGCTGCCGCGTCCCGATGAAGATGCCGAAGCGCTCGAAGTCGAACTGCCCGGCGAGCGCGCGCGCGACTACGTGCAGCGCGTGTGCGTCGCCAAGGCGCACGCCGCGCGCGCGCGTCTCGTGGCCGGCGGACATGCCGCGCGGCCCATTCTGGTTGCGGACACAACCGTCACGATCGACGACGCGATTCTCGGCAAGCCCGTCGACGCCGACGATGCCGTCGCGATGCTTACGCGCCTCGCCGGCCGCGATCATGAAGTGCTGACGGCCGTTGCCGTGGTGGACGCGCAAGGCGCTTTGCTGCCCGCCGCGCTATCGGTGTCGAAGGTGCGTTTTGCTGCAGTGCACGCAGACGCGATCCGTCGCTATGCCGCAAGCGGCGAGCCGCTCGGCAAGGCGGGTGCGTACGGCGTGCAGGGACGCGCCGCCGAGTTTATCGAGCATATCGACGGGTCCTATTCAGGTATCATGGGTTTGCCGCTTTTTGAAACCGCTGCGCTCCTGCGTGCAGCGCGCATCGACTTCTAAAATAACACCATGAATGAAGAAATCCTGATCAATGTCACGCCGCAGGAAACGCGCGTCGCGCTCGTTCAGCAAGGCGCCGTCCAGGAACTTCACGTCGAACGAACGCTGTCGCGCGGGCGCGTCGGCAACGTCTATCTCGGCAAGGTCGTGCGCGTGTTGCCGGGCATGCAATCCGCCTTCATCGACATCGGTCTCGAACGCGCCGCGTTTCTGCACGTAGCCGATATCTGGCATCCGCGCATTGCCGGCGAGCAGCAACATCAGGCACCGCATCAGCCGATCGAGAAGATCGTCTTCGAAGGGCAAACGCTGATGGTGCAGGTCGTCAAGGACCCGATCGGCACGAAGGGCGCGCGGCTCTCCACGCAGGTGAGCATCGCCGGGCGCACGTTGGTGTATCTGCCGCAGGAGCCGCACATCGGCATCTCGCAAAAGATCGAGAGCGAAGCCGAACGCGAAGCGGTGCGCGCGCGCTTGACCGCCGTGCTGCCCGCCGATGAAAAAGGCGGCTACATCGTGCGCACGATCGCTGAAGATGCAACCAGCGAAGAGCTAGCCGGCGACGTCGCGTATCTGCGCAAGACGTGGGCGACGATTATCTCGCAAGGCCAACGCATGCCGCCTACGAGCTTGCTGTACCAGGATCTGAATCTTGCGCAACGCGTGCTGCGCGATTTCGTCAACGATGAAACCTCGCGCATTCAGGTCGACTCGCGCGAGACGTATCAGATGCTCGCCGACTTCGCCGCGGAATTCACGCCGGCGGTGTCGTCGAAGCTGCATCACTACACGGGCGAGCGGCCGCTCTTCGATCTGTACAACATCGAGGCGGAAATTCAGCGCGCGCTGTCACGCCGGGTGGAGCTGAAGTCGGGCGGCTATCTCGTGATCGACCAGACCGAAGCGATGACCACCATCGACGTGAACACCGGCGGTTATGTCGGCGCGCGCAACTTCGACGATACGATCTTCAAGACCAATCTCGAAGCCGCGCACACCATCGCGCGGCAATTGCGGCTGCGCAATCTGGGCGGCGTGATCATCATCGACTTCATCGATATGGAAAACGTCGAGCATCGCGACCAGGTGCTGGGCGAATTGAAGAAGGCGTTGTCGCGCGATCGCACGCGCGTGACCGTGAACGGTTTTTCGCAGCTTGGGCTGGTGGAGATGACGCGCAAGCGTACGCGCGAATCGCTGGCGCATGTGTTGTGTGAACCGTGCCCCATTTGCCAGGGCAAGGGTCAGGTGAAGACGGCGCGTACCGTGTGTTACGACGTGCTGCGTGAGATTCTGCGCGAGTCGCGGCAGTTCAATCCGCGCGAGTTCCGCGTGGTGGCTTCGCAGCAGGTGATCGATCTGTTTCTTGAAGAGGAGTCGCAGCATCTGGCGATGCTGATCGATTTCATCGGCAAGCCGGTGTCGTTGCAGGTGGAGTCGAATTTGAGCCAGGAGCAGTACGACATCGTGCTGATGTAACAGCCAGATCCTTATCAGGCACCTGCCTGCGACTAGCTACCCATCAAGAGGTTGCAACTGTGAAATGCGCTCATTGCACTGTCGAAGTACACCCATCATTCAGCGGGACGAACGTCGTAGACTCAAATGGTCGCGCCGGTCGAATTGGCGGTTTTTGATGACGAGTAGCAAGCATGCAATGCCCAGCGTGCAAGCACGCCATACTTCTACTATTTCTTGGAAGAGATGAGTCAACCCGGAAAGGCCTGCCGAAGCTAGAGAGCTGCTAGATGCTATGTGGGGGGGCTGTGTCAGGCGTATCCATTTGCGTGCTCCTTCGGAGAAACGAGTGTGCAACTCCCGTTTTACTCCAGTCGGGCTTACTGTCACTGCCCTCCCACATAGCATCTAGTGCCTTTGGCGAAGTGGCTGATGCCCAGCACGGCGCAGCGGTAGCCTGATGCCATGTCGATCAGCGCCGGGAGATTGCGGCGGACGTCGTTCGTCCGGTGCGCGTCGCCAGAGACAGCGGGTACGATCGGCTCGACGATGAGCATTGCCGCGCCGCCTATCTCGGCGAGACGTTCTCCCGGCAGCTCCGTGCGAATTGAGCCAACTCGCATAACCGGCGTATCTCGTAAACAATCTGCTAGGTTTACGCCGTCACGTTTGAATCGATCTGATTTGATGCATTAAGCCGGGCCAGAAATTGCCTGTCACAAGAGCAAAGCAGGTTTATCTATGTCTCAATGGAATACGTTGTCGATCCCGCTGAAGACCGGCTGGCAATGTACGTTGGTGGTCGCAAATCAATACCGCAGCCAGTCAGGAGACGGCCTGCTGTTCATGCGGGACAAAAGCGAACTCAGGCAAATCGAGGAAGACCGGCAGGATTTTGCCCGGTATTTTCGGCCAAACAGCGACCTAAGGACCGTGAGCGGACGAGCGGAGCTACGCACGATCCAATCGTTCCTCAGCCAGTTTCTCAATGTCGTCCACTGGAACCTGCCAGGCGATAACGCCGGCGTCGAGCGCATGCTTCGGGAGGCGGTCGCGGACGGTCGGCTGGTGCCAGTTATCAATCGCGACTGGCGTTCTTCGGGCCTGGCATCTCGCCCCGCACCCGCGCCGCTGCGGTCGCCCTCGGGCGGTGGTGGATTCGGAAGCGCCGGCCAGAAGTGGTCAGTCTTCGCCACGGGAAGTTCAGGCCTGCTGTCCTTCAACGGCGAGCCGGTTCTGTCCGGTCCTTACGATCCGGCCACACAGGCAACCAAACTGTCCGCTGCACGTGACGCGCTTGACGATACCGGCAGCGACGAAGGTAGCGGCCTGCTCCAGGCGGCGGCGGATGTGGCCGTCGCAGCGCCAGGCACTGATTCAGGCTCGGACGATAGCGACGACATGTCGATGCTGCTCGGCGATGCGCAGCCGTTCGAGTACAGGCCCGACGCGGTAAGTGGAGACGTGGAAGAACTGGCAGCCTCCACGAACAATCCGAAGTTTGCCGCGAAGATGCTTGGCTACGACTACAAAACGTTCGGAACGATGTTGCACAAGTTCAAGGACGCCAACGGCCTTGGACCAGCGGATAACAGCATCTTTCACGATAATGGCGATGTGGAATTCAACGGGCGGATATTTGAGGACAGTATTCACGACTATGCACCATGACCCATCTTCAGCATCAGATGCGAGCGCGAACGCCGGAGCATATGCGTCTTTCCTAATAACCGGAGACGCCGTATTACCGGAGTTCTGGACTGAGTACTTTCAGATATCCCCTGACACAACGATCGTCAAAGGGAAGTCATTTCCCCTTCCGTCCGGGAAAACCAGCAAGGCTTTGGGGAAGACAGGCCTTTGGGGCGTGACCAGTGAATTGACGGTGCAAAGCGATTTGCTGGAACCGCATTTCCGGTATCTCATAGCTCGCCTTGGTTTGCCTCGCGACGGTCTACCCAAGATCGTGCAACAGAACGGCGCGAAGGTTCGGTTCTCCTGCTTTTGGTTCAACCCTTCCGGCAATCGAGTACCCGATGTGCCTGACGATATACGAGCCATGATGGAATCGATGGGCGGCACCATCGAAATTGACGAATACCGATAAAGGGACTAAGCCTCACGATATTTGATTTTGAGAATGCCAGCGAGCAGGATCCGAAAACTGACTTCAACCGAATCGTGCTCGACGTCCGCGGCGTAAGCCTCAAGGTGTCGAGCGATGACAAGCTTGTCACCTGCCATCGCAGCAAGACGAACGAAATCAGGTCATTCATGCGACGTATTGGCCATGAGGGCGAAGCTCGTTGAAATTTGAAAATCTGCATCAGCCTCGTCGCGGACACTCACCGCCCACTCAATATTTCGAAGCATGCGACCAAGTGCGAAACAGCATGCCGTGCCGCCGCACCGCTGGAGTCCCTTCTCCTTACGACGCCACCTACCCGCGCGGCAACGCCGCCTCGATAAACACCGCGCACAACGCCTCCATGCCCTTCGCATCTTCTTCGTCGAAGCGCGCGACGACCGGGCTGTCCACATCCCACACGCCGATCAGCGTACCGTCAGGCGCGACGAGCGGCACGACGATTTCCGATTGCGATGCCGAATCGCACGCAATGTGACCGGGAAACTCGTGCACGTCGCGCACCACTTGCGTCTGCCGCGTTTGCGCGGCCGTGCCGCATACGCCCTTGCCGAGCGCGATGCGCACGCAAGCCGGCTTGCCCTGGAACGGACCAACCACCAGTTCCCGGCCGTCGTGAAAGTAGAAGCCGGCCCAGTTCAGATCGCTCAGTGAATGGAACACGAACGCGGAAAAATTCGCGGCGTTGGCGATCCAGTCGGTTTCGCCGGCGAGCAGCGCGCGCGCCTGGGCAGCCAGCTCTTCGTATTGCGCGGCTTTGGGCAGATGCTTGGCGGAGGAGACTTCGAACATGACGGCGTCCGTGATGAAAGCGAAAAGAGGAACAGCAAGGCTGTGCAGTTTAAATCAAGCGGACGTTTCGTTCAGGGCACGCGGCGCCGCGCATGCCATGCTCGTTGCGGCTGGCCCCTTCCGCCCTAATGGCTCACAGCCCGATCTCAAGCCAACAGACAACGCCAGGCGCCGATCATCATTCGACACCGACAATCACGCTCGAAGCCTTGAAAATCGCCGTCGCCGCCTTGCCGCTCGCGAGACCGAGGCGCTCCACGCTCTCATTGGTAATGATCGCCGCGATCTGCGCGCCGTCCGCGCTGATCGTCACTTCGGAATTCACCGCGCCTTTCGTCACCGCGGACACCGTGCCGGCAATGCAATTACGCGCCGACACCTGGTTCTTTCTCACGTCGACCATCACGATCACCGAGGAGGCCTTGACCAGCGCGAACGCCTTCTTGCCAGCCGCAAGACCGAGCGACGTCGCGCTGCCGTGCGTGATGATCGAGACGATCTCGAGACCGTCCTGGGTGCGCAGCGTGACTTCGTCGTTCACGGCGCCGTGTTTGATTTCGGTCACTTCGCCGGCGAATTGGTTGCGAGCGCTGGTTTGCATCTCGTTCTCCTGGTTGACGCAGCCTCGCAAAACGCGCTTCGAGGCAACGTAGGTTGAAGGTATGGAGCGAGTGTAGCGGACCGCCTGCCGCGCGTGGCAGCCTGGCGTGAAGCACGGTATCGCATCGATCGCCCGGCCCGGTGCGCGACACCGTATCATCGTGCCCTCGCACCTTCCACGCCGAACCCTATGCCTGTCGCCGTTTTCTCCCGCCTTGCCGCCACATTGCCGAACGCCTGCCGCGCGGCCGCGCTGTGCACCGCCCTCGCCGCTATCGCCGCCTGCAGCAACCCGTCGCCGCCGCGCGACGCGCACGTGCCGCTCGGCACCGTCACGCTATACCCGATCGCCAATTACGATCAGAACGTCGACCACTGGCTGGAACCGGATAGCCCGAGCTACGACCAGCCGTTCCTGAGCCCCGCCGAACAGCGGGCGCACTTCAAAGCGCTCTACGACCGCTACTTCGGCACCGGCACGAGCGCGCCCTCGCCGTGGAATTCCGCCTATGTGACGACGCGCGTCTATCGCCAGCAAGGGGTGGACATTACCGCGTTGCAGCAGCGCCGCATCGCCAAGTTCGACAACACCGGCAAGAGCGGCGCGGCCGTCGGCTACGGCGAAAATTTCCGGCCGCACGACAAGGCGTGGATCGACGCGATCGCGCAAAACATGAACGTCGGGCAGTTCACTCAGGAGCCCGTCTACAAGCCCGGGCGCCGCGCGATCGCCACGAGCAATCTGATGGTGCGCGAATTGCCGACGACGGACCCGTCGTTCTACGACTACCATTTGGCCGGCGAAGGCTATCCGTTCGACAATCTGCAAATCTCGGCAGTGCGGCCAGGCACGCCGCTGTACGTGCTGGGCGGCAGCGTCGACGGCGCGTGGCGCTACGTGCAGACGCCCGATGTGCAAGGCTGGGTGCGCGGCGACGGTGTCGGCATGGCCGACGACCGCTTCGTCGACACATGGCGCGCCGCCACGGCGAAGTCGCTGGCCGCGGTAACGGTGGCGTCGGCGCCCGTGCGTGACAGCCGCGGCGTGTTCCGCTTCGACGCGCCGGCGGGCACGCTGCTGCCGCTCGTTCCGGACAGCACTGGGCGGGCGGCGGTCAGGCCAGCGGTGGCAAAAGCGACGGCGGCCCCAAACCCCGCGCTCGCAGCCCCACCAACGAGCGAAGCCACCACCACCGGCGCCCCCACCGCCCGCAAAGTTCTGGTCCCCGCCCGCGATGTGGACGGCCACGCGCTCATCCGCACCGCCGAACTCAGCGACGCGCAGATCGCTCCGATGCCGCTGGCCGCCACCCCGCGCCATCTCGCGACGCTGATGAAAACGCTGATCGGCCGGCCCTACGGCTGGGGCAACAGCGGCCTCTACAACGACTGCTCGTCGGAACTGCAAAGCATCTTCGCGGCGTTCGGCGTATGGCTGCCGCGCCATTCGTCGACGCAGATGAGCGCCGGGCGCATGACCGATCTATCGGCGTCCACACCCGCGCAGCGGCTCGACTATCTCGCCCAGCACGGCGAACCGTTGCGCACGCTGATCTACATCGGCGGCCACGTGATGCTGTACCTCGGCAACACGACGCGCAACGGCGTCGCGGTGCCGGTCGTCTATCAGGACGTGTGGGGGCTGCGGCCCGCCGACAATAGCCGGCGCGCGGTGATCGGCGGCTCGGTGATCCTGCCGCTGTTCGAACACATCCCGGAAGACGCCGCGCTGCAGTCGCTCGCGGCGACGCCGACGTTCCAGATCAGCATCCTCGGTGCACCGGGCGGCGGCGCGGCCACGCCGCCGGACGACGATAATCCGGCCGGCTGAACGCATCGCCGGCCGAAAGTAACGTGTGCGGCTGAACGGGCGTGGCATGCCGGCGACCCGCCGCAAGCCGCGGCACGCGGCACGCACCGTGCTTAACCCCCGCACACCCGTATTCAAAAATATTTTTCTCGGAGTGTCGATCCAACGGCGGCGTACTCGTCGTAACGTTGAAGGCCCGGCTCGCGGAGTCGGTCTTCCAACTCACGAACCTGTTACTTCAAGGAGTCGCCGTCATGTCCAGCCCCGCTGTCAAACCGATCCCGGAAGGGATGCACTCGCTCACGCCCTATCTGATTTGCGCCAATGCCGCGGCCGCCATCGCGTTCTACATCAAGGCCTTCAACGCCGTCGAACTGGTGCGCCTACCCGGGCCGGACGGCAAGGTGATGCACGCGAGCCTGAAGATCGGCGACTCCGTGCTGATGCTGACCGACGAATGGCCAGAGCATCAAACGTTCGGTCCCAACTCGCTGAAAGGCACGCCGGTCACGATTCACCACTACGTGCAAGACGTCGACGCCAGTTTCAAGCAGGCCGTCGAAGCCGGCGCGACCGTTGTCATGCCCGTGACCGACATGTTCTGGGGCGACCGCTACGGCCAGGTGAAGGACCCGTTCGGCCATAGCTGGTCATTGGCCACGCACACGCGCGATCTGAGCCCGGAAGAGATTCAGGCAGGCATGCGCGACTCGTCGTGCGGTTCGCCATAAGCCGCATGCTCCATCCACGAAGAGGAGACTTGTCATGCAAAAGATTGCGCCGTGCCTGTGGTTCGACGGCAATGCGGAAGAAGCCGCGCGATTCTACATCTCCGTGTTTTCCAATTCCCGCATCGCCACCACGATGCATTACACGGAGGCCGGCCCCGGCCCGAAGGGCAGCGTGCTGGCCGTCACGTTCGAGATCGAGGGCCAGGAGTTCATGGCCCTGAACGCCGGCCCGCAATTCCCGTTCACGCCGGCCATTTCGCTGTTCGTGCACTGCGGCTCGCAACAGGAGATCGACAACTACTGGGCGAAGCTCGGTGACGGCGGCACGCCGCAGCAATGCGGCTGGATTCAGGACAAGTTCGGCGTCTCGTGGCAGATCGTGCCCGACGTACTCGGCCAGATGCTGCGGGACCCGGATACGGCGAAAGCGAATCGCGTGATGGAAGTCATGATGAAAATGGTCAAGCTGGATATCGCCTCGCTCGAACAGGCCTATCGCGGGGGCTAAAGCACCGCCGCGAAGCTGCCGTGAGAGCTGCCGTGGAGGCCGGGCCGCCATGAAGGACCGTCGGGCGGCCGGGCCACGAGGCCGCGATCTTTGATAGGATCGGTCTCGACCCATAAACGGCGGGACATGAACGGTGCGCGTCAACCATCAGGCTTTCTTCTGCTCGCTGTTTGTCGCGCGTCTCGCCGATCAGGTTCTGCTGTTTCTCGTACCCCTCGTCGTATTTCAGACGACACGCCAGGTCTCGTGGTCGGGTCTCGCGTTCTTTATCGAAACGCTGCCGCGCTACCTGGTCTTTCCCTTCTTCGGCGCCCTGTGCGACCGTATCTCGCCGCTCAGGCTGATGCGCGTGAGTCAGACGGTGCGGGCGCTGGTGTGTTTCGGCGGCGTGCTGGCTTATGTGCTGGTTGGCGGCATCGGCTGGCTGATTGCGCTATCGGCATTGTGCGGCGTGCTGACGAGCCAGGGCTTCGTCGCGCGCGAAGTGATGCTGCCGCGGATCTTCAGCTCGCAGCAGTTTCAGCGCGTGCTCGCCTACTCGCAATTGGCCGATCAGTTGGGTTTCGTGCTCGGCCCGATGCTGGCCGCGCTGCTGCTCGGCCTGTGGCGCTGGGAATGGGTTGTCGGCGCAACGGGCGTGCTGTTTTTACTCGCCGACGGCGCGCTTTTACTGTGGCGGCACACGAGCGGTTTTCGCGCGGGTGACCCGCCTCCCGTTGCACCGGGCCACTGGACGCTGCCGATACGCATCGCGCTGCGCCACGTGCTGATTCTGCCTGGCTTGAAAAAAATCGTGCTGCTCGCCGCCGCCGAAAATCTGGTGATCGGCGTGACGCTCGCCACGTCCGCGGCGATGGTGACTGGCTTTCACGCGCAATCGGACCGCTACTATGCCGGGCTGCAAACGGCCGGCGCCGTGGCCACCGTGGTAATTCTTCTGGCAATCGCGCGTGCCGCGTGGCCGGCTCAGATGTTGGGCCGCGTCGCGTTCGTTTCGGTTTGCGCGGGCGGCGTGATCGCGGGCGCGAGCGCGGCGCCGTGGGGCTATGCGCTCGGCTTCCTGCTGATCGTCGGCTTCGACAAGATGTTCAACGTCTATATTCGCAGCGCGCGGCAGAAAATCATTCCGCCGCAGGACTACGGCAAAACGACCGGCGTGATCATCCTTCTGAACAACATGACGCAGCCGCTTGCCGGTCTGCTGGTCGGCGTGTTCTCGGCGCGCACGCAAACCGGTCCGCTGATCGTGGCGCTTTCGGTGGCGATGGGCGGAATCGGCGCGGCGGTGTCGATCGGCTCGGCGCTGGTGCGGCGCAGACGCGCGTTGGCGCTCGGAGAATAGCGCCGCGTTCGGTTCATCCGAAGCTGGGCGCTTCCGGTTCTTTACTCGCAACGCATCTGGATCTAGATCGCCTCGCACACAACGGCAAACTTCACCAGCTGTGTCGGCCCGAACGCATTGCTAATGGCGACGTCGGCGGCGTCGCGCCCTCGGGCCATCAGCACCCGTCCCGTGCGGGGCGCGTTGTTCCGCGGGTCGAACGTCTGCCAGCATCCGCCGACATACGCCTCGAACCACGCGGCGAAATCCATCGGCGCGTAGGGCGGCGGCAGGTTGACATCGCTGATATAGCCCGTGCAATACCGCGCCGGTATATTCATCGCCCGGCATAAGGTCACGGCCAGATGCGCAAAGTCGCGGCACACGCCCTTTCTTTCCTGCCAGGCCTGCCATGCAGTCTTGGTGGGCCGCGCAAAGTCGTAGCCGAACACAATATGGTCGTGCGTGTAATTGCAGATTGCATCCACGCGCTCGCGGCCGAGCGGCAGCTTGCCGAATGTCTGCCACGCGAATTCGGATAGCAGGTCGGTCTCGCAGTAGCGGCTGCCCAGCAGAAACACCAGCGTATCGTCAGGCAGTGCTTCGACCGGATGCTGTTCGGTCAATGGCGGCCGCATCTCCGGCACGGACGACACCTCGAGCACCGCGCTCGTGGAGAGCGCTATCGTCCCCGGCGGCGCCACCAGCCGGCTGCATAGATTGCCGAAGCCGTCCCGATACTGCGTGATCGGCACCGGCGGATAGACCGTCAGCACGTCCGGGCTCAGCACTTCGTGTGCATGCGAGTAATGCGTGTTCAACATCAACATCATTGGCGTCGGTTGCTCGCAGCCGTAGACCAGCTCGTAGCCAACGTGCAATTTCATCGCGGCGTCCTCTTCCAGTTGAAACGTGCTCTCAACGAGAGGCTTCCGGTTTCAGCATACACCCGCCATATTGGTTGAAATCATTCATTTGGCAGCGGCGTCGCACGCGCGGAAGTTATCAACAGAAACCGTTGAAAAAGCTGTGGACAAATCACACCCTGTGATAAACAGCCCCGCCGCGTAAGGCTTTCCGGGCGGCGTGGGGGGAAATTCCGTCCCCCACGCGCAGAAGGACGGTCCTACATATTAAACATTTGCCCCGTCAAAGTATCAAGCTAACAGCGATCCTTGGCGGGGACATACAACGCAAGTGCCTTGTTCAAAGTTCAAACAGATGAACTGTCGATGCTGCGGCGCACGCGGCGTCGTGGGCAACGACATACGCATTCCCCACAGAAAGCGTCACCATTGCGGCTAAACATGCGTGGTGGGCGGCCTGCACCCCACCGTGAAGGGGGTTGACACGGATCAGAAAGACGCATTACGGCGACGCTCAACTAAAATCGCTCCTCTTGACCCGTCTGTTTAATCGCCTCAAAAAACAGATCGGTTAGTTTGTGTCCGCCGTTAGATCGGCTTACCGGATAGCGGTGGTAGCGTGACTGCTTTGTGCCGTCCCAGACGGCCAGTAATTGAGATAGTCTTCCGCGGGCGGCCGATATATATAATTTGCCGCTCCACGGATACCTCGAAAATTCTTCA
>WNGR01003339.1_pt1 | contig 17505 bp, 17 predicted proteins | sample 5407581 | NCBI WGS metagenome assembly WNGR01 (sample SAMN13153383, study PRJNA577476) | soil metagenome | isolation source: 80 cm soil or saprolite under Garry oak tree replicate 2 | place: USA:California | collected 2016-06-15 | reverse complement strand
GGCATTTGCTGGACCTGGACCTGCCTACGCACTTCATTTACGGCAATGGCGAACTGGCCATGTTAGCGCAAATGGCCCGGGCGCGGACCGGGTCGGTCACCTACTGGGGCACCACCTCAGGCGCGCGTCCCCCAGAAAATATCGTCGAAATCTATCGCTGGACTACCGCACAGCTTCAGCCAGAATTCGAGCCGGTGCTCGCGCGTTGGCCTAAAACGCTCCAGCTTGAGATTGACGGCCTGGGCCAAGTGCTGTTCTGCCACAGTACGCCGCGCAGCGAAACAGAGGTCTTCACCCGGTTGACGGCTGAAGACCGCCTCCTGCCGCTCTTTGAACCACTCCAGGTCGCGGCGGTCGTGTGCGGTCATACCCACATGCAGTTTGACCGAATGATTGGAAGAACTCGAGTCATCAACGCTGGCAGTCTGGGAATGCCATTTGGAGAACCAGGCGCGTATTGGCTCTTACTTGGACCTGACGTTCAGCTTCGGCATACTCCCTACGATCTCGCGAAAGCTGCTGAGCGGATTCGCGTCACGAATTATCCGGAAGCTCAGGATTTCGCATCGCACAACGTCCTGCAACCACCTTCAGAAAAAGAAATGCTTGAAGTATTTGCCAAGGCGGAATTGCAAACATAGGGAGGCTACCTCCCTGCTTGCTCCTGCCGGAGCCATGACTGAGCTTGATCCTGTTAGGCCGCACGATGCGCGTAAAACATCTTAGCCTTGGCTTACTTTTTGCCGCGGCGATTCAGAGCTTCTACTGCGCAGATATCACAAAGCTTTCGGCAGAGGACCGCAGGGTGTTGCAGGATTCTTCGCGCTTCCACGAGGTCCACGCCACGACAAATCTGCCGTCAGCGATCGTCGCACTTTGTGCCGACGATGGCAGACTCGCAGAACCCGGTCAGAACTGGCCAGCGACTGATGTCATCACGGATCCGACTCTTCCAGGCAAGCGCCTCATTTGGGCAGCGGTAGGGGACGTGTATTACGTCGTCCATTACGAACGCGGCGGAATCGCTCACACCTTTCACATTCTGGTTGCGAAACTCGGGAAGAATGACGCGAAACCGACGATGGTTTGGCGAGCCGTTGGAGGTTGGCTTAAAGATTACGCAGCATTTGTCGACACATTGCGAAGCGGGAAGTTGGACGACCGTTTAGATTATCCGTATTGAGCGGCGCCGTGAGCTTGTCGCTGGGAGCTGAGAACAATTCCACGACCATCCCTCTTTATTGATCTGAGCAATTCTGTAAATTCTTTTTCACCCTGCATGCAACTCGAAGGAATTGATCACGTAGCTCTCGCCGTGCGCGACGTCGAGCGATCGGCGAACTGGTATATCGAAGTCCTCGGGTTCGAGCGCCTTCACGAGGGGATGTGGAATGGCGTTCCGACTTTCATCGGCAAGGGGAATACTGGAATTGCACTGTTCCCGATGAGCTCGCATGCAGGGCCGGCATCATCAGTTCGCAGCGGCATCCGGATGCTTCATCTGGCCTTTCGCGCTAATCGCGATGGTTTTCGTGCTGCCCAAGAGGAGCTGAAACGTCGCGAAATCAAATTCGAATTCCAAGATCACGAAATTTCGCACTCGATCTATTTCCGTGATCCGGACGGCCACCATCTCGAGATCACGACTTACGAGCTGGAGGGCCCTAACGCACTTTGACTAGACCTCACAAATCGTGTGCCTAACTTTTTTGCGAAGAACAATCAGAATTAGACTGCAGGCGTCCGCCCATTTCTTGTCAGATGTAGTGAGCACACTGTTGACATATTGGGTAATATTCCTCTTCTGTTCTTTTGCTGTGAGCGTCTTGGCGCTAACTTTTGTACAAACTCAGTTGATCCGCCGAGAGGGCTGGCGGGTATTTCGTACTCGCGGATTGTTTGACTTGTACTGGCGTGAATTGCCGTTGCTTCAACGCCTTTTGATTAAGCCTGGCTTGATTGCATTCCTCCTCTTGGCCTCGCACGGAGCGCGCTCGGCGTCTAACCAGTCGATGCAACCGACGGCTCCCGGAAGTGATCTCTTATGCCACTCGTCCGCAGCAGTTTTTGTATTTCTTCCCGCTGCCGCACGGACAGGGTTCGTTGCGGCCAACTTTTGGCATTGAACGCCGAATCGGAAGATCGATCGTTACTTCGCCTGCGCCATCGCCGTCCCCAGCAGTGGCGGCCATCGCCCCAACCGGCTGAAGCTGGCGACCGCGGGCAGGGGCGTTCGCCGTTGGCGCGGTCGGGGCATGTTCGCGAAGCAAAAATTGCGGCAACGTCGCCAGAAAATTCTCGAACGCCTGCAGATTCGAGGTGCTGCGGAACAGATTGTTCAGCACTTCGTTTTTAATGTTCGCCATTAAGTCCACGAACATGTCGTAGGCTTCGGTCTTGTATTCGATGAGCGGATCCTTTTGCGCATAGCCGCGGAGATAAACGCCCTCGCGCAATGCGTCCATCGCGTAGAGATGCTCCTGCCAGAGCCGGTCGATCGCATTTAGGATGATGTAACGCTCAAGGCTTTTGACCGCGGTCGGTTCCTCATGACTCGATTTGCGCTCGTAGGCATCCTTGATGTTTCCAATCAGGAACTGCGCGTTTTCTTCGACGGTGCGCGTTTCGAATTGCGCTTTCTCTTTGTTGAGGCCAAGCGGGAAGGTGGTATTCACCCAATGGATGAGACCCGTGTAGTTCGGCTCATCGACCTCGAGATACTCCTTCACTTTCGCCGGTACGGCCTCGTCAATCACTTCGTAGATAAGCTTGCGCGGTTCCTCGGAATCGATCGTTTCGTTGCGATAAGTGTAAACAACCTCGCGCTGGTTGTTCATCACATCGTCGAAATCGAGCGTCCGTTTTCGGATTAGATAATTGCGTTGCTCCACCCGTTTCTGGGCCGTCTCGACCGACCTGTTCAGCCATCGATGCTCGAGTTCCTGGCCTTCCTCGAGTCCAAACCGCTCCATGATTTTCGTCATCCGGTCGGCCGCGCCGAAATTGCGCATCAAGTCGTCCTCGAAACTGACATAAAAGCGAGAACTGCCCGGATCGCCCTGGCGCGCGCAACGCCCGCGCAATTGTCGATCGATACGGCGTGCTTCGTGGCGCTCAGTGCCAATGACCATCAATCCACCTAGTTCCGGAACGCGCTCACCAAGTTTAATGTCGGTGCCGCGGCCGGCCATGTTCGTTGAAATCGTGACCGTGCCCGGTTGACCAGCGCGCGCCACGATCTCCGCTTCCTGCATGTGAAATTTCGCATTCAAAACATTGTGCGGAACCTTCTCGCGCTTAAGCATGCGGCTTAGCAATTCCGAGGCTTCCACACTCACCGTGCCAACGAGCACCGGCTGCTGCTTGTTGTGGCAATCCCTGATTTCATTGATCACGGCGCTGTATTTTTCGCGGCGCGTTTTGTAGATGCGGTCGTTGTAATCTCTGCGCGCAACGGGTCGATTCGTCGGAATGACGTTGACGTCGAGTTTGTAAATGTCGTGGAACTCCGCCGCTTCGGTTTCAGCTGTGCCGGTCATGCCGGCGAGTTTTTGGTAGAGCCGGAAATAATTTTGAATCGTGATCGTCGCCAGAGTTTGTGTCTCGCGATCGATCTGCACGCCTTCCTTCGCTTCGACTGCCTGATGTAGCCCGTCGCTCCAACGGCGTCCGGGCATTTTGCGACCGGTGAATTCATCAACAATCACGACCTTGTTCTCTTCGATCACGTATTGGACGTCTTTCTCGAAGAGACAGTAGGCGCGCAGCAACTGTGAGATGTTGTGAATCCGCTCGGCTTGCGCGTCGCAATGTTGCTGTCGCTCCGTCTTGGCGCGCTCTTTCTCCTCGTCGGATATGTCGGGATTGAGGTCGATTTCCGTGAATTCGTTAATTAGATCCGGCAACACAAAAGAATTCGGATCGTCCGGATTAAGAAAACTGCGGCCCTGCTCGGAGAGATCGGCTTCGTTCGATTTTTCGTCGATAGTGAAGAAAAGTTCTTCCTTAAGCGCGAACAATTCCTCTTTGCGCGTGTCCTGGTAAAACGAAAGTTCCGCCTTATTAATCGCGCGTCGTTTCTCCGGATCTTCCATCATCCGCAGCAATTGTTTATTGCGCGGCTGGCCCAATTTCACTTTGAACATGAGAAGGCCGCCTTCCTCGACGTTTCCTTGCTCAAACTTCTCGATTGCTTCGCTCGCGAGCCGATTGCAAAGCATGTTCTGCTTTCGCACCAACTGCTCGATGAGCGGTTTCCATTTGTCATACTGATGGGTAGAAATTGTCGCCGGTCCGCTGATGATGAGCGGCGTACGCGCTTCGTCGATCAGAATGGAATCGACTTCATCAACAATCGCGTAATGGTAGCCGCGCTGCACTTGTTGCTCGCGCGTGGTGGCCATGCCGTTGTCGCGGAGATAATCGAAGCCGAACTCACTATTTGTCCCGTAGGTAATGTCCATCGCGTACTGTTCGCGGCGGATATCGGGCTCTTGATCGTGCTGAATGCAGCCAACTTTAAGCCCGAGAAAATCGTAGAGCCGGCCCATCCACTCCGCGTCACGTCTGGCGAGATAGTCGTTGACCGTGACCAGATGCGCGCCGCGACCGGTGAGCGCGTTCAGATAAAGGGGCAACGTCGCCACAAGTGTCTTGCCTTCGCCCGTCGCCATTTCAGCGATCCGGCCGCGGTGCAAGACGACGCCGCCGAGTAGTTGCACGTCGAAGTGCACCATGTACCAAACCATCGGCTGATCGCAGACCATGAAACTGTCCTTGCGGTCGTTTAACCGGCGGGCCGCATTTTTTACCACCGCAAACGCTTCCGGCAAAATCTCATCCAGCCGCTTCCACTGATCTTCGATTTCCGGAATCTTGGCGAGCTCCTCCTTCCAAGCCGCCGTCTTTGCCCGCAAGGCGTCGTCGGACAAGCTCTTGAACTGCTCATCGAACTCATTGATGCGGCGCACCGTCGGCATCAGGCGCTTGAGCTCGCGCTGATTCTTCGACCCCAGTATCTTCTTTAAAATCCAGCCAACCATTTCGTCGTTAATATCGACGAGATTCCGTCATTTGTCATTCCTCGCGCAGCCGCTAAGATCGCTCGTGCCCAAAATCAACGTCACGATTGCGGTGATTTGCATCGGCCTAAAAGGCGCCTTCGGGCAGGCCGACGAAACCAGCCGCAACTGGAACAAGCCGGTGGCACCCTTCCGGATCGTTGGGAATCTGTATTATGTCGGGGCCACGGAAGTCACATCTTTCCTGATCACGACACCGCAGGGCCACATCCTCCTCGACGGCGGATTCGTCGAAACTGCGCCACAAATCGAGCGCAACATCGCACAACTCGGATTTAAGCTGCAAGATGTGAAGATCCTGTTAAACAGCCACGCTCATTTCGATCACGCCGGCGGTTTGGCCGAACTGAAACAAAAAAGTGGCGCAAAATTGATTGCGAGCGCGTTCGATGCGGAATTGCTCTGGCGCGGCGGTCACGGCGATTTTCGATTTGGCGATACCCTGACGTTTCCACCGGTGGTGGCCGACCGAATCATCGGGGACGGCGAATCCACTCAGCTCGCCGATCAAGAACTCACCGCTTATCTCACGCCGGGTCACACAAAAGGGAACACAACTTGGACGACAAAAATTAATGACGGAACAAAAACATACGAAGTCGTCTTCGCCGGAAGCCCCACCGCACTCGATTATCAGCTGGTGGGAAAGGAAAGCTACCCGGGAATTGCCGCCGATTTTGAAAAGACCTTCGCGGTGTTGAAGAAATTGCCGTGCGACATTTTCCTTTCCGATCACGGCTCGTTCTTTTCTTTCGAGCAAAAACGCGAGCGGTTGGCGCGCGGTGACAAGCCGAATCCGTTTATCGATCCGGCCGGTTACAAACGTTTTGTGTGCGATTACGAAAAAGAGTTTCACCAGAAACTCAGCGTTCAGAAAAAAGCGGCTGGATCCACCGGACCGGCCTCAGAATAATTGCGTTGGCGGAACTGGCTGTCTAAGGTCGCGGCATGAAGAAAATAATCTCCACGCCGGACGCGCCGGCCGCGGTCGGCCCTTACTCCCAAGCGGTGCGCATAGGATCGACAATTTACTGCGCCGGGCAAATTCCGCTCGATCCAAAAAGCGGCCAGATCGTGTCGACGGACATTTCCGAACAAACCCGGCGGGTGCTCCACAACATCGCCGCCGTCCTGAAGGCGGAGGGCCTGACTTTCGATAACATTGTTAAGACAACGATTTTTTTGACCGACCTGGCTGATTTCCAAACGGTGAACGAAATTTACGCGAGCTTTTTCAAGCAGGGACCACCGGCGCGTTCGACCGTGCAGGTCCCGGCTTTGCCCAAAGGCGCCCGGATCGAAATCGAGGCGATTGCCGTCGCCGGCGACGGTAGTTCATCCGGAGATGTCGCGGCAGACACATCGGGCTAAGGTCGCTATGTTGATCACCCAACCGTGTCGGGCGGAAATTCTGCATCCGGGTAGCGCACGCGTCTCGCGTGCCGGCGATGGCGTCTCGCCATTGCGAACTTCGCCGAAAGATTGTTTCGGCGGGACGCCGAAACCAGCACGCGAGACGCGTGCGCTACCCAATCCATGACCCACGAAGACCTGCTCGGGTTATTTCGTCAAACTGGCGCCTTGCTGGATGGCCATTTTATTTTGCGTTCCGGCCTGCACAGCCGGCAATATTTTCAATGCGCGTTGCTTCTTCAGCATCCAAAGATTGCCGAGCAAGTGTGCAACCAACTCGCGGAGAAGTTGCGCATATTTGATTGTGACGTGGTGATCTCCCCTGCCCTCGGTGGAATCATTGTCGGCCAGGAAGTTGCGCGTTCGTTAGGCAAACGCCATATCTTTGTCGAAAAAGAAAATGGCAAACTGGTTTTGCGCCGCGGCTTCAAGATCGACAATGACGAAAAATTCGCTGTCGTTGAGGATGTCGTAACCCGCGGTGGTCGCGTCCAGGAAACCATCGATATCGTTCAGGCTAACGGCGGCAACGTCAGCGCCGTCGGTGTAATTGTCGACCGTAGCGGCAGATCGAGACCGGATTTTGGTTGCCCGTTTGTCAGCCTGGTCGAAATGAATGTTGAGACATTTGAAGCGGACAAGTTGCCCGCCGATCTGGCGAAAATTCCCGCCGCAAAACCGGGAAGCAAATGATTCGTAGGGCGTTTCTGTGAAACGCCGATCTCTGGCGTCTGACACAGATTCCCTACAATTTCGTTGCGCCCGGCACGAACGCCACCACAGCAACCTTGACGCTCGAATCGGCGTCCATAATCTCAAACCCAACGCGCCATTCGTCACGGCGCACAAATCCAGCGTGAGTATTTTAGCGGCCTTTTATCACTCCTCGGTCGGCAAAAAAATGATCGTCGCGATCACAGGCATCATTCTCATCCTTTTTGTCATCGGACATTTGCTTGGTAATCTGCAAATTTTTCTCGGACCAGATTGGATCAATGGTTACTCGCAACATCTGCGCGATCTCGGCCCGCTGTTGTGGATGATTCGCACTTTCCTGCTTTTGACTGTTGTCGTTCACATCTACGTAACGATCCAGCTGGCGATCCAGAATCGGCGGGCCCGGCCCGAGCCGTACATCGACAAGGAACACGTCAAAGCCACCTTCGCATCGCGCCACATGGTCATGAGTGGGCTGATTGTGCTCGCGTTTATCATTTATCATCTGGCGCATTTCACCGTTCGCGTGACTGATCCACGGTTTGGCTTGCTTAAGGCGGATCCCCTAAACCGCTACGACGTTTACTCGATGATGGTTTACGGCTTCCAAAATTATCTTGTGTCCGGTTTCTATGTGCTCGGATTGTTTTTGCTGACGCTTCACTTGAGCCACGGATCATCCAGCTTTTTTCAATCGCTCGGACTGAATGACAAGAAACTCGCGCCGCGTCTCGCAGTCGGCGGTCGAATTTTTGCCTGGCTTCTTTTCGTCGGCTACACGTCGATCCCGGTCGCCGTCCTGCTGGGACTGGTCAAACCGGCACAACAGTTATGATCGGGACGCTGGACGCAAAAATTCCATCCGGACCGCTCGACCAAAAATGGCGCAGCCATCGTGATCACTCGCGATTGGTCAGTCCAAACAATCGGCGAAAATTCGAGATCATCGTTGTTGGGAGCGGTCTCGCTGGCGGATCGGCTGCGGCGACCCTGGGTGAATTGGGTTATCGAGTGAAATGCTTTTGCTTTCAAGATTCGCCGCGGCGCGCGCACTCGATTGCAGCGCAAGGCGGAATCAATGCCGCGAAAAATTACCAGAATGATGGCGACAGTGTTTACCGATTATTTCACGACACGATCAAGGGCGGAGATTTTCGTTCACGGGAAGCGAATGTTTATCGGTTGGCTGAAGTCAGCAATCTGATCATCGATCAGTGCGTCGAACAAGGAGTGCCGTTCGCACGCGAGTATGGCGGTTTACTTGCCAACCGCTCGTTCGGCGGAGCACAAGTTTCACGGACCTTTTACGCGCGCGGGCAGACCGGTCAGCAGCTTTTGCTCGGCTGTTATCAAGCGCTTTGCCGCCAAATCGCCGCGGGCACCGTGCAGATGTTTCCGCAAACGGAGATGCTTGACTTGGTGCTTGTCAACGGAAACGCCAAAGGAATCATCACCCGCAGCTTGCGTTCGGGAAAAATCGGCAAGCACGCGGCCGACGCGGTTGTCCTCGCCACCGGCGGTTATGGAAATGTTTTTTATCTTTCAACCAATGCGCGCGGCTGCAATGTCACCGCCACCTATCGCGCTTATAAAAAAGGCGCACTGTTCGCAAATCCTTGCTTCACCCAAATCCATCCCACGTGCATCCCGGTCAGTGGCGAGCATCAATCGAAGTTGACTCTCATGTCGGAGTCGCTGCGCAACGATGGACGTGTCTGGGTTCCGAAGCGCAAAGAAGACTCCGGCAAGCCGCCGGACGAAATCCCCGAAACGGACCGCGATTATTATCTCGAACGAAAATATCCCAGCTACGGCAACCTTGCCCCCCGCGACATTTCATCGCGCAGCGCAAAGGAGGTTTGCGATGAAGGACGCGGCGTTGGCCCCGGCGGGCGCGGTGTTTATCTCGATTTTGCTGACGCGATCAAGCGCCTCGGTGAAGACACAATTCGTGAACGCTACGGCAATTTGTTCGAGGTTTACGAAAAGATCACCGGCGAAAACGCTTACAAAGTGCCGATGCGGATTTACCCGGCGGTCCACTATACGATGGGTGGGCTCTGGGTGGATTACAATTTGATGAGCAACGTGCCCGGCTTGTTTGTGATCGGCGAAGCGAATTTCTCCGATCATGGCGCCAATCGGCTCGGCGCCAGTGCGCTTATGCAAGGGCTCGCCGATGGCTACTTTATTTTGCCCTGCACATTACCAAATTATCTCGCCGGCCAGATGGGCAAACGGCCGCCCGCCGATTCGCCGGAATTTCAGCAAGCAGAGAGCGAGGTCTGCGCGCGCATCAAGAAACTACTCGACGTCGATGGAAAGCTTTCGCTCGACTCCATTCATCGCGAGCTTGGGCTTCTTCTCTGGGATAAATGTGGCATGGCTCGCAATGCCAAAGGTTTGCACGAAGCGCTGCAAAGAATTCCCGAACTGCGAGAAAAGTTCTGGCGCGAAGTGTGCGTGCCCGGTGACGGAGAAGATTTCAATCAATCGCTCGAACGGGCCGGACGGGTGGCTGATTTCCTTGAGTTTGCCGAGCTGATGTGCGCCGATGCCCTCGCCCGTGACGAATCATCCGGCGCACATTTTCGCGAAGAACATCAGACCCCTGACGGTGAAGCGTTACGCGACGACGAAAACCACGCCGCGGTGTTTGCATGGGAATTCCAAGGTGATGAGCAAATCGCGCCGCCGAAGCTGCATCGTGAACCGCTTCATTTCGAAACCGTGCACTTAACCCAGCGCAGCTATAAATGAGAAATTTCATAGGTAGGGCGCGACCGCCGGGCGCGGCGACTAAGTTTCGCGGACGGCTCGGCGATCCTTCCCTACCATTTGTACAACTATGAATTTCCGCTTGAGAGTCTGGCGTCAGCCGAACGCGAAAGCGCGTGGCAAACTCGTCGATTACGAAGCGCGCGACATTTCGCCGAACACATCGTTTCTCGAAATGCTCGACATCGTAAACGAGAAGTTACTCGCGCGGGGCGAGGAGCCAATCGCATTCGATTCCGACTGCCGCGAGGGCATTTGCGGCGCCTGCTCGCTCACGATCAACGGAGAAGCACACGGACCCGACCATCCCGGCGCAGTCTGTGAGCTTTACATGAGAAAATTTCGCGACGGCGCGACGATCATTGTCGAACCATTTCGGGTGAGATCGTTTCCGATCGTTAAAGATTTGGTGACTGATCGAAGCGCGCTGGACCGGATTGTGCAAGCTGGGGGATTCATATCGGCTCGCGCCGGCTCCGCGCCGGAAGCGAACTCGATCCCGATTCCCAAGCACGATGCCGATCTTGCGATGGAAGCCGCGGCCTGCATCGGATGCGGAGCGTGCGCAGCGGCCTGTCCAAATGGATCGGCCATGCTCTTCACCGCAGCGAAAGTCTCACATTTATCGTTGTTGCCCCAGGGACACGCCGAACGCGTCGCGCGCGTTCTGAAAATGGTGCGCGTGATGGATGCGGAAGGATTTGGGAATTGCACGAACACTTACGAATGTGAAGCGGTCTGCCCTGCTGAGATCAGCGCCAGTTTCATCGCGAAACTCAATCGCGAATATGCGCGGGCTAGCCTTCGCCGCGGTGCAGGCGAGTAGGTGGCGTCGGGCCGCGATAAACCGGTCAGGGTAGCGCACGCATCTCGCATGCTGGCGAGCGCGTCCTCGCGATCGCGAACTTTCATTGTGACTTCTTACGTTCCGGCACTAGCGAAGTCCAAGGAAAGCGTGTTTCGGAGAAACTTCGAAACCAGCACGCGAGACGCGTGCGCTACCCGGAACCGGATCGCGTCTCGCACGCACAGGTCCACAGTTCCGCATCCAACTCTGCTTTGGCCCGCTCGGCGACAAGATCGACATCCACGTGTGGGCGCATCACGGCAAAAACCGTCGAGCCAGAACCGGACATCAACGCGGTGCCCACCTCCGGCTGGTTTAATAACCACATTTTGAGATGCGCGAGAAAGACAAATTTCTCAAGAACAGGACGCTCAAGGTCATTAATAAAAGTTTGACTCGCGAATTCCTTGGGCGCGTAAGAGATCCCCGGAATTTCTACCGAGTCCTGCCAACGGGAGTACGCCCATCCTGTTGGCACAACAAAATCCGGCTTTAAGAGCAGAATCGATAACACTTGCGGCAATCGCATCGGCGCGACTAACTCCCCTCTCCCACGACAGATTGCTACCGATTCAAAGATGAAGAATGGAACGTCTGAACCGATTGGCTCCGCAAGCTTCGCCAGCGCTTCCCGCGGCAATTTTGTTTCGAACAATTCGTTGAGCGCAAGCAGCGTCGAAGCTGCGTCGCTGCTTCCCCCGCCCAGACCCGCGCCATGCGGAATTCGCTTCTTTAACTCGATTGAGACCGCAGATTTCAACTTCGTTGCGGCAAAAAAAACGTTCGCCGCGCGAACGACGAGATTGTCGTCGCTCGTCGGAACTGATGGATCATCACAGTGAAATTCGATCCCCTTTCCGCTGTCGCTCTTGTCGATCTTAATTTGATCGCAAAGCGAAATCGGAGCGATGAGCGTCTCGATTTCATGAAAGCCGTCGCTGCGTCGATTCAAAATTCGTAGCGAGAGATTGATTTTCGCTGGCGCCAGGACTTCCATTACTTGCAATTTGTCCAGCAAAACCGAAGAAGAACAGGATGAATTCAGCCGTGGCAACGGAACATAGACTTGTAGTTTGTGCGCCCAGCGGGTTTGTAACCCGCTGAATCAGAGCCAGCGGGTAAAAGCCACGCTGGACACACAGGCCGCAGGCAGGCCTATGTTCCAATTGACATGACAAATGCTAATAAAATCATCGTCGCGCTTGATGTGGCGACAAAAAAGGAAGCGCTCGCTCTTGTTGAACAACTGCGGGAACAGATTTCTTTTTTTAAAATCGGCCTTCAACTCTACACTGCGGAAGGTCCAGGAATTGTGCGTGTGGTCTTGGCGACGGGCGCGAAAGTTTTTCTAGATCTGAAGTTGCATGATATCCCGAATACGGTTGAACGGGCCGTGGGATCCGCCGGTCAACTAGGCGTGCACATGCTGACGATTCATCTTTGCGGCGGCGAAGAGATGATTCGGGCGGCGGTCGCGGCGCGTAAGTCTAACTTATCGATCCTAGGCGTTACGGCGTTGACCAGCGCAGACCAGCAAACACTTCGGCAAGTTGGAATCTCGGACGAAATTCATGACCATGTTTTGCGCCTCGCGAAGCTAGGTGTCGAAGCGAGAATTGACGGACTGGTGGCCAGTGCACACGAAGTGAAAATGCTCCGCGCAGAATTTGGCACAAAGACAAAACTGGTCGTTCCGGGAATTCGTCCATCGTGGTCCGAAGCGGGCGATCAAAAACGCGTGATGACGCCACGTGAAGCCCTCGATTCAGGCGCAGACTTTCTCGTGATTGGTCGGCCGATTCTCGCGCACTCCAGTCCACGCGAAGCTGTTGGCAAAATTCTGGATGAAATCGGACGTTGACAAGGTTCATGTGCCGATCTTCACAGAGCTGGACGTCTATTACGATTTCACGTTCCGGTCTGCCGCCACGAACATGGCGATCGATGAAACTCTGCTCGAAGTAGTAACGATTCCGTCAATTCGTTTTTATCGATGGAATTCCCCTGCTCTGTCGTTTGGATATTTTGGAAAATTTGCCGATGTCGCTGATTATGCGACTGAGCGCGATTTAGTTCGGCGCTGGACCGGCGGCGGAATTGTTTTTCACGGAGACGACCTTACGTATTCGATTGTGATTCCCGCGAGCGACCCGATCTTCGGCGATTCATCGATGTCGATCTACGAGAAGATTCATCGTGCCTTGTGTAATGCACTAATTGCGACTGGACAGCGCGCACTTGTAGCCGGGATCGTTGACCCCGCTGCCGCGGTTACCGACGCCAGCTACAACGGACAGTGTTTTGGCAATCCGGTGCGCGCCGACGTGATGGTGAATGGGCGCAAAGTCGCAGGCGCGGCACACCGCCGCACGCGCGCCGGCTTGCTGCATCAGGGCAGTATACAACTCGCTACACGACGAGTCCGTCCGACCGGCGGACGCGTCGATCTTGGGAATGATCTGGCGGAACGGTTCGCGGGCGAATTGGCGGAAGTCTGCGACGAAAGATCGTTGACTACGCGAATCGAGGAACGTGCCAGTGAAATTGCACAACAGAAATACGACACGCAAAACTGGTTGCAGCGACGCTGACATTTTTCTTGTAGCCACGCGCCTGTGGCGCGTCGAGCAACGGTGGCAGGGCCGCGGCTATGATCCATTCGCAAGTTAGAAACTTGCGTCCCTAGTAAGGTGTTGCTTTGACAATCCACAAGCCGCCCCTCTATTCTGCGCTTGTGGAAGTCTTTGCACGCTCGGGCCTGATTCGGACTGGCAAAATGGCAACCGCTTCTCCGCTTGGACCGCTAGCTCGGGTGGCGCAGCTCGTGCAGCCGCATCTCGACGAAGTGGAAAGACGAATCGCGCAACAAGCGGCCGCTTTCGATCCCGACATCGAAGGCTACGTGACCTATGCCGTGGGCGGCCGCGGTAAACGTCTGCGCCCGCTTGTAGCGCTACTCGCGGGCGGGGCGACTGGCGAAATCAACTCGGGACACGTCGATCTTGCCATCATCGTCGAATTAATTCATCTCGCTACACTCGTGCACGACGACATCATGGATGAAGCGGAACGACGCCGCGCACAGCCTACCATCAACGCACGCTGGGGTAATTCTCTCAGTGTTCTTTTAGGCGATTGCCTTTTCGCACACGCTCTGGATCTCTCCACAAATTTTGAAAATGCAGACATCAGTCGTGCAATTGCGCGGACGGCGCGTGAAATCTGTTCGGGAGAAATGATCCAAACGCAACGTCGTTTTGATCTCAAACTCCAGGTCGATGACTATTTACAGATCGTGGAAAAGAAAACCGGCTCGCTGTTCGCGACGGCGGCTGAATTAGGAGCGACGATCAGCGAAGCCGATCCACACGCCATCGAGATGTTGAAAACCTTTGGGATGCGTATCGGCATGGCCTACCAAATCTACGATGATTGTCTGGACATTGCAGGCACCGAGAGCTCGACCGGCAAAACGCTGGGGACGGACTTGCGAAAAGGCAAGTTCACACTTCCGGTGCTGATCTTTTTGCGCTCCGCCTCCGAGTTTGAACGGGAGCGCTATTGCAGCCTTATCCTCGAAGGAAAATGCGAGGAGATGACGGAACTTTTGAAAAATGGCGCGACCAACGGAGCGCTGAATGAATCGATCACGACGGGAACCGATCTCATTCGCGAGGCGCAGACCGGAATGGAGAAGTTTTCTGCCAACGCGCATGTCGAGGGACTGTTCGGCTTATGTGAAGCGTTCCGTGAAATGCTTGAGCAGTTGCAAGGCTGATAAAATGCCGGAAGGGGCTCCGTGCCCGCACCTTCGGGAACTTCCCTCGCAGCACCAAGGCCATTTGAATTTGTAAAATGTCGCAGCTCAAAATCCGCGAGATGCCGCGGGAGGAGCGGCCCCGGGAGAAACTTGCCGCCCACGGCGCGACCGCACTAACCGATCCGGAGTTGATTGCCATTTTGCTGCGCACCGGAGTACCGGGAGCAAATGCGATCGAAGTCGCGCGCAAGCTGTTGAAGGATTACGGCTCACTCGGCGGGTTGAGCCGATGCACGGTTGACGAGCTCTCCAAGATTCGCGGCGTCGGTTTCGCTAAAGCGGTACAACTCGTCGCCGCCTTTGGGCTTGGCCAGAGGCTCGCGCGCGAAACGTTGGCAAAGCAAAAGATCGATTCGCCCGAACTGGTGAACGAGCTGGTCGGCTCGGAGATGCGTCGGCTGCGTAAAGAATCATTGCGCGTGATTCTGCTCGACACGCGCTATCATTTGATTCGAGTCGAGGAAGTCTCGATCGGAAGCGTGAACGAAAGTATTGCACATCCGCGCGATGTCTTTCGGCCCGCGCTCGTTTCCTCGGCCTACGCCATCATCGTAGTGCATAATCACCCTTCGGGGGACCCTTCACCGAGCCAGACCGACCATAGTCTGACGCGCCGTTTGGTCGAAGCCGCCGAGCTTCTGCAGATCAAGTTGCTCGATCATATGATCATCGGGGCGCCCGCGGATGGAAACCCCGGCTACTTCAGCTTCAAGGAAGCAGGCGTGCTGTGAAGAGAACCATCGTGCGAGACTTGGAACACAGGCATCTTGCCTGTGCGGCCAACAGACATTTTGTCCGGTGGCTTAGAGTCGCCGGAGTGAAACTCTGGTGGTCGCACAGACTACAAGTCTGTGTTCCGATCAAACCATGAGCAGCGCTAAAATTCATCCGACGGCACTTGTCGCTCCCGATGCGCAGCTCGGCGCCGACGTCGAGATCGGTCCGTTCTCGGTGATCGGCCCGCAGGCGATGATAGGTGATAAGTCGATCGTGCAGTCGCACGTCGTCATCGAGGGAGATGTCGCGATCGGAACGGGCAATTTTATCGGACATGGCGCGATTATTGGCGCGCCGCCGCAGGATCTTTCGTTCTCGCCAGAACGAAGAACGAAGGTCGAAATCGGAAACGACAACGTCATTCGCGAATATTGTACGATTCATCGTGGCAGCCCCGACGGTAGTGTCACAAAACTCGGAGATAACAATTTCCTGATGGCGGGGGCGCATGTCGGCCACAATTGTGCGGTCGGGAACAACGTCGTCATCGCGAACAATTGCTTGTTGGCTGGGCATGTGCGCGTGGATGACGGCGCATTTCTCGGCGGTGGATCGACATTTCACCAGTACATGCATGTTGGGCGGCTGGTGATGGTACAAGGCAGCTCCGCTTTCGGAAAAGATCTGCCGCCGTTTACGATTGCGGCGGAACGCAATTCCATTTTCGGAATTAATGTCATAGGTTTAAAGCGCGCCGGATTCCGTGCGAAGGATCGCGACGAAATTAAGAACGCCTTTAAGTTCGTTTACACGAGCGGGCTGAACATTTCCCAGGCGCTGGAAAAAGCTGGGAAATTGAAACTCGGCGCGCCCGCGCGCGAGTTTTTCGATTTTGTCGCGAATGCGAAGAAGCGCGGGATTTGCCCGTATCGACGTGGATCGGGCGAGGACGACCATAATTTCGGTTAAGTAGGGCGCGACCGCCGGGCGCGTCGCCTGCCTCGACGGACGAGCGAACCCCTTTTCCCTACCCTAGCGCGAGCAGCGCAAGCATACGGCCGGTGCGTCCTTTTTCGGCGCGATAGGAGTAGTAAACATCGACACGGCAAGCTGTGCAGATGCCGCCGTCGTTGATATTGTGCACGCCTTGTGCGCGACATTGTTCGACAATCTTCGCCGCGAAATCGATCTCATAATGGGGCGGGCGAATACAGGGGCTGAGCTGTACGATTAGTTCAGCGGGATTTGATCCGAAGCGCTGCGCCATTTGTGTGATTGCAGTCGTGACGACGCCGAGCTCGGTCCCTCTGCGACCGGAATGGACCAGACCGATGGCGGGTATCTTTGGATCGACAATGTAAACAGCGCAGCAGTCGGCGACATGAATGCCGAGCGCGAGCCCTGTCTGATTTGTAATGACGCCGTCGCAACCGGCGAAATGTTTGTCCGACTCGACCGGTATGTCGACAATTGCAACCTTGTTCCCATGAATTTGTTCGGCGGTGAGCAGCGGCCAATCACCCATGCCAATTGCGCGCCGGATTTCCCGATGCGCCGCTTCGAGTCGACTTAGCGCTTCGGATTTGTTGTGCGAAACGTCGATTCCTTGAATGCGTTTGATGAATGCGTGCCGACAAACGCCTGCCGCGTCAAGAGCAGGAAATTGCTCGATTGGAAGTCTCTCCGCAGCCACAAATCGCTCGACTTAGGCCCAGCTTCTCTTGCACTAGTGCGAGGACGAGCGACGGCGTTTTCCGGTAGCATCCGTGCCACTGCTCGTGTCATAGGTTTTCGATCGCGTCGCGCGCGGCGCCAGGTTGGCGAACGATTCGGTGTAGGTGCTTTGTGCACCGGTCGCGCGATCGAATTCCGCCAGGGAAGAGTTATAGCCAAAGAGCGCCTGCAATCGCGTCGATTGCGCCGTGAGCAACTGGACCTGGGCGTTGAGGACATCCAACTGCACCCCTGCGCCAGCGTCGAGCCGGGCCTTGGCGAGGCGCAACGCTTCCTCGGCTTGCTCAACGTTTTTTTCCTGACTCTTAATCAACTCTTGGTTCTGCTGCAAATTTGAATACGCGGTCTGCACTTCCAGTTCAACCTGCCGAACGTCGTCGTCGTAAGTGATCTTGGTT